>Ga0209400_1000227_pt1 | contig 50179 bp, 43 predicted proteins | sample M_130807_EF_Meta_FD_187313 | JGI IMG/M metagenome (GOLD analysis project Ga0209400, IMG submission 187313) | Freshwater microbial communities from Lake Montjoie, Canada to study carbon cycling - M_130807_EF_MetaG (SPAdes) (version 2) | ecosystem: Environmental > Aquatic > Freshwater > Lake... | reverse complement strand
ATGGTTCCAAGTAGATTGAATGGTGATTTTATAGTTTCCATCTGCAACTAAATTTCCGTTGGCATCTGTACCGTCCCAAGTAAAGTTTCTAGCTGCAAAATTGGTTAAGGTTGCGCCTGTTATTGCCCCTGCCACGTTACATGACGCTGCCATGCAATTCCCTGAGGGCCCGCCAGAATTGGTCGCCCAGGTAGGTAAATGGTCTGAGGTTACTATCCCTGCGTTACTTGCGCGTGTTTTTACAAATGCACCGGAACTTGATTGTATCCATACAGCCATTACATTTTTTGTACCCGTGTAACTGGTATGTGCGGTTTGGGTGAAAGAAAAGGTTAGCGTTCCTGCTGTTTGTCCATTGGCAAACAATGAAACCAAAGCCATTAAAAGAAATAAAGAGATTCTCATACTTTTTATATTGATGTGCATTTAAAAAACAAATTACAACGAGATTTTCCTGGTAATCAATTTTTGATCCGCTTGGAACGTCACAAAATGGAGTCCTTGTTGCATTTGATAAGGTCTGGTGATCGTGTAAACACCGTTTTGGCAGAGCAATTCAGAAGCAAAATAAATCCTTTTACCGTTTGCATCGTGGATACTAACCCCTGTGATGCGATCCAATTCCGTATTCGATTTAATCGTAATTGCTTGCTCTGAGACTCCAACAATGGCATAGCTTGAAGTTATATTCTCCTCTACCCCTGCGTTAGAGGCCTCTTGTAGAATAAATTGAGATAAATAAATCAAATCTCCATTGTTGTTTCCATTGTTATTGGTTTTATTCGTAGCCACATAAAAAGTAACATTACCCGTTCCAATGGCAGGTGCAGTCCAAGTCCATGACCAGGCAGGCGCTGAAGCGCTTGTATTGCTTGTGGAGGTATGATTCGCGTATTTCTTTGCTCCTCCATTTATCGATGTATTTCCTGCAACTCCATTAAAAGACCCTGCCATCACATTAGAAGAGGATAGTGCCGTAGCTTGAAATCCGCGCTTCGCGGGGTTGGAAACCATTGACAAGGTTACGTTGTACTGTTGGCCAGGAACGTAACTGCTAACCGGGGTCCCTCCTTGGGAAACGACTAACACATTTTCAGCGGTTCCGTCTTGAACCGTACCTGAATGACATTGTGTGCAATTTGCTTCTCCAGGTGCACCGGTTTTTCCTGCGGCGACGCCTCCTGAATTTAGGGGTGAAAGCTGATAATGATGTGTGGTTGGGGTTAATTTCCAAAGAAAAGAACTGATACCAAAAACGAGCAAACCTGAAAGCACAAAAACTACCTTTTTCATAAGACTTATTTTAATTGTTTAATTTACCTTGATACATCCAACATTCAACTTTTTGAATCAAAGAATCCGGAAGTGCGGGACCTCCTTTCGGCATCAGTTGAAAACCGCTTCCACGCATAGAACCCAAAACAGCATTTGCATTTGAGGAAATGTTGGTGTGATTGGTCAGGGTGTAACCCGTTCCATTGCCAACATCGTGACATCCGGTACAATTGGATTGAATCATCGGTAAAATATCGGTTGAAAACTTAACTGTATCCACACAATTTAACGATAGGTCGGCGGTTACTTTATCCTTTGTACAAGCGAAGGTCAATCCCAGGAGCAAAACACTAAGGAACTTTAAATTTTTCATGATTTTTGAATTAACGCAATCGGTTGTAAGGAAAGCCAAATGAGCGGCATCATAAAGTGGACTGGGATGGCAGCAATGGCAATGAATGTAGTGTCAATTTCTTGATTCACATAGGTAATTGGGTATGCGATGCTCGCAATGGCTATTGAAGAAAAGACTGTGTTAAGAATAATAACCCCCCACTTTCCCCACTTCGAGAAAACAACATACGACATCAAAGTAATGAGCAAAGAAATCGATGTGTAGATAGCCACCACTTTCCAAATGGGAAGCACTTTGCTGCTTTCATCCAATTCCAATCCGTAAAAAAAATAAAGGTAAGTCGCACCGACAATTGAAGATAATAAGGCGACGATTAAACCTAAGAAGAGAAACCTTTTCATGAACTTGCTTATTTTGAAACGGGCAATTCGTAAACAATCTTCATTTTATCAGGAACCGTTTCGCTCTTTTTCCCAACCTTGAAATCAATTCGATTCACATAGAAAGTACCTTTAAAAGTAATTTTACTCCCACTTCCTGAAACAGAGGCCGGAATGGTGCATTCTTTCGTAATTCCCTTTAAAGTGAGGTCTCCTTTTATTTGCAAATCTCCTTTTCCATCCTTTGTAACGCTGGTTGACTTGAACTTAATGGATGGATACGTTTCTTCATCAAACCATTCTTTGGTCATTGCTTTTTTATTCATCATCCCATTGCCTGTACTGATTGTATTCACCGGGATTTTCAAGTTAAATGTTGAGGATGTGGGACTGCTTGCATTGTAGCTCACGTCGCCACTAATTTCTTTAAACTTCCCGGAGGGATCTGCACTTTTAAAAGCAATTGAATGACCCTCGGTTACTTTAAAGTCATCTGTTGGAATTAAGGCAATTGAGGTTGAAGTTACCATCAAGCCTATATAAACAATAAATAAAAGGGATTTTTTCATGGGTAAAATTTAGTTTGAATCAAAAGAGAATTTACGACCAACGCAAAAACCTAACCGAAACTGGCCTTTCAACCAGTTTTGATAGGTGTAAGGTATGAATTGTGATTCGCCCAAGCCTGTGGCGTTGGTAAGGTTAATGGTAAAGCTATGGCCAAAGGTATTCCATTCTAACGCTAGGCCTAGGCTGTTTTTATAGATGTCGTTGGGCCTTAGGCTATTCCCCGGAAAGGTTTGATAGTATTCTAAAATCAAAGCAAAGCGTTGGGTAAGTTTAACCCTGGCTGCACCTCCCAAGGCAAACAAAGTATTTTGATCATTTGCGAGCACATAATTTCTGTGAACAAGGGTCGGCATAATGGCAATAGAGACGCGTTCTCCGAAGTGGCGGGCAACGTTAATTTGTGTAAAGTAGGAAAATCGATGTGCAACTTTTGGAAAGTAGTTCACTTGAGAGATGTCTTGAGAAGCCTTCATGTAGGTGAATGAAGATCCTGCTACGGCGGTTAAGGATACAGGACTTGATTTTCCTTGACGTAACACGCGGTACTTCAAAAATCCGTCTAACAAAGAATGATAAGGAGCATTCGTTCCACGAGACCGACCAAATCCAATCATGAAAGATTTTGTTACGCCATATTCTAGCGCAATTCGCATGTCAGACAGGTTGTCAAAACCAAACATATTTTGCCCGCCTCCGTTGGCTCCAAACATATCTCCAAAACGGTGTTCTATTCGAAAATCCATGATGCCTTTCCCTAGGGTTTCAACGGAATGGCCAGAAATGATACGGGTTGATGCAAAGGTTTTCACTTCGATTTCTTCTTCCGTCTCGGTTCCATTTTCGTCGGTTTGTGACCAATTCAGAAATGGAAGTCCGAATAAGAACAAAAACAATGTACATTTGAATGCCATAGACGAATTTGAAATCATCTTCAAATATACCAAAATACCCGCTCATTGGAATCAAACTTAACAAAAGATAACCTAAGACAACTTTTCGTTCAAAAGCGAAACGAGCTTTCCGAGCAGGAAATCAAGGTGCAATCCGAAGCATTGTCAAAGTTGATATTTAACCATTTTGCTTTAAAAGGGAAAGCCCTGTCGTGCTTCCTGACCATGGCACATAAGAAAGAGATAGACACTTCGCTTCTGATTTCTTTTTTTCAAGCAGCGAATAAGATCTATGTTCCTGTCAGCAACTTTCAATCAGGTGAAATGACACATTGTCGCTATGTTATTGGGGACGAAATCCAAACGAATGCTTTTGGCATACCAGAGCCTGTAATTCAAAACGAAACGAGCGATCCTCTAGATTTTGATGCTGTATTTATACCCTTGTTGGTTTCAGATAAGTCAGGAAATCGATTAGGGTATGGAAAAGGTTTTTATGACCGTTTTTTGGCGCAATGCCCTCCTTCCCTCTTGAAAATAGGCTTGAGTTTTTTTGAGCCCATCGAAAGCGTTCCTTTTGAAACACACGACATAGCCCTTACGCACCTTATTACACCCCATAATTTCTATGAATTCCCAACCAAAAAATAACCAAGGAAAATACCACTTGTTGATTTTGTTTTTAATACCCATCAACATGGTCGCTTGGTTTTTACCAGAAAGCTACCTCGTAGGAATTGGGGTTAGCCTTGTTTCGTTAGGAATTACTTATTTTTTCCTTTTTCGAGCGAAAGGAGCTTAATGCCGTCTCCTTCGAAGTTTAACTTAAACTCGGGCTGTGTGATTTTGTTAATCTCGTCCATCGTCTTTCCAGCATCCTCGGCGTAATGTCTGAGTGCTTTTACGGAAACCGTGTCCCAGTATGCAACTCCGTGAATTAAGGACTCAGTTCCAATGGGTGTTGACGGAGGAATGGTAAAATGGTTTTTAAATCGAATGGTTAATGGTTTGCCATCTGGCTTTGCTACCTGGACCCAACAACCTGCATTTTGACACACTGCAGAAAGCGGTGCTTTAAGGGTTGTCGTGTAGGGCGTTTTCGATTTGTCCATGATGTTGACAAGCTCTGCAATTGAAATCGCATCGGTACTTGTTACTTTAAATTCGCCAAAATCTGCTTTTGCATTTTTTACGTTTGCACAAGCGAACAACCCTAGGACGAGGCTTAATAAAAAGGCTACTTTCAATTTCATCTTACTTAATTTTCATGTAAAGATCGTAGAAATTGTACAGCTGGTGGTTTGTGCCGTTAAAAGCAATGGTTTGAATTTGATTGGCACCTAAAAACCTAAGCATCACCCGACGAGAATCTTCTGAATCAGCAACCGAGAACACATCAATCGTGTGCTTGTCTTGGTTGAATGAATAGGTAAAGGATTGTACATAATACTTTGCCGTGCTGTTCACCTGAACGCTGTCAATTTCCGTAGGCAATACCCATTGAAAATGTCCTTTTTTCGCTTCTGTATTCAATTCTTTTTCAGACCACAGGACTTTTGCCGTTCCTTTTTGTGCTAAAATTTGGGTTGAAATTCCCAAAACAAAAAACATAAATAAAAACTTATACATACTTTTTTTTATGCTAATTTAGGTAAAAACACCGAAAACATGGCGATTGAACTGACCTTTGAAAAAATAGGGGGTATTTTGGAAGCTGGATGTGATGAAGCAGGCAGGGGCTGTCTCGCAGGTCCTGTGGTTGCTGCTGCTGTGTTGTTAAGTGAGCCCATACCAGGACTCAACGATTCGAAAAAACTCAATGAAAAAAACCGATTGAGACTGGCAGCACAGATTAAGTCGACCAGCCTTGCGTATGGCATTGGGTGTGTTTTCCCGGAAAGAATCGATGAAGTAAACATTTTGAATGCAAGCATCGAAGCAATGCATTTGGCATTGGAAGCTTTGCGTATTTCTCCCGAAATGATTTTAGTGGATGGCAATCGATTTAAACCCTTCAAAGACATCGCTCACCTTTGCATTGTGAAGGGCGACACCAAGTTTCAGAGCATCGCCGCGGCTTCTATTTTAGCAAAAACGGAAAGGGACCAAATGATGAAAGATTTGGATGGGCAATTCCCAGAATACCAATGGGCTAAAAACAAAGGCTATCCAACCAAAGACCATGTAGAAAGCATCCAAAAAAATGGCATTTGTGAAATCCACCGCAAGTCTTTTGGCATTGTAAAATCCATTTATCAAAACGAGCCTATTTAGAAAGATAAACATCAGATTGTTCATTAGATTTAACCCATGTCCTCCACAACAGCTTCGTAAGTTTTAGTTTTGTGGATATGGCTAAAAGAATCGTCGTTCTTGTTTTTGGATTAGGTCTTTTGGGTTGGGTTATTTATGCCTTTTGGTCCATTGTTGATGTAAATCCCAAAGAGAGTTATTTGTCTTATTTTGGGAAAGAAGACCAAAACATCATCGCAATTCACCACCCAAATGATTTTCAACTGGGGGAAATGGGCGTTAATTGCAACGCTAACAACCTCAAACTTTATGCATCGCTTCAAGCCAAACTGCCCAAACCTAACACCGTTTACCTCAGCGCGAGCAGGAATTTTATCGTCATTTCCCTTTCTGAAAAATGGAATTTTTCAAAAATCCGCATGGTGTTTCAAAACGGTATCTTTCCCTTTGAAAAAACAGGTCCAAACACCTTTACATTTGGTCGTTATTTGGGTAAATTCAAAGGAAATCAACTGGCGCTGAGTTATTATGACCTCACCCTTGCAAAAGAAACCAATGTTGAATGGAAAGTGGATCCACAAGCGAGTTTCAGCATCGTGTTTTTATCGAAAGATTTAGAAGTCCGCGATGTCTATGTAAAATCAGAAAAAAGAATTACCTACTCAACCCTTCAAAGCCGAAAGAAAAACCTTAGCCCCTTGGTTGACGACCGTTCGTGTTTTGGGGAGTTCATTCCTTCAGCGGCCGCTCGTTATACCTTCTTCGAGAAAAAATACCTGTCTTTTACAGATGAGATCTTTGCTAAAAGTCCACTCTTCGGGATTGTGAAAACTGGCATTGTCTTGTTCGAGTTCAACCAGAAGAAGATTTTATTGTTCGACTTGAAAGACGAAAACGAGTTGGTACCTTACCTAAACGATTACTTCCATTTAAAGGAAGAAAATCAGGAAAGGAGTGACTTTCCCTTATTTAAGATTTGTGAAATGTTAAGCTCGGACTTGGAAGGCAGCGAAAACACAGACACAACCTTTTCCGTCGCATCCTTAAACGGCATGGGTTTTCTTGCAACAAAATCTTCTGATTTGGATGCTGTTTTGTTGGAATTGGAAATGCGCAAAAGCATAGCAACCGACCTAAAAAAATACGATTGGCTCAATGAAAACTTACCGCAGAAAGTTTCTTACCGACACACCCGCCAGGGCAAAGCGGAAAGCGTAGGTTGGATCAACAATCAATTTTTCGGAATCAAGGTTGAAAAATCAGGATTGGAAAAAGCGGATGAAGAGACCAACAATGCTAAAAGTTATTTCACGATGAATCCTGGGGAGGCTGTTGTTTCCTATTGCGCACTTTCAGGTCGAGGAAATGTGGTCATTGAATGCCAAAAAAACATCTATGGCTATAAAAATGGAAGTCAAAAATGGAAAAAGCCCATTGAAGAAGCCTTGCTGTTTCCCCCGACCGTTTTAGCCACAAAAAATGCAGAACAGGAAAACATCGCGTTGCACTTTCCGACCGAAATTCAAGTCATTGATAAAATGGGAAGGGAAACCTTTTCTATCACAAGCAACTACTTTCTCCCGCTTGAATCTTGTGTCCTGCAAAACAAACCTGCTTTAATTTGCACAAAAAAATCTGAACTTGTTTTAATTTCAGGGGAAAATGGTAAGGTCATTAGAAGAATCTCAATGCCCGAAGAGATTGAAGAAATCTTCCCGGGAGAATTGAATGGGAAAGCCGTATGTGGCATACTCACCAAAAGCAAATGCTACCTGGTTGACTTAACCAATGGCAAACGAACCGCACTGAAGGTTGAACGATCGCAGTGTCTCGGTTTTACGGAAAGTGGTCAATGTTTATTGAAAGGTCCCAAAGGAATGCAACTTATGGATGGCAAACAAACCATAGATGCGCAGGTTACGGTAGATTGGCAATACGTCGGTGATTTCACACTCAAAGGGGAAACGGGACAACTTTTTCAATACCAAAATTCACTTGCCTGTTTGGTAAATGGAAAGGTGCGATGGAAAAAAACCTATTCGACGCAAGAAATTAGTGAGGTTCAAATTCTTAAACCTTTTCATCAAATTACCACCTTAGTGATGCTCGATGCCCTTGAAAATAAAGTATATTTGTTAGACACTTACGGAAAGGAAATAGACATGGAAGAACGACCTGGACAAAGGGAAGTTCAAATTTCGCCTTTTGGAAACAACGGATGCTCGATTACCACCTATTTGTCACAATTTTTAATTCAATACAACCAATAAAATGAAAAGAATTTTATTCTCCATTCTCCTTGCCATTTCTCCCCTTCTGTTAAATGCGCAATCGTATTTAGGTGTTTCAACCAGCAATTATGCAGGCATCATGGGGGTTCAACTTCAGCCGGCAAGTTTTGTGGACGGTCGTTTTGTTTTTGATTTAAACATCGCTGGAATGAACTTCAACACCTATCAGAACTTTGCCTATTTTGATGCAAAAGGAATGCGTGCAGCACAAGGAAATGGAGGCTATTGGTGGAAAAAATCTTTCGGAGATACCGCATTGTATAATTCATGGGCATCGCCAGATTCAACTTTTATGGATCGATTCTTAATACGCAAATACAACAAGGATTCAAAAGGAATTCTAGGCTTGTATTCAAATACGCAAGTAGACCTGCTCAACTTTAATTTTCACATCACGCCAAAAATAGCCATTGGATTTCTTGTCAGGGGAAGGTCCATCACGAACGTCGACAATATGGACCCAAAATTAGCAGTATTGGCTGAAAACGGCTTGGATTATTCACTCCTTTGGAATCAAAAATTAAATGAAGAATTGGTGAATATGAACCACTTAACATGGACGGAATACGGCTTTAATTATGGTCAGGTGGTGATGGATGACAAGGAACATTTCTTAAAAGTTGGAGGTACCCTTAAATTACTTAGCGGAAATGCAGCTGCGTATTTTTATACCAATAATTTTGAATACAATCTGAAGAACGCCGATACTTCCTTTTTACTAAAAGGGAATTTCAACTATGGATATTCTCAGAATGTGGACGACATCATTTCGAATAACAACCAAGATTACTTTACACGCGCGTCACGATGGGGTGTAGGCGTAGATTTAGGCGCAGTATACGAATGGCGTGAGGGTTATGAGGATTATCAATATGACATGGATGGCAAAAGCGGCATATGGGCACAACACAAAAATAAATACAAGCTTCGGGTGGGCGCTTCATTGCTAGACATTGGAGGAATGAGATTTACGAAGGGTGGACTCAGCAGGAATTTTGAAGTGAATTCGCAAAATCCCTTTGACCTTACCACATTTCAATCGGCCAATTCCATAAATGATTTTGACCAAGTCATAGATTCCTTGATCAATGCGCCGGGTCAAGCATGGATTTCTGACCAAGATACAGCCTCAACCTTCATGATGCGAACGCCTTCAGCTTTTAGTTTACAGTTTGATTATCACATTTGGAAAGGGTTTTATGTGAATGCTACATCCATGTTGAATTTAATTGGTAAGAAAACCGATACCAAGGTAAAAGTCCCCAATCAAATTTCAATTACCCCAAGTTTCGACATTGCTGGATTTGGATTGCACTTGCCTTTTTCCTACAACAAATATGCTGGTTTAAAAACCGGAATCGCAACTCGTTTGGGACCTTTAACCGTTGGGGTAACCGATTACCGCGCATTGTTTGCCCGAGGAAAAGTACGTGGAGTTGAATTGTTTGCCGGGTTAAGGTTGCCCATTTTGTATTCAGAAATTAAGGACGACGACAAAGACAAAGTCTCTAATAAAGTTGACGAATGTAAAGAAACACCAGGCGTTTGGGCCTTTAAGGGTTGTCCAGATACGGATGGAGATGGGATCAAAGATTCCGAAGATGACTGTGTACTGGAACCGGGTCTTGCAGAGTTTAAGGGTTGCCCAGACAGAGATGGCGATAAAATCATCGATAAACTCGACAACTGTCCAGATTTGGCGGGATTGGCAGAGTTCAAAGGTTGCCCGGACAGAGATGGTGATAAAGTAATTGATACAAAGGACCAATGTCCTGACATCCCAGGCGTTTTGTATCTTGATGGGTGCCCCGACCGAGACAATGACAGCATAACGGATTTAGAAGATTTATGTCCTGACAATTATGGCCCCAAAGAAAACAAGGGCTGTCCTGACACCGATTCGGATGGTCTCTACGATTACATTGACGACTGCCCGAAAATTGCCGGACCGATAGAAAACCATGGTTGTCCTTGGCCGGATACGGATGGAGATGGCCTGTTGGATAAAAACGATGGCTGCCCATTGCTGGCTGGTCCTGTAGAAAACGGGGGATGTCCTTACAAAGATTCAGATAAGGATGGTTTGTTAGACAAGGACGATGATTGCCCGAACACGCCTGGACCGAAAAGCAACAAAGGTTGTCCCGTGATTGAAAAAGAAGTGATTGAAGTTCTTAAAACTGCATTCAATAATTTGGAATTTGAAGTGGCTAAAGATGTGATTTTGGGTGGTTCTTTCGCTTCATTGGATGAATTGGCTGCTGTTTTGAAGAAAAAATCAACATGGAAACTTGAAATTTCAGGGCATACTGACAATGCGGGCGACGATGCTTCAAACATGACCTTGTCGAAAAAACGTGCGGAAGCCGTGAAAGCTTACCTGGTTTCGAGAGAAATTGAGGCTTCACGCTTTATTGTGAACTATTTCGGTGAGACAAAACCGATTGCAGACAATGCCACCGCTGAAGGCAGGGCAAAAAACAGAAGGGTAGAAATGAAAATTGTGTTTGAGTAATCGGGGCTGTTTTGACCTTTTAACATTTCGATAACATGCATTTAACGACTATGTGAAGTTGTGAAGCGTATTTTGTACAATCAAATTATATTGTATGCGCCATTTTACCCTTCTAATTTTCTCTTTCGTTACCCTTGGCTTTTTTGCTCAATCAAGTCTTAAAGGAAAAGTACTTGATGGAACAAACAACGACATCATTGAAAATGCAAAAGTTGTTATTCTGAACACTGATAAGAGAATGCTTTCTGACAGTGCAGGAAATTTTAATTTTAAAAACCTTGCCCCAGGCACCTATGATTTAGAGGTTCGCGCCGCAACGTTTAACATTAAAGTAATTACGGGAATTAAAATCGGTAAAAACGATGACCACGAAATTTCTGTGGGAATGGATCCAGCAGACAAAGTGATGGGCCCTGTCGTTGTTCGCAGAACGGTAAGCAAAGAATCCGTTGTTGGAGCCTTACAAATCCAAAGAAACAGCAAGGTGTTGTTAGACATCGTACCTCAAGAAGTGTTAAAACGAACGCCCGCTAGAACGGTGGCAGATGCCTTAAAACAAGTGAGTGGAGCGAGCATTCAAGACAATAAATTTGCTGTAGTACGAGGATTGAATGACCGATACAATGCGGCCTATATAAATGGCGGTCCGCTTCCTTCCTCTGAAGCTGATAGAAAAGCTTTTTCGTTTGACATCTTTCCTGTGAACATGCTTGAAAACCTAAGCATCATTAAAACAGCTTCGTCGGACCTACCAGGTGAATTTGCCGGGGGTATTATTCAAATCAAGACCAGAGACATACCTACCGAGAATTTTCAAAGTTTTACAATGGGAGCGGGTTACAACACGATTACCACATTTAAAGACCGCGTATCTACAAACGAAGGTAAATTGGATTGGTTGGGAATGGATGATGGTTCTCGTGCCATCAGTGGGGACATTCCTACGACAGCTAATTATCCAATAAACATCAATGACCAAGCGGCACTTGCAAAAACATTTACGACAAATTGGACGGTTAAAAACAGCACATTTATGCCAAATTTTAATGCGCAGTATGCTGGAGGATTCAAGAAGAAATTCAAAAACGAAAAAAGAGAACTTGGTTTCATCGGTTCTTTATCTTACAATTCAAACAAAAACTACAATGAAACCGAACGAAGAACCTATACAGGAAATGCAATCGGTGGTGGCGTTTCTCAATTGGAAACGAATTATTTAGATAAGGTTTACAGTACCCAAGTGCTTTCAGGTGCCATGGGGAATTTGGCATTTAAGTTTGATGAAAAAAACCAGTTGAGTTTTAAAAATGTGTACTCAATTAATTCAGATTTGCGCTTTATCAACCGTTCGGGACAAACAAATCCGTTGGACCCAAACCCAACCCTTTTGCGATCCAATGCAAATTGGATGACAGAAAATAAGATTTATTCAGGCCAATTAAACGGTGAGCATGGAAACGAAGATACCAAACTGAAGATAGATTGGTTGGTAGGCTACAGCAATGTATACCGAAGCATCCCTAACCTCAGAAGAAATATTTACACGCGCTTAACAACTTTTGATGATCCTGTCAATCCAAATCCTTACGACACCATCTATACCGCAACGATTTCAGGTTCCAGCGTAGGTCCTGATTACGGAGGAAGCATGTTTTTTGCAACCACAAATGAATCTTTGGGAAGCACACGGTTCAATGCAGCCTACAAATTAATTGATAAAAAGAAACATAAATTAGAATTGAAATCCGGGATTTTTACACAATTCAGGGTACGTGAATTTAGCGCGAGACTTTTAGGTTATACAAAATATGGTGGTTCGGGTGGTTCGGTTGCATTTAACAACAACCTCCTATACCTACCGGAAGATTCCATCTTTAATCAGGAAAACATGGGATTGATTTCTCCAGGGGTAGGTGGATTTAAATTATCTGAAGGGACTAAAGTTTCAGATTCTTATGATGCCAATTCTCAATTGTATGCTGGGTATGTAATGGCAAACGAACAAATTGGGAAATTGAACGTGTTATACGGATTGAGAATCGAAGACTTTAGACAAAAATTATTTGCCAAAAAGATGACCGGTGCAGACGTAAACGTTAACCTACACAATTTAGATTTCTTACCTTCTGTGAACATGATTTATGCATTAACAGAAAAGCAAAACTTACGTCTTAGTGGATCACAAACGGTGAATCGTCCAGAATATCGAGAGCTTGCACCTTTTGCTTTTTATGATTTCAACACGCAGTTCGTATTGTCTGGAAATGATTCATTGCAACGTGCACTGATTACGAATTTGGATGCTCGTTATGAATTTTATCCTGGGAATGGTCAAATGTTTACAGCATCGTTGTTCTTTAAAAACTTCAAAAACCCTATTGAGCAAATTGCACGTCCAGATGTTTCCAATGAGATTTATTACAAAAACGTCGCCAGTGCAGTGAATTATGGTTTAGAGATGGAATTCAAAATGAATTTTGGGAGTACTTTTAAAGCAGATACCGCATCATTCTTAAATGACTTGACCATGTTTACAAACCTTGGTTTCATCCACTCTTCTGTGGATGTGTCTCAAATCATTGGGTCCCCTTTTAAGACGAGACCGCTTCAAGGACAAAGCCCTTACATCTTTAACCTTGGTTTGAACTACCAAACAGAATCCAATTGGTCAATTTCAGCGAATGTGAATACCGTTGGTTCGAGAATTTATATTCTAGGCTCTGTGCTACAAGCTGAAATCTGGGAAAAAAGCCGAACTTTTTTAGATTTTCAAATTGCGAAAGGATTCTTGGATAAAAAACTTGAAATCAAATTAAATTGCCAAAACTTACTTGCCCAAAAATTAATCTTCTACCAAAACAATTATACGACTTTGAATGATGACAAAGCGGTTCAAAAAGCAATCAATTACTTGTTTTATGGAAATGCTGCTGGCGATAACAAGTACGAAGCAGACAAGGACGATTTGATTTGGAGAACCAAATTTGGCAGAACCTTTTCTTTTTCTGCGACCTACAAATTCTAAAGTTTTAGCGGGTTAACATATCGGTAATGTTAATATAACAAAATGTTAGGAGTACTGTAATTTGGGCTAACCATAAGTACCCCAACTTTGTACTTGAATACTAAACTCATTTTATGAAAAAGATTACAGCATCGTTGATGGCTCTGATGTTAACAGCCATCACTTTTGGACAAAGTTTTTTTGTTCCAACAACCTATCGTGGAGCGTTCGCGCCTGCACCTGCCACTCAGTGGACCGACACATGGACAAACTGGGACCCACAAAACACTGTGTATGGAGCGTCTACGGTAACCGTAACAGCGTCCATAACAACCAACACCACTTGGACATCTGGAAATGTTTATTTGTTACAAGGGCAAATTTATGTTAAAAATGGTGCTACATTAACCATTCAACCAGGAACGATTATCCAAGGGGATAAAGCGACAGCTGGTTCTGGATTATTTGTTTGCCAAGGTTCTAAATTGATTGCAAACGGTACGGCTAACCAACCAATTGTTTTTACCTCTAACCAAGCGCCAGGCGCTCGTTTAGCAGGTGACTGGGGTGGAATTATATTGATGGGTAAATCTCACCTAAACCTTGCTGGTGGAATTGGAAACATTGAAGGATTAACCGTTTCTCCTGATACTCAATTTGGAGGTGGCGCTAACCCGGACACGATGGACAACTCAGGAAGTCTTAAATATGTAAGAATTGAATTCCCTGGATATGTATACCAACCAAACAAAGAAATCAATGGTTTGACCTTGGGTGCTGTTGGTAAAGGTACAATGATAGATTATGTACAGGTTTCTTTCTCTAATGATGATGCATACGAATGGTTCGGTGGAACGGTAGATTGTCGTCACCTTGTTTCTTATAGAAATTTAGATGATGATTTCGATACAGACAACGGATTTTCTGGAAATGTTCAATTTTGCTTAGGGGTTCGTGACCCACTTATCGCTGACGTACCTGCAGTTTCTACATCTGAAGGATTTGAATCTGACAATGACGCTACAGGATCTGTAAATCTTCCACAAACAAAAGCTGCGTTTTCTAACGTTACTTGGATCGGACCATTGAGAGGAACATGTCCAGCAAGTTCAGTTGGGATCAATGTTGGTTACAGAAAAGGGGCTCGTATCAGAAGAAACTCTGCATTGAAAATTTATAACTCTATCTTCATGGATGGTTTACAAGGTTTTCACGTGGATGGTACCCTAAGCGAAAACAACGCTACAGCAGGTTCATTGAAATTCAAAAACAACATTATTGCAGGTTATTTAACCAATTTATCTTTGGTTAGAAACACAGGAAGTACGTTTAACATGTGGACGAACTTTACAAGCAATTCAAATGACTCTACAGCTTGTTCTACCAACCTTTTAACTTTGCCTTATGGTGTTGGTGGAAACTACCAAACTCCGGATTTCCGTCCAATCGTTGGTTCAGCTGCATTGTCTAACGTTTCTTTCGTTGATTCTTACTTAGCTGGAAGAAGCATCCAAGCGCCTGCATCTAATGCAACGGTAGCGTATTGCCAAGGTGCGGTTGCAACTGCTTTAACAGCTACTGCAAGCGCTGGTTGTACAATCGTTTGGTATACACAAGCTCAAGGTGGAGTTGCCATCCCAACCCCTACGCCTACAACAACTTCAGCAGGAAGTACGACTTACTATGTTGCACAACAAGATGCAAATGGATATGAAGGTCCAAGAACAATGGTTACGGTTACTGTAAATGCTACACCAAGTACGCCGGTAATCACAGCAAGTGGATCTACCTCTTTCTGTACAGGTGGAAACGTTGTTTTGACTTCATCTACCCCAATGGGTAACGTATGGTCTAACGGTGCAACTACTGCAGCCATTACGGTGACTACTTCTGGAAGCTACACTGTGACTTACACGAACGCTAACGGTTGTACTGCAACTTCAGTTGCTACGGTAGTTAACGTAAACAATGCTCCGGTTCCAACGGTACAAGCATCTGCAATCGAAGCATGTAACGGTGACACTGTAACCATTACTGCATCTACTTCTGATACTTACTTATGGTCTACAGGTGCAACTACACAATCTATCAACGTAACATCAACAACGGCTAACGTAACTGTATTGGTTACAAACGCTAACGCTTGTAACGGTGTTGGAACTTCTGCTCCAATCTCTGTTACTTTCAATGCGAACCCGACAGCAGCTGGTGCTTACACTGTAGTTGGTAACGTTGTAACGTTTACAAATACTTCAACAGGTGCAGCTTCTTATTCTTGGGATTTTGGTGACATGACCAACTCAAGTGCATCTGCTCCTACACATGCTTTCGCTGCGAATGGTTCTTATACCGTAACGTTAACAGCAATCAATGGCTTGTGTGAAGACATGATTACTTTGACTGTACAAATTTCTGCTAGCTTGGATGAAATGACTGGAGTTTCTGTTGAAATGTTCCCTAACCCATCTTCTTCTGAAGTAACTGTAGAATTGGCAGGTGCTAACTTTGAATCAGCAATCGTAACTGACCAATTTGGTAGAACGGTTAAGGTTTCTAACAACGGAAAATTCTCTGTAGCTACTTTGGCAAACGGAATCTACCAAGTTACCATCCTATCTGACAAAGGAACTGCGGTTCGTCGTTTGGTAGTTAACAAATAATTATAAGCCTTAATAAGATTGGGGACACAAATTGTGTCCCCTTTTTTTTGAAAAATACAATCACATGGACAATAAAGGACATACCATATTACTCGTAGACGATGAACCAGACATTCTCGAGTTTTTATCTTACACCATACGCAAAGAAGGATACCGTGTATTCACTGCTGCAAATGGCGAAGAAGGCGTAAAGCTCGCACAACAATTAAGTCCATCGCTTATTTTAATGGACGTTATGATGCCGCAAATGGACGGGATCGAAGCTTGCCAAATCATCCGAAAGGACCTTCAAATTACCCAACCCATCATAGCATTCTTAACAGCACGCGCTGAGGATTATGCACAAATTGCGGGTTTTGAAGCAGGTGCCGATGATTACATTGCTAAACCCATTCGCCCACGTCTTTTGGTAAGCAAAATTGAATCCTTGCTTCGCAGGGTTAGAACCGAAAGGATTAGCGAACCTACCAATCCTTCAGACCTTGTCATTGACCGCGAAAAATTTGTCGTCAAAATAAAAGGACAAGAATTAACCCTTCCAAAAAAGGAATTCGAATTGTTGGAATTGTTGGCCAGCAGACCAGGAAAAGTATTTAACCGCGAACAGATTCTAGCCATTGTATGGGGAAATGAAACCATCGTTGGGGAACGTACCATAGACGTTCACATTCGTAAACTACGGGAGAAATTAGGAGAATCGTATATTCGCACCATTAAAGGCGTTGGATATACTTTTAACCAAAAATGAAAAACCTAAGACCCGGACTTTTACTTTTTACAGGTTGTTTGATTCTATTTCTTGTAACCTTTTGCAGCAGTTTGCTGCTACAAGGAAGTGGCTCATTCACTCCAAATTTAAATGCATTCATTACAGCACTGGTCGCAAGTACCAATGCTTTTTTTATTTTCTATTTTGCCTTAAAGCGCTTCGTGCAAAATAGGCTGCAAAATATATTCAGGATTTTACAAAGTCCACCCACCCTAAGGCATAAAAACGTTAACGAATTGATTACCGAAGCAGAAAGACATGTGAATGTCTTAAATGATTATAGAATTCGCGAAATCAAACAATTAAAGGTTCAAGATGAGTTTAGGAAAGAATTCATTGGCAATTTATCCCATGAGTTAAAAACCCCCATCTTTTCCATCCAAGGGTTTTTGGACTCCTTGTTAGACGGTGCATTGGAAAATCCAGAAATCAATCGAAATTTTATTGAGCGAGCGTCCATTGCTACAGACCGTATGGTTCAATTGATTGAGGATTTAGACCAAATCACCAAATTAGAGAGTACAGAACTCAAAATTGTAAAGCGTCCCTTCGAACTCACTGAATTACTGAAAGAAATCATTGATACCTTAGAGCTTCAAGCCAAGGAAAAAAACATCAACCTCAAATTGGCAAAAGAATACCCCTTAACCTTTGTCATGGGGGATAGAAATAAATTGTTTCAAGTTTTTACCAATTTACTTCGCAATTCCATCAGTTATGGAAATGTGGACGGTACAACGGAGGTTTTCATCAGCCCGATTGACGATTTAATTTTAATAGAAGTCGCCGACAACGGCATTGGCATTGACCCAAACCATTGGCCAAGGGTTTTTGAACGTTTTTACCGTGTAGAAAAGAGTCGAAGCCGTCACGAAGGTGGTACTGGCTTGGGATTGGCGATCGTTAAACACATCTTAGAGGCACATGGACAAAGCATCACGCTTCGCAGTACGGCAGGGGTAGGTACAACCTTTTCTTTTAGCCTTGAAAAAAGCCCTAAAAATTTACAATTAAGTTCGCGAGGCATTCCGATAAACTAGAAAGTTCCAACGCTTTTAGGTAATTTTACACCATGTCTGGCAAAAAGGGTTCTTGGTTTTTATTAAAGCGATTATTTCAATTCATCAAGCCCTATAGATCGTATTTCATCCTTGCCCTTTCCGGGGTATTGTTATTGTCCTTTTTAAGTCCATTTCGTCCTTTTTTAATTGGTAAAACGGTTGACCATTTCATCATCAAGCAACAAAACACAACGGCTTTAGGAAAATCATTGCTCGGAATTTTAGGTTTATTGGTTATTGAAACCTTGATCATTTGGCTTTCCTCCTACTATTCTAATTTGATGGCACAATCCATCATTCGAGACATCCGAAATAAGGTTTTTCGTAAAATTCTCCATTTCAAAACTACCTACTTCGATCAAACCCCGGTTGGTGCCTTGGTAACACGCATCGTTTCTGACGTTGAGGCCATTTCAGAGGTGTTTTCCGCAGGATTGATGGAGATTTTTGGGGACATGTTGTCGTTGTTCGCCATCCTTGCCTTTATGTTTGCCACCGATTGGAAATTGAGTTTGCTTACCCTCGTTCCCATTCCGATCTTAATTTTTGCCACACGTCTTTTTGCGCGTGCCATGAAGAAATCTTTTCAGATGGAAAGAACCCAAGTTTCCAAGCTTAACACCTTTGTTCAAGAACACTTAATGGGAATGGGATTGATTCAACTTTTTGGAAGGGAAAAACCCTCTTTTGAAGAATTCACCGAAATCAATAAAAAACACCGCGATGCGCACATCAGTGCCGTTTGGGCCAATTCAATCTTCTTTCCCGTGGTTGAGTTACTCAGTTCATTGTCGATTGCGTTTCTATTGGTTTGGGGCGCCCTTTTGGTAGAGGGAAAAACCCAAACACAAATTGAAATGCTGTATGGAAACATCATCTCTTTTACCTTGTGGATAAACCAACTTTACCGTCCCATCAGACAATTGGCGGATAAGTTCAACATTCTTCAACGGGGAACGGTGCGTGCCGAACGAATTTTTGACATCCTCGACGATGATGAGAACCTAGAAGTAGATAAGGGAGAACAAACGGATTTTGTCAATGGCGACATTGCTTTCAAGAATGTCTCATTTTCTTACGTATCGGATTCAATGCTTTTTTCCGATTTCAACCTGTGCGTAGAAAAAGGAAAAACCACCGCTTTTGTAGGCGCAACTGGCTCAGGAAAAACCACAATCATCAATTTAATTGGAAGGTTTTATGAAATCAATGGGGGAGAAATTTCCATTGCGGGGATAGACATTCGGAAGTTTTCTAGGGATGTTTTGAGCCGTTCAATTGGATTTGTCTTACAAGATGTCTACCTATTTTCCGACACCATACATAATAACATAACCTTAGGGAATCCTGAAATCTCAAGAGAACAGGTAAGAAAGGCTGCCAAAATGGTCGGTGCCGATGGGTTTATCATGGAGGTTCCAGGAAACTACGACCACATTATTGGAGAACGCGGCGGGGTATTGTCTGTAGGACAACGCCAATTGGTATCATTCGTTCGTGCCATGGTATATGACCCACAAATTTTGATACTAGACGAGGCGACCTCGAGTGTGGACAGCGAATCTGAGACTATGATTCAAAATGCAATCTCAGAACTCACTAAAAACAGAACTTCCATTATCATTGCACACCGTCTTTCTACGGTGCAGCAAGCGGATAAAATCATTGTACTTGACCACGGAAAAATTGCAGAAGAAGGCACACATAAAGTGCTGATAGAAAACGGTGGCGTTTACCAAACTTTGTTTGAAAAGCAATTCAACATCACGCCGAATGAAGCGATTTAAAATTGGCGGTGTTCCCGAACACTTCAACTTGCCTTGGCGTTTGTGTATCGAGGAAAATGTCTTCAAAGATTTGGGAATAGAATTGCATTGGTCTGACATGACAGGTGGAACGGGACAAATGATCAAAGGGCTGGAATCTAAATCTTTAGACATTGCCGTTTTACTCACCGAAGGCATCACTCAAGCCATATTAAAAGGAACCCAAGCTAAAATCATTGACATTTATGTCAATAGCCCATTGCAATGGGGCATTCACATCCCTGTTGATGCCAATGTCGCCGATGTAAAAGCTTTACATTCAGCGAATTTTGCTGTTTCTCGCATGGGATCGGGTTCACATCTTATGGCGTATGTATTGGGGAAGAAATTCAACTTTGCGATGGAAAACATTTCGTTCAATGTCATCGGCGATGTGTACGGAGGAATTTGGGCCTTGGAAAACCATGTTTCAGATGCCTTTCTTTGGGAAAAATATACTACCCAACCTTTTGTAGATAAGGGGAGCTGTAAGTTTTTAGGACAAATTGACACGCCGTGGCCTTGTTTTGTTGTGGCGGGAAGAAATGACGTCGTTGAAAAATATGGGGATGAAATCCACGAAATGCTTAACCGGGTTCAACAAAGGGCAAAAAAGCTCAAGGACGACACCCACTCCGTTCAAGAAATTGCGTGGCGTTACCATTTGCAAGAACCATCAGTAGACCAATGGCTCAAAGAAACAGAATGGAAATACAGTGAAGCACCTTACAAAGAAAAATTGGCTTCCGTCGTAGCATTCCTTTTGGCGACTGAATTAATCACTGAAACTGAACAATCAAATTGGGCACAAAAATTATTTTAATGGTTTCATTGTCCTTGCTCACGAATACCCTTCGTGCGCAAAGTGGTTGTACGGATCCACAAGCCAACAACCATGACCCCTCTGCGGTCATCAATGACGGAAGTTGTACGTATGCCCCAACCAATTACACGCTTACCCTGGTAAACAACCTTTCAGACACCGTTCAAGAAACATCGGGGATTTTCGAAGAAGGCAATTTCCTCTATACCTTTAACGACTCTGGCAATGGTCCGAAATTGTATGAGTTAACTTCCAACGGTACCCTGAACAGAACCATCCATGTATTGAATGCAACGAATGTAGATTGGGAAGCCATAGCGTCTGATGCAAACTACATCTACATAGGTGACTTTGGCAACAACAATGGCAATCGTCAGGATTTATGCGTGTATCGCATTGCAAAACCCGCTGTGCTCAACGCTACCAACGACACCGTCGCTTCGGAAAAACGCGTGTTCAAATGGGGAGACCAGGTGCAATTTACTTCCGCTCCAAATGCAAATAATTTCGATTGTGAATCTTTTTTCGCCACATCAGATTCCTTGTTTCTTTTTACAAAAAATTGGGTCGATTTGAAAACAAGGTATTATGCCTTGCCAAAAGCGTGGGCAGATACCGCAATTGCTGTTCTCAGGGATAGTTTCTATGTGAATGGATTGATCACAGATGCACATTATGACAGCATTCATCAACGGGTTGTTTTATTGGGCTATAAAAACAATGGGAGTAACTTCTATACCAGTTTTGTCTATGCACTTTGGGATTTTTCACCTCACTCCTATTTTTCTGGGAACAAACGCAGAATTGAAGTTGGCAATGTGCTCACCGTTGGTCAGACAGAAGGAATCACTTTGGATGCATTTGCCCATGGTTACCTCACCTCAGAAAAGGTAAGTTCTTTTGTTGTCATTCCACCAAAGCTCTTTTCCTATGATTTCAGTCCCTATTTCTCAGGAGATGCTGGGATTGAAAACACAAAAAAAGAAAACCGAATCTCTTTCTTTTACGATTCAGCGAAAGCCGGGTACACTTTAAAAATTTACGATTCCTTTAAGCAGGCAAGAATCATTGATCTTTCCGGAAAAACGCTCCAAGTCATCAAGTCATCTTATACCGAAGGCATTCTGTCTACTTTTCATGGAAAGGCATTCCTTATCCTCGACGACCAAAGCCATCCATTGTACCTTCCTTAATCTTTATGGAATAAGGTTGTGCTGGCTTGTGCCGTTGGCATGATCACTAGGTCGTGTATTGAAACACGGGAGGGCCGAGTCACTATAAAACGCACCGCTTCGGCAATGTCTTCTGCTTGCAAAGGATCAAATCCTTGGTAAACTTGTTTGGATGTTTCTTTATCTCCTTTAAACCGAACCAAAGAAAATTCGGTTTCCGCCGCACCTGGTGCAATGGTACTTACGCGTACTTTGTGATGCACCAGGTCCATCCGCATGGATTTTGAAAGTTGGTCCACTGCAGCCTTGGTAGCACAATAAACGTTTCCTCCAGCGTAGGCCTCTTTTGCGGCAATGCTTGTAATGTTAATAACCATAGAACCTTCATTTTTCATCAAAAAAGGAAGTGTTTCGAGAGTCATGTATAGAAGTCCTTTTACGTTGGTGTCGATCATACGCTCCCAATCCTCCAGCAATCCATCTTGAAAACCTGAACGTCCAACCGCGAGTCCGGCATTGTTTACCAAAATAGAAAGGTTGTTTTTTACCTTATCCTCCAGTCCCTCAATCCAATCGTGGATATCCTCAGCATTCCTTACATCCAGCGTGGCCACCAATACCTTGATTTGCTTTGACGCCAAAGTGTTTTTTAATGCCTCTAAACGATCCCCTCTACGTGCGACCAAAATGAGGTTGTACTTTTCTTCTGCCAAAACTTTTGCGATGGCTTCGCCAAATCCTGCCGAAGCGCCCGTTACAATTGCGTATTTATCCATTTGAAAAATTTAAGTTGATTCAGTTTTACCTTGAATGGTTTTGGTTGTAATAAGAGTAGGGAGAAAAGGAAAAAAGGGAGTACGGGCGCTTTGTAACGTACCATCGCACCAACCACCGGCGCAGTGATGCCAATGATTCCAAATACCAAGAAAACGAACATGAGCGACAAAACCGTCCAATATTTTGGACGTTCGTTGTAAAAAATGCCTACAACGCCCCCAACCATCAGCAACCAAAAAAGAACATTTTCTGCATACGCGGCCACAGACTGTGGGTTTTTAAGCATGGTCACATCTGGATAATACATAACATTCCAAATCCCAACCGGAAGCAGGGATAACAACGACGCATAACTTTGTGTCAACCGGTGGATAGGCACCCGACTCCCGGCATGCACAGCTTCAGCCATTTGGATAAAATCAAACTGTTTACCTTGTAGGATAGAGAGTACATTCCAATTGGGAATACAAAGGGCTTGAATCAAAAACAAAAGCAACAGGCTCGTCATACCAAAGAGCAAGGACTTCCGAGTGCTGCCAAAATGGTTAAAAATAACCCCAATGACCAAAAAAGGAAGCAGGGAAACCAAGATGTAAATTTTCAAATGCATCAGAACAAAAAAGGCAGCCCCAAAAACCAAAGCATGGCGCCATCCATGGGATGAAAGGAAGCGTTTCAATGAAAAGAGCAATAGACCTAAAGCACACATCACCAAGCCCTCCTTCAAAATTCCACTGGACCAAAATACAGTAGACGGGATCAGAAAGGCACAGGCAAACGCCATCCATTTTTCATGGCACAATGCCAAGAAGAATCGAAACAGGTAATAGCTTCCGATGAAAGACAAAAGCAGGAAAAACAAAACGTTCACCGGATAATAACCTTGAGAGACCATATTAACCAAGGCGTTGATGCGAATAACCATGCGATTGTCGTTGGATAAACCGTGGTCATAGGAGCGAAACCAATAATGCATGCGGTCCAGGTAAGGGAGGTCTTTCTTGGTCCAATTCCCAATCATAATCCGGGTAAAAACCTCTGGATTTTCTTTACGAATCTGATTCAATTCTACGCCATCGTCAAAATATTTAAAGACATCAGCTTCCGACCGGTTGGGATACAGTTGGGTATAAGTATACAACAAAAGCAAGGCAGAAATCCATTTGGTGGCAAACCCTATCATTTTACCCAATGGCTTCAAATGTTGGAAAACAGGAAGAAAAAAGAGGGCCAACAAAACCAAAAAACCCAAAATGGACAATCCAAGCATCAATGCGAACATGGGACAAAAGTATCAATATTCCTTAAGCGAAATTGACATTTATTACATAAATCCCATCGTTAAGCGACAAAGTGTCATAATTTTTCATTTGGTATATTAATTGAAAAAAAGCGTACGAAAAAATAAAATTATGAAAACAGGTCAAATCAATGTTCAAACAGAAAACATCTTTCCGATTATCAAGAAATTCTTATATTCTGATCACGAAATATTCTTGAGGGAATTGGTTTCAAATGCGGTGGATGCCTCTCAAAAATTAAAATTTCTTTCTTCCAACGGAGAGTTCAAAGGAGAACTTGGCGATTTGCGCGTTGAGGTTATACTTGACAAGGAAGCTAAAACGCTCACCATTCGTGACCATGGAATTGGAATGACAGAAGAAGAAATTGACAAATACATCAATCAAATTGCTTTTTCCGGTGCAGAGGAATTCGTGAATAAATACAAAGGACAAGAAGGTGCAGAACAAATCATTGGTCATTTTGGGCTTGGTTTTTATTCCGCCTTTATGGTGGCTGAGCGTGTTCAAATCCAAACATTGTCTCGCATCGAAGGCGCGCAAGCGGTACAATGGGAAAGCAATGGGTCACCCGAGTTTACGCTTACTGACATTGAAAAAACAACACGCGGTACAGACATCATCTTGTTCATCAACGAAGATGCCCTTGAATTTAATGACAAGAACCGCATCCAAGGCATTTTGGACAAATACTGCAAGTTTTTGCCGATTCCGGTGATTTTTGGTACCAAAACCGAATACATCGATTCCCCTGAAGGAGAAAAAGATGAGGATGACAAAATCAAAAGAGTCGCTGTTGAAGTACCCAACCAGGTAAACAATCCCAAGCCTGCATGGACCATTGCTCCGGCAGATTTAAAAGAGGAAGATTACCAATCTTTCTACCGAGAACTTTACCCTACCACTTTTGAAGCTCCTTTGTTTAACATCCACTTGAATGTTGACTTTCCCTTCAACTTGACCGGAATTCTATACTTTCCTAAAATCAAGGAAAATGTCGAAATCCAACGAAACAAAATCAACCTGTACAGCAACCAGGTGTTTATCACCGACAGCGTAGAGGAAATTGTTCCAGAATTCTTAACCCTTCTTCATGGTGTTCTTGACTCGCCAGACATCCCGCTCAATGTTTCTAGATCCTACCTCCAAAGTGATGGAAATGTCAAAAAAATATCTGCACACATCACCAAAAAAGTAGCGGATAAATTGGCAGAAATGTTTAAGAAGGACCGTAAAGATTTTGAGGAAAAATGGAACGACTTGACCATTTTCGTACAATATGGCATGTTGTCAGACGAGAAATTCTCAGAAAAAGCCAAAGGTTTTGCCTTGGTAAAAGATACGGATGGTCACCATTATACAATGGAGGAATACTTGGAAAAAATCGCCGTACTCCAAACGAATAAGGACGAAGAGAAAATCATTCTTTACACCAACGATCCCGAAGCGCAATTCACTTATGTTAAGCAAGCCAAAGACCGTGGTTACAATGTATTACAATTGGAAGGCCCGCTAACGTCGCACTGGATTCAAAAGATGGAACAGTTGAATGAAAAAACACGCTTTTCGCGCGTTGATGCAGACAGTTTAGACAAGCTTATCCACAAGGGAGAAGAGATTCCATCCAAGCTTTCGAAAGAAGAGGAAGATCAATTGAAACCGCTCTTTGAAAATGTAATCAACAAAGATAAATTTACGTTACAAATTGAGAGCATGCCTGAAAATGAGGCGCCAATCATCATCACCCAACCTGAATTTATTCGAAGGATGATGGAACAACAACGCATGGGTGGCGGCGGATTTTATGGTGCCTTTCCAGAGATGTACCAATTGGTCGTTAACGGAAACCATCCTGCCATCGGTAAAATGTTGAAATTGACGGAGGAACCACAAAACCTCTATGCAAAACAATTGATTGATTTGGCGATGTTGTCTCAAGGAATGCTAAAAGGTGAAAATCTGAATGTTTTCATTCAAAGAACCTTGTCGAATCTGACCGAATCTTAGTAATTTTGACTTAAAAATCAAGCATTGTACAAGTGGATTCTCGGTATTGGATTTTTAGTCCTCACCCAAAAATTTGGGTATGGAAGCATTGGATTTATTATCGGGTCTTTTATTGATTTCTTAAACCGTCCCAACGCTTCGAAATCGAAGCGTTCCACCGGTGAAAGCAGCTACGATTATTACCAGCAACGTGCTTCCCGTTATGATTTCCCAACCATGCTCATGGCGCTTTCTGCCGTGGTCATGAAGGCCGATGGATCGGTAAAACGCGTTGAGTTGGATTACGTAAAAAACTTTTTCAATGCGCAATTTGGGTCCTCATTTACCAAAGAACATCTACAAACGCTCAAACATTTTTTAGACAGCGGACAAATACCTTTAAACGAGATTTGTGCAGACATTAAAAATCGCCTCAAGGTTGAAGGACGGAGTCAATTGATTCACTATTTGTTTTCTGTCGCCAAGGCAGATGGACACGTCGATGAGACGGAAATGAGAACCATTGAGCAATTGGCCGCAAAGATGGGTGTTCCAGCCATGGAATTCGAAAGCGTCAAAAACATGTTTTATCGGAATGCAGAATCCGATTACAAAGTTTTGGGGATTGATGCCACGGCAAGTGATGAGGAAATCAAAAAAGCCTATCGCAAAATGGCCATCGTCTTTCACCCCGATAAAGTTGCCCAGATGGGTGAAGAGTACCAAAAAGGGGCAAAGGAGAAGTTTCAACAAATACAGGATTCTTACGAAAATCTCAAGAAGAAAAGAGGGTTTAAATAATTTCTGCTTCGTTATTGTTTTCAGGGATTCAAATGAGGTCTTGTCCTCTTCAATAAGCAACACCTTAGAAAGGTAAAGTATTTGCTTGCAATAAGTAACTTTAATCGCCCTTCATTTGTTTAAATGCCAAACCCAATGTTATGAAAGTTGTTGTTTTATTTTGTTTTTTCACCTGTTTCTTGAATGGTTATGCCCAAAACAAATATGCCATAGATGATTATTTCATTTCAAGCAATCCATCGGCATTCGCTGAGAAAAAGCTGTATGTGAGCAATACAAGTTCGATTGCCGATTTAAACAGTGGCCCGTCATTTACTCCTTTATTCAACAATTTCTTTGCATTTAGGCAACGCGTCGGTTCCTTTTCTTTTGGTCTGAACAATAGGTATAGCCAAATTACGGATTGGAAAACCGTTGGCGCCAGCATCAGTACTGCCTATACCACCAAAATTAGCCGGAAACTCACCTTGAATGGTGGTCTCAGTGCAAGCTTCCGTAGGGAAAGCTTAACTGTTTATCAAAGCGCTACGCAATGGAATCCTTCTTCCTATAACCTGAATGTGGGAATGACATTGTTGCATAAAAATTGGACCTTGGGAATAGCTGGCAACAACTTGATTCGTTCAGAAATTATACGCTTTCCATATACGTACATAACCCCCTTTTCTTTGTCGACCCGCTTTTCGTATCGCTTTGACCTAGACTCGGCCAAACACATTTCGCTTACGCCAGCTGTCTTTTACAGCCATACGTTTGTCGAAAAATCCAATAACTTTTTTGTGAGCTTAACCTTAGGTCTCTGGCAACATAGCCTTGGTGTAACTTCCACCTTGAATCACAATGTTGGACTTTTCTATCAATACAACCTCAAAAACAACTTATTCATCGGTGCATCCGTTGGAACAACTTACTCCCTGCTTTCCTCCAATATGTTCCAACAAAACTACTATTCGGGAATTCTTCGTTTGGGATATTCCATCCAACCAAAATTGAAATTCATAGGAACGCCCTCATTTTAATTGATATTTCGTTTTTTGAGAAACCCTTCAACGACCTAAAAAGAAATAAAAGGTTTTTATTTAGGCTTTTTCTGCGGAAACAAATGCCTTTACACGATTCCTAAGGGCCTCGTTTTTAACCTCATTGATCACTTCAGAAAGGAAACCTTCCAACAACAATTGAACGGCACGGTCCTGAGAAATTCCACGTGAGCGGAGGTAAAAAAGTGCCTTTTCATCGAGTTGACCGGTGGTAGAACCGTGGGAACACTTTACATCGTCCGCATAGATTTCAAGTGCAGGTTTTGCATTGACACTCGCATCGTCAGACAACAATAAGTTTCGATTGGATTGAAAGGCATTGGTTTTTTGGGCGTCTTTGAACACGTTGATTTTCCCATAAAAAACACCGGAAGCTTTTCCTTTTAGTACGCCTTTATACAATTCATTCGAAGTAGAATGTGGCGCCATGTGGTTCATGGTTGTGTGGTTGTCAATGTGATTGTTTTCTTCCCCCATAAAAACGCCATACATTTTTGACTCAGTTCCTTCCTCTTGTCCAAAAATTTCCAAGTCATTTCGGGTGAAAAAAGCATTGAACGTGAGTGTATTTATGGCAAAACTGCTCTGTTTTTTTTGGTAGATTCTTTCGGTACAAAAGGAAAAAGAATTGCCCTCCTGCGTTTGAAGTTTGTCCATTTTCAGCTGACTGCCTTCTGCCAAAAAACAATCCAATAACAAGTTTTGGAAGGATTCCTCTGCCCTACCTTCGTGTATCCACTCTATGTGTGCCGAAGCAAATGCGTGAAGAACAATTTGATGATGCAACAATACGGCTTGGCTTTTGCCGCTCCATCGTTGGATGATGGTAATCGAAGTTGGGACAGCGACCTGTTTTGAGATTTCAATGCTCACCCCGCCTTGCGCATTTACAGCGTTCATTGCTTGAACAAAACCTTTGTATTCACAGGCCAACCATTGTGATTGTGGTACATCTTGCGCTGATTGAACGGTAACCCCTTCGTGTTGTCCAACCACGGAAACCAATTGGCCATTTTCAAAGACAATTTGAATTCCTTCTGTCGTTGGGGCAATGTTTACCAATGGTGGCGCGAAGGATTTTTCTGTTTGCAATTGCAATTTATTCAGACGAATCAAACGGGTGTATCTAAAATCCTCCGATTTTGTGGTTGGAAAATCTGCCAGCCGTTGAATGTCTTGGTTCGCTTTCGATAGAATGGAATCAGGCAATTGCAAGTTGGTAGGAACCAACTGCTGTTGAAATTCTATTAGGCTTCCCCTTCCCTCGTTTTTCATGCGTGTTCAGCTTTTATCCAATCATAGCCCTTTTCTTCCAATTCCAGTGCGAGGTCTTTGCCCCCCGTTTTTACAATTCTTCCGTCAAAAAGTACATGTACAAAATCAGGAACGATGTAGTCCAACAACCTTTGGTAATGGGTGATGACGAGGGTTGCGTTTTCTTTCGTTTTCAAGGCATTCACTCCGCTGGCGACAATGCGTAAGGCATCTATGTCCAAACCAGAATCCGTCTCATCCAAAATGGCCAACTTCGGATTCAGCATCGCCATTTGAAAAATTTCATTTCGTTTTTTTTCGCCGCCTGAAAAACCTTCATTTACAGAGCGCGTTGCCAAGCTGCTGTCCAACTCTACCAGGGCAGATTTTTCTTTTACAAGTTGTAAAAAATCTTTGGCAGAAAGGGGTTTTAATCCTGCGTATTCGCGGATTTCGTTGAGGGCTGTCTTCAAAAAATTCACATTGGAAACTCCTGGAATTTCTACGGGGTATTGAAATGCCAGAAACAATCCTTCCCTTGCCCTGTCCTCAATGGGAAGAGCGGTTAAATCTTTTCCTTCAAACAAAATTTCGCCTTCGGTGATCTCATAACTTTCGTGACCTGCCAGTACACTTGCGAGCGTACTTTTACCAGCTCCATTTGGACCCATGATGGCATGTACTTCCCCTGGATTGATTTCTAAATTCAGTCCTTTTAAAATGGCTTTGCCATCAATGGAAGCATGTAGGTTTTTTATTTTCAACATTTTATTTCTCGATTTTATCCAACACTGCCCTCAAGGCTAAGGGTTAATAATTTTTGTGCTTCCACGGCAAACTCCATGGGAAGCTTATTCAATACTTCCTTACAATAACCATTTACAATCAAACCAATGGCTTTTTCTTCGCCAATTCCTCTTTGCATGCAATAGAATAATTGATCCTCACCAATTTTAGAAGTCGTTGCTTCATGTTCAATTTTAGCGGTGGGGTTTTTACATTCAATGTATGGAAAGGTATGTGCGCCACATACATCGCTCATGAGCAGGGAGTCACATTGTGAAAAATTCCGAGCTTGATCGGCTGATTTATGTATTTGCACCAATCCCCTGTATGAATTCTGGGATTTTCCTGCAGAAATGCCTTTCGAAATAATCGTGCTTTTAGTATTTTTCCCCAAGTGAATCATTTTGGTACCTGTATCCGCTTGTTGAAAATGATTGGTAACGGCAACGGAGAAAAACTCTCCTACCGAATGGTCTCCTTTCAAAATGCATGATGGGTATTTCCAAGTGACTGCAGATCCTGTTTCAACTTGGGTCCATGAAATTTTAGCGTGGTTTTCACATACGCCACGTTTGGTAACAAAATTAAACACTCCTCCTATACCCTCTTTATCGCCGGGATACCAGTTTTGTACGGTAGAATATTTTATTTCAGCGTGTTCCAATGAAATCAGTTCAACAACCGCTGCATGCAATTGGTTTTCGTCTCGTTGCGGCGCGGTACATCCCTCTAAATAAGAGACGTAAGAACCTTCATCTGCGATCACCAAGGTTCGTTCAAATTGTCCGGTCCCGCCGGCGTTGATTCGAAAATACGTTGAAAGTTCCATTGGGCAACGAACCCCTTTGGGAATGTAACAAAAGGAACCATCCGAAAATACAGCACTGTTAAGGGCAGCATAAAAATTATCGGTCATCGGCACTACGGAGCCTAAATATTTCTGAACCAATTCTGGGTGGTTTTGAACGGCTTCGGTAAATGAACAAAAAATGATGCCCAAAGAACCCAGTTTTTCTTTGAAGGAAGTTGCAACGGAAACGGAATCCATGACAAAATCCACCGCTACTCCGGTAAGACGTTGTTGTTCCTCCATTGAGATTCCCAATTTTTTCATGGTTTCCTTCAACTCTGGGTCTACGTCATCCCAAGATTCGTATTTTTTTGTTTGTTTTGGCGCGGAGTAATAAGAGATGCCTTGGAAATTTGGTTTTTCATACCGCACATGCGCCCATTCGGGTTCCGTCATGGTTTTCCAATGTTCAAACGCCTTTAAACGATAGGCCAACAACCAACTTGGTTCGTTTTTCTTCAAAGAAATCATTTTGATGACATCCTCGTCCAATCCTACGGGAGCGGTATCCGACTCGATGTTGGTGGTAAAGCCAAATTCGTATTCCTTGTTTTCAAGGTCTTTGGCCAGCTCGTTTTCTGTGTAATTTGACATGTTAAACTGAAAAAGATTCGCCACACCCACAGGTTCTGTCTGCGTTGGGATTGTTAAAAACAAAACCCTTCCCATTCAATCCACCTGAAAAATCTAAGGTTGTGCCTATTAAGTACAAATAACTTTTCTTGTTAACAACTACCTTAACCCCATTGTTTTCAAAGACTGAATCTTCCTCCGATTCCGCATTGTCGAAAGTAAGTTGATACATTAACCCAGAGCAACCGCCACCAGAAACACCCACACGAATAAAATACCCGTCTTTCCCTTCATCTTCCATCAATCGGATTGCTTGACGCTTTGCGTTGTCTGTTACCGTAATCATCTTATTTAGATTAATTTTAAATAAACCAATATTTAAGCGCAAAAATACCACAAAAGTGGTATTAGTTGCAAATTATGGAATAAAAAAATCCCTAACGTTGGTTAGGGATTCTTGAAATAAGGGAGATACAGAATCTACCTTGGAGAATTATTTATTTACCTCGAGGGTTTTGATGTAGAGTGTTTCATTTCCTGATTTAAAAACCAGGGTATACGTTCCGTTCATTAAGTCATTCATGTGTAATGATTTGGCATCGGAAACGGGGATTGTAGGCATAAACTGACCATTTGAAGCAAGGATTTCGATAAAATCAATTCTTGCATCGCTCCACAAAATAGTAGCATTCCCAGTTGAAGTGTTACAAACAATTTGAATTTTATCATCTTCAAATCCTTTTTTAGGATCTGTATTCGCGTTTACCAATAAAGTAGAAAAAAGGATCATTGCGAGGGTTAAAATTGTCGTTTTCATAGGTTGTTGTTTTTGTTTGTTTCTGATACAAATTTGCTTTCTATTCATCTGTTTCGCAAAATTCTTGGGGGCTTACGCGGTGAAATACAAAATGTTACATAAGTATGCCTATGTAATTCTACTTAGTTGCACTTGAAATGAGGTGAAAAAAGTAAATATTCGCGCAAAACAGACGGATGTTCATCCTAAGTAATGAGATGGTAATTTCAACTCAGTTCCTTTCAAACATTTTCTAATTTGGATTCAGAAATAAGGAGAGATACAGGTGGCTTCTTAAATCAAGGTCTGCTTGGAGAGGCAGAAAATTTCTAGTCATAAGTTTTTTCGCCCTTGGTTTAGTACAGAAGCCCCTGTTTTTTTTGACCACTTAAGGCATATGCCTACTACGATAGGAAAGAAGGGCGACCTTCTTTCTTTATTTTATAGAGAACCGGTCTGCTGGGTGCAGCATCATTTTCAAAATTCGAAACCTGTAATTCCAAAATATATTCTCCGTCTAATATGTCTGAATGCGCAAAAATCAACTCGGTAATGGTTTTATGTTTGGCGGGATTCGCTGGGACGTTCCAAAATGCGTGGTGAAACGCCAAAACACCGTTGTCGCTTTCTCGGTCCACGGAAGGAATGTCTACCAATAAATGGGCAATCTCCCTGCTGCTCAAAACCGACATACAGTCTACGTCAAAATAAATGGGATTCGTATCGGAATAATTGAATTCGCACTTCTCTTTTTCATTCGGCAAGGTTCTTACTACGAGCGCTTCTGTTTCGTGCGGAATGGATTTCTCTTCTAAAAGCTTTCGGGTTATTACCCGGTCACCATTTGGAAGAACTTCAGGAAGAACGCTTATGAGTGTAGCCCTAAAAAAATACTTCGCAAAGCAATTTGAGACAGGATATTCATTCGGGGTAATGTGTCCAAAGGATTCTGTATGCGTGCCATGCCCATGCGGATTGAACTGTATGTTCCTAAAATTTACGGCTCCACCTTTCACCACGCTTCCGACGAAGCCATTTTCCATAACCGCATCAAATTTTGGAAAATCCAAATACCAAGCGCGTACACCTTTTGAATGGTCACGTATGGGGATGGAAAGGTCAATAGGTTCTTGTGTATCTATGAATTCAGATTCACTGAAATAAAATCGCATAAACAAAGCTAATAAATTACTTGACAACGGGGTGTAAATAAAGTTTGTACGCTTCTTACCATGTGCCTTGATTCATTTTATCTTTGTGCCATGGAAACAAATCAAGATCGTTTAAAAGAAATCATTTCCCATTGTAAAGAATACGGATTCATTTTTCCTTCTTCTGAAATTTATGATGGATTGGCTGCCACTTATGATTATGGACAACTGGGCGTTGAGCTAAAAAACAACCTGAAAACCTATTGGTGGAAAGCGATGACACAATTGAATGCCAACATTGTTGGGATTGACACAGCGATTTTTATGCACCCAACCACGTGGAAAGCTTCGGGGCATCTGGAGGCATTCAACGACCCTTTGATTGACAATAAGGATTCCAAAAAAAGATACCGTGCAGATGTCTTGATTGAAGAATACCTGGAAAAGCAAACCCAAAAAATTGACAAAGAAGTTGAAAAAGGAAAGAAAAGATTTGGTGAATCCTTTGATGTCAATCAATTTTTGGAAACCAACCCAAATGTCCTACGCATTAAGGAAAAACGTGAAAACGTTGAGTCTCGGCTCAAAACGGCGCTAAATGACAACAATTTGGTTGAAGTTCAACAAATCATCCTTGACTTAGAAATTGTTTGTCCTATTTCAGGAAGTAAAAACTGGACAGAAGTTCGACAATTTAACCTCATGTTCTCTACCGAAATGGGTTCAGTTGCTGGAGACGCTTCTACGATTTACCTGCGACCTGAAACGGCACAGGGCATTTTTGTAAACTTCTTAAATGTCCAAAAATCCGGAAGAATGAAAATTCCATTTGGGATTGCACAAATAGGAAAAGCATTTAGAAATGAAATCATTGCGCGGCAATTCATCTTTAGAATGCGCGAATTTGAACAAATGGAGATGCAGTTTTTCGTTAAACCGGGAGAAGAACTTACGTGGTATGAACATTGGAAAAACGCGAGAAAGCAATGGCATTTAAACCTTGGGCTTGGCGAAGTGAATTATCGTTTTCATGACCACCTTAAACTTGCCCATTATGCCAATGCAGCCTGTGACATCGAATTTAATTTCCCAATGGGATTCAAAGAACTCGAAGGCATCCACTCTCGTACTGATTTTGACCTTAAACAGCACGAAATCCATTCAGGTAAGAAATTGCAGTATTTTGATCCCGCTACCCAAGAAAACTATGTACCCTATGTCATAGAAACTTCGGTTGGACTGGACCGCTTGTTTCTCTCGGTAATGTCTGCCGCTTTTCAAGAAGAAAAATTGGAAGACGGAAGTGAAAGAACCGTACTCAACATTCCCCCAGCCCTTGCACCCTACAAAGTTGCCATTCTACCCCTGGTAAAAAAGGACGGATTGCCTGAAAAAGCCATGGAAATTGTCCGCAATCTGCAACTGGATTTCACGGTTCAATACGATGAAAAAGATTCAATTGGCAAGAGGTACCGCAGACAGGATGCCATCGGAACTCCTTATGCTGTAACGGTAGACCACGAAACGTTAACATCGGGTACAGTGACCTTGCGAAACCGAGACACCATGGTTCAGGAAAGAATTAACATTGAGGAATTGAAGCAGATCTTACATGAAAAATGCAGTTGGAGCACAATGTTAGCTCCCCTGCGTTGAGGTTTCTTGTCTTCACCCTTGCGTTCAGCTGTGCCTATGGCCAAATGATTCAAAAACCGGAAATCGCTTTTCAAAACGAACCGTTTTTCAATCCGACATTCATTAAAAACCACAACATACAAAGGCTGCAAGGAAAAATCCTCACCAAAAGGAAAAACGATGTCTTTCGTGAAACCAAAGGGTTTGTTGCCTTTTCCTTCCATTCGACAGGGTGTTTATCTTCCATGGTAACTTACAAACCCTACGCATCTTACAAAGATTCTGTGGTTCATTTGTTTTCTTATGACAGCCTTGGCAATGTTACACAATATCGAACACTGAGCCCAACCGGTTGCAGTGAACGAAACTACTGGTACCGAGGTGGCTCCGTATATATGGTTTCAGACTCGTTGCAGTTGAAAGGAAAAAACAAAGCAGACGTAGGTAGCCGTTGCTATGACAGAACAGAACAAGATAACCAATCAAATTGCATCGTTAAGAATGAATGTCAAATTCCGATTAGGTCATGGATGGAAATCCAAGGGGATGAAAATAAAGTGGTGGAACGCATCGAACTGGATTTGATTAACCGAGATACGCTGGTAACCCAATATCGCTATGATGCCTCTCATAACTTGGTAGAAAAATCGATGCGAAATCAAGATGGGAGTCAAATGGTACGTTTCACATACGTCTATGACACAAAAAACTTCTTACAAGAAATAAAGGAGCAAAAAAATGGAAAAATTCAAAAGGAAACACAAATCCTCTACACCAGCGAAGGAAGCATTTCTGATTTGATTTTTTATAACCATGAAATTGATTTCATGGAAATTGTTCGGTTTTGATTATTTCTTTTTACGATTGCTTAACCATACAGCCAAGAAAATCATGAAAAGTAGACCAAAGAAAATCATGAAGAAGGACGTCATGCCGGAATTTGCTAAATACATGATTGTTAATTTTTTAATAAGGTAACAATAAAAAATTGGTTATGCATTGATAATTAGCAGATTATCTTTGTTTTCGTTCAAAAATGGCATTCGAGCGAACATTTAGGCCAAGAAATGATTGGCGGATTTCACGCCTTGCTTTTCGAGTTATTTGTAATTTTGAAAAAAGATTTTACATGTTTAGAACCCACACATGCGGCGCATTGCGCATTGCACACATTGGAAGCTCAGTAACCCTCAGTGGTTGGGTACAAAAATCAAGAGATTTGGGCGGAATGACATTTATCGATTTACGCGATCGCTATGGCATTACCCAATTGGTTTTTAATGTGGAAGAGGACCAAGCGCTTTGTTTAGAAGCGAGAAAACTTGGGCGCGAATTTGTAATCCAAGCGGAAGGAGAAGTGATTGAACGGTCCAGTAAAAACCAGAACATGCCAACCGGAGAGATTGAAATTAAAGTCTTGTCGTTTCGCATTTTAAATGCCTCAAAAACACCTCCCTTTACCATTGAAGACCAAACGGACGGCGGCGATGAATTGCGTATGCAATACAGATACTTAGATTTGCGAAGAACGCCTGTACTTCATAAATTACAACTTAGGAACAAAGTAGCCCTCGAGACCAGAAAATACCTTGATGAATTAAATTTCATGGATGTAGAAACCCCTGTCTTGATAAAATCTACCCCTGAAGGTGCTCGAGATTTCGTTGTCCCGAGCCGAATGAATCCGGGACAATTCTATGCCTTGCCTCAATCACCTCAAACCTTCAAGCAATTGCTCATGGTTTCTGGAATTGATCGCTACTACCAAATCGTGAAATGTTTTCGCGATGAGGATTTACGTGCGGACCGTCAACCTGAGTTTACACAAATAGACTGTGAAATGGCTTTTGTCGAGCAAGAAGACATCCTGGCCGTATTCGAAGGATTGATCAAACACCTCTTTGCCGAAGTGAAAGGAATTCATTTTGAGGAGCCTTTTCCAAGAATGACCTATGACGATGCCATTCATACCTATGGCTCCGACAAACCAGACCTGCGTTTCGGAATGAAATTCGAGTATTTACATGCACTTCAAGGAAAAGGCTTTGCCATTTTCGACCAAGCAGAAACCGTCGTTGGAATTGTGGTAGAAGGCGCTGCTGAATATACCCGTAAACAATTGGATGAACTCACGGATTGGGTGAAACGACCCCAAATTGGCGCCAAAGGGATGGTTTATGTAAAGTACAATGCGGATGGCACCATTAAATCTTCGGTGGACAAATTTTATACTGAAGAAGATTTCAAAAAGCTGGCCATTGAACACAACCTTAAGCCAGGTGATTTGTTGTTGGTATTAAGTGGGGATTTAGCAAAAACCCAAAAACAAATGAATGAACTTCGCCTTCATGTAGCAGATCTTCAAGGCATTCGAAATACCGGTGAATTTTGTCCAGTTTGGGTAATGGATTTCCCTTTGTTAGAAAAAGACGAAGCATCCGGAAGGTACTTTGCCATGCACCATCCATTTACATCACCCAAACTGGAGGATGTTCACCTTATGGATTCAGATCCTGGCGCAATTCGGGCAAATGCCTATGATTTGGCCATGAATGGTGTAGAATTAGGGGGAGGTTCCATTCGAATTCACGACAGGGGCTTGCAGGAAAAGATGTTTTCCTTGCTTGGCTTTACCCCTGAACAAGCCCAAGATCAATTCGGATTTTTAATGGGTGCTTTTGAATACGGAGCGCCACCCCATGGCGGATTGGCTTTCGGACTTGACCGCTTGGTAGCTACCATGTCTGGCGAGGAGTCCATTCGAGATTTCATTGCTTTTCCAAAAAACAACAGCGGTAGGGACACGATGATCGAAGCGCCATCTAAGTTGGAATCCACACAGTTAACAGAATTAGGAATTAATCTTTTACCCAATGAACATTGACCATTTGCAATCCCGTATAGCACCGCTTCGGGCCCGTTTAATTGAACATCCGGTGTATCAGAAAATAGCTACTGAAGAAGAATTGAAGGCCTTTACGGAGGAGCACGTTTTCGCCGTCTGGGATTTTATGAGCTTACTTAAAAGTCTTCAACAGCACCTAACTTGCGTTCAAGTGCCTTGGATGCCAACGAAAAACAAAGAAACCCGACGATTTATCAATGAAATTGTCGTGGGTGAAGAGAGTGATTTTGATGCCTCCGGGAAAACCATGAGTCATTTTGAGATGTATCTGCAGGCCATGCATTCGATGGGTGCAAATACCAACGAGATGTCGCGATTCATTCAAATGATCTCAACCGATGTTTCTCTTGATGATGCCTTTGATGCATGTGAGATGAACCCCGAAACCAAAGACTTTGTTCGTTTTACCTTTTCCACCATTCAGCGTGGTAAAATTCATGAAATTGCCTCGGTTTTCACCTTTGGTCGCGAGGATTTAATTCCAGAGATGTTCATTGAAATGGTAAAGGAATTAAAGGCCAATTATCCAACAAAATTGCAAGATTTTCTTTTCTATTTAGAGCGTCACATTGAAATAGACGGAGAAGACCATGGGCCGCTGTCCTTGAAGTTAATGGAGGAAGTTTGCGAAGGGGACACTACCAAATGGGAAGAAGCCACCGTCGCCGCGGAACAAGCACTACGCATGCGCATTGGATTGTGGGATGGCGTGGTTCGGAAAGCTACAACCCTAGCAAACGTTTAAACCCGCACCTAGGAGATACATATAAAAAACGGGGCTTCGATAGGATTCTACAGGCTTATCAAAAGACGCTCAGCCGCCGTTTTTTTTTGAAACATCACCTCCTCTGACGGAGTCTGATACTCGTCAGAGTCATCAGACCTTAATCCCTCCTCAAGGAGGGAACAAGATGTATTCTCCTCCCTTGAGGGAGGATCAAGGAGGGTGAACATTACGCAATAGTTGAATTTTTAGATTCTACAGGCTCATCAAAAGACGCTCAGTCGCCGTTTTTTTTATCACCCGAACCTAGGAAATTACCCGACACTTTATGCTGCTTTCCCAACGTTGGATTTAATGCTATTAAACTCTTGATTTTTTAGATTTCGTTCTTCTTCCAAGTCGTAGTCATCTTGAAGCCCCAACCAAAACTTGGGGCTGGTGTTAAAAAACTTAGAAAAACGAATGGCAGTATCGGCTGTAATTCTTCGCTTACCCTTGATTATCTCCGAAATACGGGTTTGAGGAAGGAACGTTTCCTTTGCCAATCGATAGGCAGAAATCTGCATTGGAATTAAGAATTCCTCTAACAAGATTTCACCCGGATGTATATTTTTTAGCTTTTCCATATCCAACTTGTTAATGGTAATCTATAATTTTTGTTTCATATGCATCATTGCTGACCCACTTAAAGATGATTCGCCATTGATTGTTAATCCGAATACTGAAGTATTCATGCAAACCACCTTTTAATTGCTCGAGTCGGTTTGCTGGAGGAACTCGCAGGTCATTAATATCTTGCGCATTATTGATCATTCTTAATTTTCTACGTGCGACATTTTGGATCTCGTAAGGCAATTTTTTCGAAGGCATCCCATTCCAAATTTTTTCACATTCTTTGTCGCCAAAACTTTTGATCATTAATATCGTTTTGCGTTACTAACGTCAAAGATAAGTAATTATTTTACTTTGAGGAATTTTTATTATCTGATTGCTTCCTAGGTGCGCGTTTAAACCCGCACCTAGGAAATTATCCGACACTTGAGTCCGCGAACTGAACGAATGGTTCAAAATTGGAACTTTTTGGACCATATTGGGCCTAAAAGGCCTCGCCCATGTAATTTGTTTGCCTTTAATTTTACAACTCAAGAATTAACATAAATTATTTTGAAAAATACAATCAAGTTTTTATTTCTACCGGCGTTTATTTTTCTGGCTTTTTTTGCAAAAGCCCAAGCGCCTGAAGGTATCAATTACCAAGCAGTAATTCGTAAAACAGATGGAACCTTGGTAACTAATTCTTCGGTTGCCATTCGCGTGCAAATCAAACAATCCTCGTCAATAGGAACGTTGGTGTATTCTGAAAGACAGTCTGTTGTGACAACACAATACGGGCTGGTAAACTTTGTCATTGGTTCAGGAACCTTATTGTCTGGTAATTTTTCGGCGATCAACTGGTCTACTGGAAATTATTGGGTTTGTTTGGCGGTAGATTTTGCCAATGGAACCAATTATGTGGATTTTGGATCACAACGATTAATGAGTACACCATACGCGTTGTATGCAAAAACTTCGGGGGTACAACTTAACCAATGGCGATATGGAGCGGTAGCACCCGCTGCGGCACTGGGAAATGTTGGCGACTATTATTTAGATACGGCCACAGGAAACGTGTATTACAAATCTGCAGGAACCATTTGGAATTTAACAGGAAACATCAAAGGTCCGATTGGACCGGTTGGGTTAACAGGTGCCACCGGATTAACTGGACCTGTTGGACCGCAAGGTCTGGCAGGAATTGCAGGTCCTGCTGGAGCAACCGGACCCATTGGATTAACAGGGGCACAAGGAGCAACCGGTCCGCAAGGGTCTGTTGGGGCCACGGGTCCACAAGGGAACCCAGGAACAAACGGTAATACCATGTTAAACGGCATGACAGCACCCTTAGCTGCGACAGGTGTGAATGGTGATTATTACATTAATTCAGTGACCCATGAGCTTTTTGGACCCAAAACCAATGGCGTTTGGCCAGCAGGTATTTCCTTGGTGGGGCCTTCGGGAGCCTCAGGTCCAACTGGAGCGACTGGACCAGCAGGTTTGGCAGGAACCAACGGTACCAATGGAACCAACGGATTAAATGCCTTAGTGAAAACTACAGCAGAACCTGCCGGAGCAAATTGCGTTGCCGGAGGAACAAAAGTAGAAACGGGATTAGATGCCAACAATAATGGGGTACTGGATTTAGCTGAAATTAATGCCGCGCAAACGACCTATGTGTGTAATGGAGCAGGAGGGGCAATTCCCAATGGCAATGCACAAGGACAAATGTTATATTGGAATGGAAGTGCTTGGGTGAATCTTGCACCTGGAATAACCGGACAAACGTTGACTTTTTGTTACAATGCACCACAATGGGGACCGTGTTTACCTCAAGTAACAACAAATGTTGTGACGAATATTTTGGGATACACAGCTACATCGGGTGTTAATATTATAGCAAATGGAGGAAATGCAATTACGAGCTCTGGAATTTGTTGGAGCATAAATCCAAATCCAACACTTTTAGATTCAATAAATGCAAATGGTAATTTAAACGGGAATACTTCCTTAAATCTAATTAATCTTTCACCCGGCACCACTTATTATGTTCGAGCCTACGCAACCAATGCCGGTGGAACCGCTTATGGAAATCAATTGGTATTTACTACAGGAGCAGCCTTACCTACATTGAGTACATTGAATGCATCAAATATTACATTTAATTCTGCCATAGTAGGTGGCAACGTCACAAATGATGGTGGTGCACCTGTAACACAACGTGGAGTGTGTTGGTCAACAACTCAAAACCCGACATTGGCGAATAATAATTTAATCATTGGATCTGGGCTAGGAAGTTTCAACGATACCATAACAGGACTTTCAGGCAACACCACCTATTATGTTCGAGCCTTTGCCACGAATAGCAGTGGGACGGCTTATGGGAATCAGATTTCATTTCAAACGTTTAACTCTCCATCAGCTATTCAATGCTCTGGAGCAACTAATATGGCTTATCCTCTAGTTACAAATCCTCCTGTTACTGTTGGAGGTTGGGTGAGTGTATTAGTAAATCAACAAGTCATAATATCGCAGCAAACAACTCAACCTTTTATAGTCTGCGGAAGTGGAGCATCAGGGTTCATAAATCCTATAGGAACTAATTTAATATCAAGTTGCTGTCAAAACAATTGTGGGAGTCAATGGGTATCAGAAACTATTTCTTTTTCCTCTCCGGGAGTTTATACAATTCAGGTTCGTTGTGGAAATATTCAGTATAGTCTTTGCAGTCTAACCATAGTAGTTAATTGAATATGGTAAATCCAAATTTCGATGTGTTACTGAAAAGTAATTCCAAATTAACCATAATTCTTGGTTCTGGTTTTCATCAACAAGCATTAGGGAGCTATTCAGTTTTGAGTAAATGGGAAATTCTACTTTCACGTCTAACTCATTCAAAAAACATAAAAGGAAATTACATTTTGGACTTTGAAAGGATAGTATTAGAACGATGTTTGAAGCAAGATGTTGATGATATCAAGGCAGCATCTAAGATTGAAGAAACTGAAAAAAAGAATCTTGCCTCGATTATAAAAGAAGAGCAAAAGTATGTATTAAAAGAAATAAATCGCTTCAAATACCCGAATATATTTCATTCAGAAAAAATTTCCGATGTGGTATCTTTAAATTTCGACACGGTTCCTGAATATTTATTCGGTAAGACGGGATACATCTCTAAAAAAGAAAATAAAAGTTCTTTTAATTCAGTTAAAAAATCAGGAAAGCTAAGTCAGAGTTTTATAACTCAAATAACCTCCTTCGAGGAGATTAAAATCAAAAATGAGCACCCCATTCGTTTTTGGCATCCGCATGGATCTATAGATAATCCGCATTCTATGGTATTAGGAGTTGCAAAGTATGCCGAACTAGTGTCCAGCACAATTAAAATAAGAAATCACTTCAAGGCAAACGAGGATAAAGGAAATAACAATCAAACCAAAGACCTCACGTGGTTGTCCCAAATATATAATAATCCAGTTATTATCCTAGGAGCATCTATTTCAGAAATGGAGTGGGCTATGTGGACTGCTTTCGTGCATCGCAAAAGAAATTTTGCTAAGCAAGAAAACAATCATCATGAAAAACCAATATTTCAAATGATGAGTCCAGAAGATTCCATAGACAAGTCTAAACACCAATGGTTTGAGCCTCTTTTTAAAGGAATGACGTTCGATGAACAATGGGATAAACTAGAACAATTATTAAATGAATAACAACATGAAACACCTTTTAACTTTCTGTCTTTTTTTGAACTTTGTCAATGCCTTTGGCCAAAGCGCAATGTTTAGCACCGTTCCTGCAGCTGCAAACGGGTCCGTTAATGTCTGTGCTGGCTCGACCATTCTCTTCAATTCCACGGTTAATCCTGCTGCGCTTTTTTCGCCAGCGATTTATTCTTGGAATTTTGGAAACGGTCAAACTTCATCCCTCCCGGGTCCTTTGGGTATAACTTACGCGACGCCCGGAACTTACACAGTTACCCTTAACATTTCAAGTGCAGGAGTTCCATTGACACCAACTACAATTACCGTCAATGTTTCTGCAGCGCCAGCCACTGTTCCAACATTCAATACAGTCGGGGGTAATAATTGCGAGCAGTTGTTTACAGTTAATGGGATTCCAATGATCCAAACTACTGGGAATAACTGTAATTGTAACCAATACAACGGGCCAATGATAAGCCTTAACAATGCGAATGCTTTACCTGCGGGTTCAACGGCAACCATATTTTGGGGAGCCAATGGACTGGGAGGGACTTCCACTACTTTTCCAGTGGGGATGTCAAATACCTTGAGTCAACCTTTTAATTTCCCCGGACAACAAAACAACAATGTGCCTCCTGGACCTTCATCTCATTACAGCACGCCTGGATCTTACAACCTGATGTACTTGGTAACGTATCCCAACGGATGCACCTATTCAACCTATGTCATTATGAGTTATGGTCCAGGCAACATTTCCTTGGGTCCCTTATCCGCACAATTACTTTGTAATCCTTTGAACTACAATCTGACTTTTGCCAACCAAACCCCAGGAAATACCTATGTAATCAATTGGGGGGATGGTACACCCAATACGACGTATACCTACCCGAATTTACCATTATTGCCCAACGGTGTTCCACATCAGTATTCATCGAGTGCCTGTGTGAATGGGGTTGCTCAGCCCTATACCATAACGGTAACAGCAACGAATCCTTGTCCGGGAAGTACTACGACCAGTACGATTGGTCCCTTCAACGTAAATGCATTGCCTCTGGCTGCTTTTACAAGTGTGCCTGGAGGAAATTTCATTTGTCAAAACCAATCTATTACATTTACCAATACCTCTACAGGAGGCCTTTCCATCAACAATGGTCAATGCAGCAATGCTTATAATTTTGGTTGGCAAATTGATTATTCAAGTTCCTTAAGTGGCCTTGGTTACCAGGTGACCTCAGGTTCGATGGGAGATCCTATTTCCGGTGTAGATGGAAGTAATGCCCTTACCGTTCAATTCACACAACCCGGTACCTACACCATTTCGCTAGATGCTGCCAACAATGCCTGCGGGATGGATACTTATGTTTATATCATAACCGTTAACGGCGTGGACGCTGGACCTAATCAGTCTGTTTGCGCGGGCACTGCAGTTACCCTAACTGGAGCTGGTTCGCAGAATTGTACGTGGAACAACGGTGTTGTAAATGGTGTCCCTTTCATTCCACTAACTACTCAAACATATACGCTGACAGGGACTAATACCAATGGTTGTGCTGGCATTTGGAACGGTACAGATCAAGTAACAGTTACCGTTAACCCCCTTCCTACGGTAAGCGCAGGCAACAACCAAAGTGTATGTGCTGGCAGCCCGGTTACGCTTTCAGGTTCTGGAGCCTCTACCTATTCCTGGAACAATGGCGTTCAGAACGGTGTGCCTTTTACCCCCAATGCCACCCAAACCTATACCGTTACCGGTACCGACGCCAATGGGTGTTCAAATACAGCGCAGGTGACGTTGACCTTGAACCCAATTCCGACGGTAAGTGCGGGTTCCAACCAAACCGTATGCGCAGGAACGCAGGTAACGCTCTCAGGATCAGGTGCTGTAAATTATTCATGGAACAATGGTGTCATCAATGGAACTTCCTTCACACCTTTAACTACGCAAACGTATACGGTGACCGGAACCAACGCCAATGGATGTTCAAACACAGCTCAGGTTACGGTAACGGTTAATCCATCGCCAAACATAAGTGGTGGAAACAACCAAAGCATATGCATTGGTTCGCCCGTTACGCTCTCGGGCTCTGGTGCTACAAATTATACTTGGAACAATGGGGTTGTAAATGGTACAACCTTCACACCTTTGGCTACGCAAACGTATACTGTAACCGGAACCAACGCCAATGGATGTTCAAATACAGCGCAGGTTACCGTAACCGTTAATCCTTTACCAACGGTAAGTGCGGGTTCCAACCAGAGCGTATGCGTCGGAACACTCGTAACCTTGATTGGTTCTGGAGCGAATACGTATTCCTGGACCAATGGCGTTGCAAATGCTACACCCTTCATACCTATGGGAACACAAATTTATACCGTAACGGGAACCAACGCCAATGGATGTTCAAACACAGCGCAGGTTACAGTAACAGTTAATCCATCGCCGAATGTAAGCGCTGGCAGCAACCAAAGTGTCTGTGCTGGAAGCCCGGTTACGCTCTCAGGTTCGGGAGCGAGCAGCTATACATGGAGTAATGGAATCAGCAATGGCGTTCCTTTTGTTCCAGTTGCCACCCAAACGTATACCGTAACGGGAACGGCTAACGGTTGTTCCAATACCGCACAGGTAACCGTAACAGTGAATCCTTCGCCGAATGTAAGCGCTGGCAACAACCAAAGTGTCTGTGCTGGAAGCCCGGTTACGCTCTCAGGTTCGGGAGCTAGCAGCTATACATGGAGCAATGGAATCAGCGATGGCGTTGCTTTTGTTCCAGTTGCCACCCAATTGTATACAGTAACTGGAACGGCGAACGGTTGTTCCAATACCGCACAGGTTACCGTAACAGTGAATCCTTCGCCTAATGTAAGCGCTGGTGCGGACCAAAGCATATGCGTTGGAGAACAGGTCATCCTCAGTGCGAGCGGAGGCAACACCTACAATTGGAACAACAATGTTGTGAACGGTCAGGCCTTTTCGCCAAACCAAACAGCTGATTACATGGTAACCGGAATAGATTTGAATGGTTGTACCGGAATGGACACTGTAAGTGTTGCCGTATTGCAAAACTCGGTCTCTACCCTCACCCAAACGGCCCTTGATTCCTATACCTTGAACGGTCAAACCTATACGCAAAGTGGCACCTACACACAAACCGTTCCTGCAGCCAACGGCTGCGACAGCACCATTACATTAAACCTTACCTTGAACTTCACTGGAATTGATGAGCTTGGTACGGGCGCAAAGAAGCTCGTGAAAATCACCGACCTCAACGGAAAAATTATCCCCCGACGCAAAAACACGCTCATGCTCTTCATTTATGAAGATGGCACCGTGGAGCGCGTGGTGGAGATGGAGGAGTGATTTAATGTCGGTTGAATTATAGATCATATCCTCTGACGGAGTCTGATACTGGTCAGTGTCACCTCCTCTGACGGAGTCTGATACTCGTCAGAGTCATCAGACCTTAATCCCTCCTCAAGGAGGGAACAAGATGTCTTCTCCTCCCTTGCCGTGTCCGACGGCTGGAGGAAGGGAGGATCAAGGAGGGTGAAATTAATTTACTTCCCTCGTTTTTTGGCCAACCAAGGTGGAAGGTTGGTGCTTTTATCGAAATTCTCAACTAATTTTTCTTTCAAATCCAAACGGTTGGCTTTATTCAGGCGTTCTGAAATCCATGCCTTGTTTTCCTTCTTATACCAAAAGAAAAATCGGTTTTGGTTTTGTTTCTCTTCTTTCGTTTTCGCCGTGCGAATGGGCTTAAGGGTGTAAGGATGAACGCCGGTGTAATAAATGACTTCTGCCACCGTCATCGGGGTAGGTGTGAAATCCTGCACCTGTTCAAGCTGAAAACCCATGTCTTTGGTTTCCGCGGCAAGCTCTGCCATGTCCACCTCATCACAACCTGGATGCGAAGAGATAAAATAGGGAATCAAGGGTTGGTTCAATCCGTTTCTCTCTGAAATGAGGTCGTATTTTTCTTTGAATTTATGGAAATACTTAAATGACGGTTTACGCATCACCCGCAAGGTAGCATCCGCCGTGTGCTCGGGGGCTACTTTCAATCGTCCACTTATGTGCCTTGTAACCACTTGTTCGATGTACGCATCATGGTTTCCATCTTCATTGTTCTTGTTAAAATCATCCACCAATAAATCATAGCGAATTCCAGAACCGATGAACGCTTTTTTCACCTTGGGATGGGCATCAATTTTTTGGTACAACGTGGTCATTGCCGCGTGGGAGGTATTTAGGTTGCTGCAAATCACAGGGTGAATACAACTTGGCGCTACACATTTGGCACAAATGGACTCGTCTTTGCCCTTCATGTTGTACATGTTCGCTGAAGGTCCACCGATGTCAGAAATGTATCCCTTGAAATCTGGATGATTGGTGAGTTCGTCTAATTCTTTCAGGATGGACTTTTCACTTCGTGAGGCGATGAATTTCCCTTGATGGGCAGAAATGGTGCAAAAACTACAACCTCCAAAACAGCCGCGGTGCATGTTAATGGAAAATTTGATCATCTCAAAAGCGGGAATGGTTCCCCGTTTTTTATATTTCGGATGAGGCAAGCGGGTGTAAGGAAGCTCAAAGGAAGCATCCAATTCGCCTGAGCTCATGGTTTGGTAGGGTGGATTGATCACCAAACGTTGATTTCCTACATCCTGTGTAATTCGATTCGCACTCCATTTATTCGACTCGACTTCAACGATTTTAAAATTCGCTGCGTAGGCCATTTTGTCATTCAAACATACTTCATGGCTCGACAAGGAGACGGTTTCCCAATTTTTGTTTTTTGGCAAAGGTTCGCTTAGATCTTGCAAAAACGCAATTTGAGGAAGGGTTTGGATTTGTCGAAAGGGAACGCCTTTCTTCAGCAATCGTAAAAATTCTCGAAGGGGTTGTTCTCCCATTCCATACACCAAAGCATCTGCCTCAGAATCCACTAAAATAGATGGCATCAATTCATCTTTCCAATAATCATAATGGGTTACCCTTCGCAATGAGGCTTCGATCCCTCCCAACAAAATTGGAACATCGGGGTAAATCGATTTTAGTATTTTGGCATAGACAATTGAAGCATAATCCGGACGAAAACCGGCTTCTCCCCCTGCGGTGTAGGCATCTGTAGAGCGTAACCGTTTATTCGCTGTGTAATGATTGACCATGGAATCCATACACCCTGAGGTTACCCCAAAGAAATACTTGGGCTTTCCCATCTTCTTGAAATCGCGTAAGTCATCGCGCCAATTCGGCTGTGAAACAATTCCAATTCGAAATCCTTCATCTTCAATGATTCTACCGATAACAGCAGTACCGAAAGACGGATGGTCAACATAGGAGTCACCGGAAATAAGAATTACATCAAATTCCGACCAACCTCTCTTTTCAGCTTCCTTTAAGGTTAAGGGAAGCCAATCGGTAATGGGTCTTTCAGGTAATAGCATGCACCAAAATTACGAAAAGCAACCTTGGTAGGAAAACTTAATGTACGAGAACTGGAACTGTTTTTTTCCCATTGGCATCTGAATAAGATACGAAATAGGTTCCTGCGTATAGCGTACTCACGTCGAAGAAGGCAATGGTAGAACCTGCTTCGATTGTTTGTGTCGCGATTTCCTTCCCTTGAATGTCTGTTAACGTAAAAGAAACATCTGCTTTTAACAATCCAACCGCTTGAAGGATTAGGATGTCATTGGTAGGATTCGGGAAAATTTTTACTTCTGTAAAACCCAATTCGTCAACACCAACACCTGGGTTGTACGTAGTCGTTGCTTCGGTAACCGAATTCACTTTAGCGCCTGTTTTCACGCCGTAGTAGGTAGGTCCTACCAAATACGGATATGCTGAATTCCATTCGGCATCTACGGTTGCAAAGTAGCAATACATTCCATTTGGATACTCAGGGGTAATGCAAAATCTTCCATTGTGTTCATCCAAATAATCCGCAGCCCCCGGATGACTTACAAATTCATAATCTTCACGAAAATAACCCAATGGATAGGTTACACTTACGGCAGGACCATCTGGTACATCTGTTCCATCTGCCCAAACGGTTCTCGTAGCAATGTTTCGCAATTGGTATCCAGATTTGATACGCGTTATCCCACCCGTCCCATCTGCGTTTTTAAATCCATAGGCACCATATACAGGGTAACCATCATAGGCGAAACCAATCAACGGAGAATGGGTAGTTGAATCAATGGCATACAATCCGTCCGCATCGTAAAGGCTGCACACATTTGAGATTACCGTTAAGTCTAAATCAAAAGCACTTGGGTTTTGGTGATGGTGGTAATTCCCGTTCGCTGGATGTCCTTTAGAACAATCGAATCCTCCTTTTTCGGCAAGGATCGCATCTCTGTTCCAAGATTGAGAAGAACCAGGACCACCTGGACAAGGAGACATTCCTGGCAAACCACCACACAAGGCATTGGTAGTTGAATTCCAAGCCACACCGTCACGGTAATCAAACATGGCAACACCATTGATGAAAATGCCAATGTTTCCTCCAGAAGTAGCGGTACCTACACCTGCATTTGGACTTGGATTTAAAGAAATTTTAAATATTGCATTTTGGTTGGATGTCAAGGACGGATTTCCATCTAAAAAGGGTCCAGTGATGTAAGAAGGCACCCCTGTGGTGGTAACATATACCCAATTCGTTGAATATTGTACCATTTGAACATTCGCAAGGGTAGCGTCTACAATTGGGGTTGAATTCCCTTGCACGTAATGGCTTCCAGTAGTTCCATTGGTATTTAGAATCCATGAGGTAATCCCCGGGTTCAATTGCCCAAAAGCAACAAAAAGATTTCCGAAGGTAATAAGCAGTAAGGTAAATGTACTTTTCATAGTAGGTTTTTTAATTTCGACCCTAAAAGTAGAAAATTCTTACTTACTTTTCAGCGAATAAAACGAATACTTTTTATTGAATAGAAATTCTGTGTCTGAAAGCGTTTTTAAGAATGCCAACAAATCCTTCTGCTGGTTGTCGTTCAAGGCGATGGGACGCTTTGAAAATTCTTTGCTTTTCAAGCCCTTTGAAGCAGAAAGCGTCGCATAATGTTGAATTACGTCTTTCAATTTCGCAAACCTACCATCGTGCATGTAGGGAAAGGAATAGGCGATGTTCCGCAAGGTTGGGATTTTAAACAAGAGAGAATCTTTGCTTTTTTGGGTGATGGACATTCTTCCAAAATCAGCCAAGGCCGGATCGAGGCCAATGCCATTCGCCTTAAATTCGTGGGTGGTAAACAAAGGGGCCTTGTGGCATTCGTTGCAATGCTTTTGAAACAATCGATGGCCTGCTTCCTCTTGTTCGGTAAAGTGAATCCCTTTCTCCTTCCGCATAACCTTGTCGTATTTACTGTTTGCAGAAACCAAGGACACCGTAAATTGTGCAAGCGCCTTCATCAAATGATGGGTTTCAATTTTCTCAGTTTCAAAGACTTCTTTAAAGGCTTTTTGATACACCGGAC
>Ga0209400_1000226_pt1 | contig 50271 bp, 42 predicted proteins | sample M_130807_EF_Meta_FD_187313 | JGI IMG/M metagenome (GOLD analysis project Ga0209400, IMG submission 187313) | Freshwater microbial communities from Lake Montjoie, Canada to study carbon cycling - M_130807_EF_MetaG (SPAdes) (version 2) | ecosystem: Environmental > Aquatic > Freshwater > Lake... | reverse complement strand
GCCACAACCTCCTCCGGCTTTTTCCCACCCTTGTGCATCTCGGTGTCTAGGAACGGTGGCTCGACCGCATTGACCAAAATATCCAGTCCCTTCAATTCGTAGGAAACTGCTTTCGTCAGCGAATCCAGAGCACACTTTGAGGCACAGTATGCCGATGCCTTAGGCAAATGCTTGATTGGGGCACTGATGTTCAAAATCCGCCCAAATCCACGCTGAATCATGCCAGGCAGAATTGCTCTCATCAACAGATACGGTCCCCGCACATTGGTCGCCATAATTTTATCCCACTCCTCTACGGGCAAATCCTGTACCGCTTTCATCTCGGTGATGATTCCCGCGTTGTTGATCAAAATATCAATCGGCCCAACCCTCTCTGCCATCTTCAGGCCTTTCTCTACCGATTTTAGATCCGTAACATCCATCTCCACTGCCGTGCCCACACCTCCGACCTTTGTCACCTCATCAGAGGTTTGCTTAATCTTATCCGTTCTCCGACCCGCACAAATCACCTTTGCCTCAACCTGCCCCGCCGCCAACGCCAAGGCCTTCCCTAGCCCAGACCCGGCTCCTGTAATCAGTACAACCTTATCTTTTAAATTCATAATTAGTTAGGGCGTGATTTACACATCGCGTCAGATTTGAAGCCTACTCACTTTTCTGCTCCCCGCCACTTGCAGGGACAACCGCGTTTGTTTCAGAGGTTGGTTGTGGAGGAGTGACCGCGACTCTCGGATACGGCCACATGATAAACTCGCTTCGGTCAAACCATGGTCCCGAGGGCATGATCAGAGCCGATCCCACCCACTCTGCTCCTACCTTCGATCGAACGGGAAAATAACCCGTTGCCCCAAGTAGGGCCGACTGCTGAGGCCCAGCTAACAAAAACTCCAAAAACCGGAACGCCACCTCTTTTCTTGAAGACTCCTCCCTTACCCCCATCACTTCAAAATCTACAATTGTACCCGCAGGCAACGCCGACCAACGGATCAGACCACCTCCCGCTTGTGGATCTAAGACGAGCCTCCAAGCAGGAAGATAACTCAGCTGCACGTTCCCATTCTTTAATCCGTCCCAACACTCCTGCTCCAAAGCCAACTTGCCACTTAAGGTTGCCTCGACCTGTTGTCGTGCCATCTGCTGGGTTGTCTCGCCGCCCAGATTGATCGGTTTACCCTGTGACTTAAGCCAAATTGCGCCCATCAGATCTGGATCGCTTGGAAAAAGAGACTGGGGCTCGCCAGCCCAACGTGCGGGAGCGGCCAAAGCCACTTTGTGTGGAGTTCCAGGCGCCACTTTTTTCATAAAAAACCACGGGCTAATTCTCCACGGGCGACTTTTCACCCCCGTGGGATCGAAAACTTGTCCTTGGAATACAGCATTGATTCCGTCCAAGGGCACCCGGCCTGTAAGGTCAGCCCAAGAAAAAATCTGGCTCAAAGGTTGGAAAGTCCGTGCCTTGATCAAGTACACATCGCCATCTGACGGCCACGACCCGTCTGAACCTCTTTCTAAAACCCTCAAATCTATCTTTGGGTTTCCCAATCCACTTGAAAAGGTATCCAGCCACAAAGCAGGAATCGCAGGTCCCTCCTGATAAACTACCAGTTTGGATGGAAGTTGAAAAAGAGAGGGCGCAGACGGAGTGGCCAACCTTTCAGGCTCAACCCCACCCGTTCCGAATTTCTGCCCCAGCCCGAACCCCAAGGCCAAGGCCAGCAAAAGCCCTACTCCGACTATCCCTGGCACACGGGAATCTGGTTTATTTTCTATAGGATTCACCTCTCTACCTTCTCCCAAAAGCCCGCTGCAGGAAAGTCACAAGGTTGTCCTTTGGCTGTGCACTGGGCATAAAGGAGCTATGCCACAGACAGAACAAAAGATCGCCCTTTGGATGGATCAGCTTCGTCGGATGCGCGAGATGCAGTACGCCTACCACAAAAAGTTCTTCCACGGTCTCTACCTCTTTCTCGTTCTGGTGATCGGCTGTCTTCTTTGGGACAGCCCTGTGTCTCTTGCCGTTGTTCCCCTGCTCGTCATCACCGCTGGAACCCAGTCCTGTTTTTATCTCCACTTTGTCGACTTCGCCCGCATCCACGCCCGCTTTGTCGAACAGCGCCTCAACAAAGTTTTAGGCAAAGACACTTTGATCGGCTCCGAAATCGAGGATCTCTACTTCTATCCTATCGATGCCCCCAAGATCGGCGGCTTTGTTCCCTCTGCCCCGCTCCGCTTCTTTAGCTTCTTTACCCTACACTGGACTCTCCTCTGGCTTGGCCTAGCCGCCTTTGCTCTCTGGCGCCTTCTCCCTATGATGGGTCCTTGTGGATGTTTCTATATCAAGCTAATCGGAGCTTGGGGTCTTCTTCACCTGAGCTACCTAAGCTTTCATTTTTGGCGTTCAACGGAAATGAAGAAAGTCGTTGGTCTGATGAGTAAAGGCTGAATCCTAAAATGTTGGATGAGATCAAAAGATCTTCCGCGATTCGGTTTTTCGTTCCTTCCCTTTGCGTTCTTTGGGCGGGATGGATCTGTTATGTCAGTGGCATGCGTGGCTTTTTTGCCATGGACCAATCCATTGTTTTCGACGGAGGTTGGAGAATCCTCCAGGGCCAAATTCCTTATAAAGATTTTCTCATTCCTTTTGGGCCCATCTCCATGTGGCTTCAAGCCCTCGGCTTTCATATTCTGGGCGTCAATTACACCACCTACGTCCTCACGGCGTGCCTGCTGAACGCCGTGGGAGCCTTCATGGCCTATGCGACGTTTCGGATGCTCGCTCCCGAAAAACTTTGGCCTGCCCTGACAGCCGCCTTGCTGACTGGATCCTGGTTATATGCGCCCATGGGAACTCCCTATCTCGAGCAAACTGCCTTTGTCGGAATTTGGATCGCCATTGCTTCGGTGGTCAAAGGCACCCACACCCAGACCCCTTGGTGCCGATCGATCTGGATGGCGGGAGCGGGTCTTGCCCTATCGGCCTCGCTCCTTTCCAAAACGAATGCCGGAGGATTAGCCATACCGATCCTTTTCTTGATGCCAGCATGCTTACCTGTCGGCCCACAAAGAAAAATCATCGCAGATGGGTCGGCTCTGGGTCTGGGGTTGACGGCCGGACTCGCCCTATTTGCTGCCTGGCTTTGGACACAATCCGACCCGTCAGTCTTTCAACGGATCGTTCTTGGAGCAGGCGGCCACGAAGGTCGCAAACGAATACTTGAGAACAAGGAGTTTCATTTTGTCCTCTGCTCCCTTTTTACCGGCAAGGGAAATGATCTCATTCGGATCGTTATCGTAGGTTGCTATGTCTTTCTGGCTTTGGGAATCGCCTTGGTCTTCAACCCCAGCCAGGGAAGACAGCACGAAATCTCCAGAATTCGTTTCGCCAGCTTTCTGGGAATCCTCTGGATCGCCTATGAACAGCTTTTCGGTATCACCTCCAACAATAACGGTATTAATGAACAGCCTTTCATCGGTATGGTCCTTACTTGCACCCTTCTTGTGGCTTCTGAACTCGTAACTTTTCGGCGCAAAATAGGGTTTTATGAATTCCTCGAACCTTTTCGACAAAAGTCGTGGAAGTTGATTCTCACCTTGACGATGCTCCTGACTTCCTTTTTCTACCTCAAAGGAATCCGGGGCATGGGAAATTTCGACTTTGCCTTAGGAGCGGGACTTGCGTTGGGACTCTTTCTCTTGATCACACGGTCGCCCTCCCCAGGCTCTCCCTCTCCCCGCCGATTGGCCTGGATGGGCGCAGGAGTGGCCGTACTAATCTTCGCAATCGGCACCTGGGGCTCTTACTTCCGCCAAGCGCAGGACTTTTTCAATTTTCACACGCGTTATGTTCGAGGAGAAGGCATTCCAAAGCTACAGGGATTGGCGTGGGCTGATGGAGTCAACCCTGACGCCCTCCCCATGTATCCCACCTGGGCTGAAATGGTGGAAATCTGGGAGCTGCTGGACAAATCCCCAGGAGGTTTCCACCTCTTGGGGAACTATACCTTTCTCTACGCCCTCACCGAACACCCAAATGTGGGTCCCATCTCTTATTTCTTTAAGGGCCTCACCCTTCCCTCACGATATGACCCTCAACTCGACAGCGATTTCGCGTCGCGGGTGAATCATCAAGACATTACCTACTTCGTGCTGGAGGATCCTGCCGATCGCAATGGCTTGCTGGATGAATTTCCCCTCGTCCGAAAAGTTCTCGATACCCAGTATCGGTTTCTCAAACAAATCGGCATCTTTTACGTCTACCGCCGGGTCGGGGCTGAGGTCGCGGCTGGCCGATAAAGATAAATCCGCTCCGGCTTTCCTTCCCCATCTCCCCAAGGCCAGAAGAACTCCCCACTCACAGGAACCGGCATGGGAACCCCTTTTCCCTTGGGCCAGGCACCTTCCAGTCGCTCGTTCTCTCGGGCACTTTCACGAACAAGAATCCATGAACGCTCAAGAGTATCCTTATTTATGTTGGCCAGATTCATTTTGACCCCAGGATTTTCAGGCAGGTAATGACTAATATACCAACAAGCCCCAGGTGAAACACCCCCAAGAAGATAAACCAATCCGGGACAATCCGTGATGCCGACAATCGGATCCCCCTCTTGGAATCCCAATCGTTTCATTTCTCCATAGAGTTTCTCGAGACAATTAGCCGATGATGGGAATGTCCACATGCGGCCCTGTTCCGGCCCCACGTGGAGGGGGGCAAGATTCTGGGCCCATACCGAGCCGACTCGGTAGGTGTTCATCGTACTCGTCAAAGCCCGCCCTGATTGAATCACTCCTAGGGTAAAAACCGCCGCCATGGCACACCAAACCGGAAGGCCACACCTCATGCCCTGCCCTAAAAATATCCATCCAATTGCCACAAAAAAGACCAGCCCGTGCCCGAAGTAGTCGGTGATTCCTGTGGCGGTACCGATTCCGTTCAAGAGAGGCAAGAGACCGAGCATCCAAAAGACCCGCCTTCCATTCCTCTTCTGCTCCTCCGTCATGGGGTCGTCCCCCTCTTTCCGAAAGGATCGGACCATCAGAAAAACCCCGGTCAACCAAACCAGAGTAATCATCATCCCTTTTGAAAAGGTAGTAAGACCTCCGAATAAGTAGCCCCGCCATATCGCCAGTACCAATCCAACAAGAAAACTTGCTCCAGCAACCTGGCTAACTTTTGGTCTTTGGCGCCGAGCAAGAAAAAGAATCCCCCAAACCCCTCCATAAAGAACGAATATCCAAGGATAAGCTCGGAGGACCTGCCATGAGCCCTTCAAAAACCCAACCGCATAGTGGCCCAAAAGTCCGGAATGACTGCCGGTTCCCATTTGGGCAAAACCAGCCTTCACCGTTTCCATCACGCCAAGCGGCGTCGCATAAAAAAGAAAGAGCAGAAAAAAAAGAAGCCCCCATCCAAGCCCACATAGAAAAACTTTCCCCCCGTCCTTTCGCCCAAATCGGCGAAACACCATAATCCCGACAAGGAGGAGATATCCCGGCACGGCAAGCCACTTCCCCAAGAAAATCCCGATGAAGCCCAAGGCACAGAGAAACGTCCAACCAGCAGATCGATCCGGACGATCCAGGAATTCCGACCAAAGCCACCCAGAGGCGAATAGAAGTGCTCCGAAAAGAACCACCCAGTCATACCCGGGGGTACGGATGCCCACCGCATACCGAGTTAAGGCCGCAATCCCAATTGAGGGAAAAACAACGAATCGATGCCGCCACAAGCTGTCTCGCGCCCCGAGTCGAGGCCCCGCTTGGATAAGAAAGAAGGAAAAAATTCCCGCAGCCAGAAGAATCATCAACATCCCGGCAATCCTGAACGGGGCGACATGCCCGGTGATCGCCCAAAGTGGATGCAAAAAGAATCCGAAAAAAATCCCATACCCAGGGGAGGCCCATGGATTGGCCGCGCAGATCACCCATGAAGCCTCGTCGGTTCCCTCCAAACATCGCTGGGCAGAAGTTGCCAGCACGCCAAAGGCCGAAAGAAGTCCTATCCAGAGAGAACTCCCTACAAAAAAACGAAAGCCCGTCTCGATCTTGGTCTCAGAGGAATGCGCCTGGTTCAAATAACTCAAGATGGACTGATTTAAAGCGAAACAGTGAAAAGGTCGAAGGCAAAAGAGACGATCCTCGCCTGCCCGGCATAAAGGCTCCAAAGTGGTTTTATGCTCAGCTTTCAAGAATCCAACGCTCCCTTAAGCTTCCAGCGAAGCTTTTTTTCTCGAAAGGCTTCCCATGCTTAAATTTTTTCGCCAATGGTTTTCTCCTGCGCCCTGCCTTCCGGTGCCTGGCAAACGAATCGTCCTGCCCCAGGTCACCCTCTTGATCTACAACCCCGAAAAGGATCCCGACCTCTCCGCCAAAGTCATCAATCATGTCTGCTCGGGCATCGACTTCGGCGCCATCTGTCATTTGACTGGCGCCCGCCCCTCCATCAGGCATCCAGGGGAATTCATCCAGGTTCCACCCGCCAACGTAAACCAGGGACAACGTTTCCAGGCCTTGGAGTTAAATAAATACTTTTCCACCCCGTTCATGATGCATATCGAGGTCGATGGCTTTCCTGTGAACTTTCATCTCTGGGATCCGAAGTTTTTGGAATATGATTACGTCGGTGCCCCTTGGCAAAAACGCGGGCTGGAGACAGGAGTAAACCGGGTGGGCAACGGCGGCTGTAGCCTCCAGTCAAAAAAGTTCCGCAACTTCGTTGATGCCCATGCCCATCTCTATCGCGAAGGCACTCTCTCGGACGTTTTCTTCTGTCAGGAGCTCTACCCCCAGGCCGTCTCCGCCGGCATCCGATTTCCTCCTTTGGATGTGGCCCTGCGGTTTTCTATGGAAAACCGCATTCCCGAGTTTTCCCGATGGAAGCCCTCGGAAAGTTTCGCTTTCCACGGCCGATTTCCTTATTTCCGAAACTACCTCGCGCCCTTTGGCATCCAAGCGAACCGCTAGCGACTAGCTCAAAAATTTTTTCCGGAAGATAGTCATGACCCGGCGCGCATCGGCCCAAGATTCATATCCTGTTCCCCAAACATCACCTGGCTCAAACTTCTTCAAGCGTCGACGCAGCTCCTCTGCATTCGAATAGCTCAGCCCGCGGTTCCCCAGCATGTCCAAATGCGCCCGCTCGCGGGAGCCTCCAAATGTGATCACCGGTTTTCCTAAGACGGCAAATTCGCCCACCGCCAATCCGAACGTCTCGCCGTGCCAGCGGGCGTGCAACATCGCGTCGCAGGACGAAAGAAACGCCGCTTTTTCCTCCGGATTGACCGTGGCAGGAAGGTAGTGCACGTTGGCCAGCTTTTCCGTGCCTCGGATAGGCTCCGTGTTCAAAAAGATAAAATGGTCCCGAGGTTGGCTGCGAGCATGCTTTGCCACCACGGCTCGAACGAAGGGAATGTTGAAGGTGTCCCACCCGCCGTGCCTGCCAAACACCTTCGCCTGAATCGGAATCCCCAGCTTTTTTCGCAGATTCTCCTCCGACTCGAACTTGGGAACGTAAAAAGGGACAAACGAGTCGGCTCGCCCGGTCATCACCTCCGACATCCAAGGCGACAAATAGGCATAAGCATCCCCATGAAACTCGTCTGAAAGAAATTGAGCGTGCACACAATTTTTAACGCCAGGCACAAGAAAAGCGTCGTAAGCACCCGGTTTGGTTAGATAGAGGACCTCGACTCCTTCCTTGGATAGTCTACGACCGAGGTCCCTTTTGTTCCGGTAAAGGATCAAAGAAAATTCTTCCTGCCATCTTCTCAAGAGAGGGTTGGCCGCGAATTCCGGCCGATCCGGAAGGCAAAGAACCGATCCGTTACCCAGAATGGAGCGGTTGAATCTTGCATAATCCAGCATGGCCCCTTCCGAGCCACGTTCCGTTAAAAGCTGGCTGTGAAAAGCGACTTTCATCGTAAAACAAGACGGTAAAACTCCATGCGGTCATAAATAATTTCCAGCTGATAACCACACTTCCTCAATCTAGCTTCCCAGACCCAGCGCCGGCTCGGGTTCCAAATTCCTAGAATTGCCGGACGAATCCATCCTTCTCGAATGGCACGACAAACTCCCGATGCTTCCCGAACCCCTCGCGTAGCGATCCCCGTGGGATTTATGACTACGGATTGATTCGCCCAACACGTTACCCTGCCACGATGAAGCATCGTATCCGGACGGTTTTTCTGAAAAGAATCGAACGGTGCTTGCCGATGTTCCCAAGCTTCCACTTTCCAAACGCCGGAATGAGTCTTTTGTTCCAACCATAACCCCAGACTCCCCACCCGCCCATCCCCGGCCTGCAGTTCGAACCACAACCCGGGATCGATCTTGGCAAGAATCTGATTTTGAAAAATCTGGAAAAAACCCTGTTTCGTGAAGCCATCGGTTTCCAGCTTCCACCGGCGCTCAAACCCAGCTCTGCGCTTGAGATGCCATATTTCACATCCCGAAGGAAGGCGCCGGTACAACCAAGCTCTCAGATCCCTCCACAAGGCTTTGGCGAAATCATTCTCCCCTGCGAGGATCTTCATGGGGTCGCTGAGGGAAATCCTCGCCGTGGGGGGGGTGGGCCACTTCTGGATCCATCTTCGTGCACGCGGTCCCGCTTCACAAGACGCCATTTGGTCCACTTCCAGAACCAGCGTCGCCGGGCGATGGGTATTTCGACTCTCTCAATTTCACGCACCAGAAACTCAAGCAGCTTGTCATGGGAATAGATCTCCGGAACGCGATTGTTTGGGAAGGGGGGCTCAGACAGCATTTTCAGATATTCCTGGGGTGTGTTTTCCAAATGCAGAATGTAATCACAGCACTCCTCGAAATTTCGGAATTTGCCCGTATGGATGAAGGCTTTGGGATTGAACCACTGCAGGGCATGATCGTCGCCCCAATAGATCGGCACCGTGTGCGCTTCAAAGGCATCGGTGAACTTTTCCGTGGTCCACCCCGGCGTCATCCGATTCTCAAAAGCGATGTGGAACCGACATTGGCGAAGCACCTGTAGTTTTGCCTCTCCCGCCACACCGGGGATCTCAAAGCCGGTGTTATTTCCTGCCCGCCCGAAGGCATCTACTTTCTTCCGCCGGTTCAAGGTGTGGAAAAAGCGGATTCGGGACGCCACCGTCCGGTCCGCGTACTTGTGGAGATAAGAACAAAAGCCGCGCGGTTCGCGCAGGATTTTTTCCGGGTCAAAGTCCGGCGGTCGCACCAGGTCCTCCCCTCGCCGGTAAGCCGCAAAGTACGGGAAGTAGTAGGCTCTGGGATGGTCGCAGAAGGCGGAGGTGACCGCCGCGTCGCAATTTTTCCAGTCCGGCAGGTATCGCTCCTGCGTCACAAAGATCTTTTTGCACGAATAAAGGTGGTTGCGCTGGCCATAATGGTTGAAGATGAGCACCTCCGGATCGTCCGAGATTCGCACATCGTAGTGCCGGGCCAGCAGGTTGTGCAAAAAGTTATCATTCTTTACACCTCGACCGAGCGCATCGGCAAAATCTAAGTAAAGCAGATCCTCTTTGCCCTTCATCGGGTTACCCTACCAGAATTCCTTTTCCGTCTCACCGCTTGTTTGCCTGCCTCCGGTATTTGTTCTCGGTCTCCCCTATTCCCAATTCCAAATTCAGCGTTACGGTTTCCTTTGCACGGCAAAAAGGAAGGCGCGGGGGGATTCGAGCAGAAACACATCCCAAACCGAGGACGGCAACAACGCCGCTACAAGGCTCCAAATGGGAACCGCCGCGGCGCCAATGTCTTCGATGACTGCCCAACCGCCCGGGGCCAGACGAGGCAAGGCAAAGCGTAAGGTCTGAAGATTTGCCTCCGGGGAGTGAAGTCCGTCATCGATGATCAGGTTAATGGATTTAGGTATTTGGACGGCCAGTTGGCGAAAAGTTTCAGGATTTGTCTGGTCCACAAAGAAAGTTTGGATGCGCGTCTCTTGGAATAAAATTCGGCGGTCAATATCTGCACCAAATATCTCAGCTTCTGGGCAAAAATCGCGAAAAGCCCGTAGGGAACCTCCGGTTTTTTTGTCCGAACTCATATGCGAAATCGTATCCGTGTGGGTTGTGCCCATTCCAATTTCCAAAATTGAGCGGACAGCCTGAGCCCGAAAAAGGAGGGGGCCGTAAAGGCTCGAGTATCCAAGCTCGGACCCTTTGTCACTGCCGTGCAGATCGAAAAGTGCACTGAGCTTTTGGGCAGCGTCTTTCTCCTTCGACCCTTCTGGGAATTGAGTCAACGGGATACGATGTGGTAGTCGGGCGCTGTTTTCCTTCGCGAGTTCCGCCAGAATCGGAAAGGAAAGATTAATAGAGGAAACAGTAAGCTTGGCTAGTTCGGCATAGTCGCCCGCACTACAGGGGGTGAAGGCAGGAAATGAATGGGTGATCCCCAGAAGACTTTCGGCCTTACGGTCAAGCAAGAGACTTATCAAGCGACGGCGAAACTGGTTGAACAGGGGGAAGTCGCGGAGTGTTGCCATAATCTAAAAATACTGGTTTCGTCTTAAAAATCCAAGCTCTTGCATAACTCCCGCGTAAATCATAATTTTGAAAATGGAATTGTTCTTTTGAGTCACTCATGAGAATCCCCAGGATGAATCGCCTGACTGGTCTGCGCTGGTGGCGCCATGCCTCTCCCAGGGACGACTCTCCGGAAACGGTTCTCAAGCAGAACGCGGCAATTTCCCGCTGCCTCCTATCGTCGGCCCCTTGTGCGATCGGCAAAATCGGCACCACGGAGCTGCTCGGGCTGGAGTTCTTTGAGCGAACGATAAGGCTTTCCTGGCCCCAAGCCGCCAGTTGGCACCGTCCCGCTCGCAGGCTTTACGACTGCTCCGGTCTCTTTCCGGTCCGTAAGGACATCTTTTATCGCTGGAACGATGAATACCGCGCCGCTCTGAAAGCCTTGGATGTTGTTGCCCAATGGCAACCAGGAGAAATTTTCGAGTCTGTCTTGGAAAAGAAATTGATCGACCAAAACTGCCCCCACGCTTTCCGCGCCGGCTTCAATTTGCTTCGTTTCATCCATCCAACCGCCCCTTGGGTGAATGACTTAGCAAAGTTGCGCTGGTTGGTTATTCACCCGTTTCGGCAAGCCATCTTGGCCCAACTTCCCCATCTAGCGGAACTGGGTGTTTTTTTAGACCAAGTCCGGCCGAATTTGATCCAACGCGCCAAGGACACCCGAATCATCAGTTGCCCACAATTCTCCTACATGGTGCCCCCTCGCCACCGAGACTGGTTCGAGTCCCTCGAAGACCTCAAAGCTCAGATGGAGAGAGAGACTTTTGATATCGCCCTTGTGGGTGCGGGCGCTTGGTCGCTTCCTCTGGTGGCTCACGCCAAGAAACTGGGGAGAAAAGGCATACATTTGGGTGGCGCCCTACAGCTCGTTTTTGGAATCAAGGGGGGGCGATTCGATCCAGCGGACATCTACAATCAAGCGTGGATTCGACCCTTGCCAGAAGAAATCCCCAAAGATTTCAAAAAGATGGAACAGGGAGCCTACTGGTGAGCCTGTCCTACGTTTCCGTAATCATCCCGGTTTATCAATCCGCGGAGCGCCTGACCGAACATGTTGCCTCCCTGCGAAAGCTACGATCCCTAGTCCATGAATTCATTTGGGTGATTACTGAAAGTTCGGATGGATCTCATAAAATAGCGCGGGAAGCAGCCCAAGAGCTTGGGGGGCAAATTTTGGAAGTGCCGCATGGCCTCTATCAGGCCTGGAATTCCGGAATCGCTCGAGCCACCGGGGAATTTATATATATCTCAACGATTGGCGACACTATCACCCCAGATGGTTTGAATGCCCTTTCCGTTTGTATTCGCAAGAATGAGGCCGATGCGGTCTTTTCTCCTCCTGTAATTTTCCCAGCGACCCAGCCCAATCTGAAACGCTGCCGCCACTGGACGGTTTTCGAGTTTTCTAAAGTTCTGAATCAGTTTAGCGGGGTTCGCATTCCCAAGGAAAAAGCGATTCTGTTACAGATTCTTTCCGGGGCAAGTGGATTGTTAGGATCCTGTGCGTCCTGCCTATTTCGTGCCTCTTTTTTACAAAGCCGTCCTTTCCCAACGGAATATCACCATTACGGCGACACCGCCTGGACTTATCAGAATCTTCCCGATGCCATACTGGCTTTTCATCCGGATCCGGTAGCCCGATTTGTGGTTCATGATCAAAACACCCCTCGCCTTGTGGAGAAGCACCAGATCTACCGCTTAACCGAGGAACTGGTGACTCATCTCCCCCCTCAACTAACCCGGTCAGTTCATGAATACATCCAAGCGTCTTCACAAATCGATACGATCCGTGATCCCCACCCAAGATTCGGCTGGTGGTGGATGCCAACAGCTTGGCAAGCAAGACTGAAAAGAAATAATGCGAAAAGACTTTTAGTCAAAGACCTTCAACAATTCCCATAAAGTTTTATGCTATTTAGATTCTGGCAATCAACAGTTTTTGCGGATCTATTTCTCGTGTGGCCAGAAAGCGTATGAGGCGTGGTTCGACAAAACCATAAACACCGACGGGGAGAATCTTCATTGGGCTTGGGATTCTTGTGCGATCCCAATATGGAAATGATCCCAGTTCGCGTTCCCGTTTGCGCAGTCCACCACTACCTTGAGTTCTTTGGCTTGGGTGCAATCAAGCAGAAAGGATTGATTTGTCAGGCGATCCACCGAGCGGTGTCCTTGTGATTTTCCATCTACAAAGAGCTCCACTCCCGTTGTCCCGGCCAGGGGATCGGCTAACCCGCTCTCTGGCAATTCGGTGATGAATGCCACAAGGCGTATTTTCTGGAATTTTTCCCCGATCCTAAAGACAACCTCGGTAGGCTGCCCACCCGGGTGAATGAAAATCCCATCCTCCTTGAGTTCAACGTCGAACTTGTTTCCTAATTTTTTCTTGATGATGGCGGTAAAAAGCTCTCTTGTTAGGGCATTATTGATATCTGGTTTCTCGGATTGGCAGCTGCGTTTTTCGAGTCGTAGCAAGCCGCCAAAGTTCACCACCGCGATCTTGTTGGAATAAGTAAAAACCGAAGCCGGGTGCGGCCAGGGTGGAATATCTTTAAGTTGTACATACCTCTCGATTTCCTTCCTCAACTTGCTGTCTGTTTCAATTTTAATACCATCGATTCCGAAGTTCTGAAACACTAGGGCTTGTCGGTATATATTTCCTGATTCCCAATTAAGCGGAGAGTGGCCCAATGTGCTAAACTTTTTAAATCTCTGGCCAGATGGAGCGTATCTCCCTACGATTGTGAAGGGCAACGGGTAGGGAAGGCTACTTTCAGCAGCAAGGTTATCTAGTCTCCCTGCAATCCGATGCACGGTTGCTTGCTCCGCAGTATTGACTAGATGTTGTGAGTAGTACATTTCATTTCCAAGGAAAATAAACTGCAATAACCAAACAAAGGCCATAGCGTGTGGCAAGAACCTCCACAGTCCGCGGGAGGCGACCGTAGCCCAGGCTGCATAAACAAAACCATATAAGACCCCAAGACCGACCATGGAGCGGGGAGCCAGAAGATTGGATTGGACAAACACTAACCAGAAGGGAAGAACAAACACTGACGCACAAAAAATAACGAATACAACAACCTTCTTCCATATCGGCAAATCACGAATCGCAAAGATTCCGATGCCAAGAGATATGATAGCCAAAAGAAAAATCAGAGCCGAGAGTTGCGGGACATCCCCGCTCCCCCCAAACAGCAAATCTGAAATGTTTTTTGCAATCGCTTCAAAGCGGGACCTCTCCAAAAAGTTTAAGGTTATATTTACCTTGTAACCCTGTCCCCACAAATGATGGGGAAAAACCCGTTGGGCGAGCTCGTTACTCCCTAAATACAGCGACCCACCAAATGTCGCTATTATAAAGATCCTAGGAATATACCGAAACCAGAACAGGCGAAATTCTTCGTTTTTTGAGGGATTTAGTAAAAAACGAATTCCTGTTGCTGTGGTGAAAGCCGTTAGGAACGAAGCGGCAACTCCCTGGTAAAGCGAGAAGGCGAGAGCAAAGCAGAGCGCACAACTTGCCAGCTGCAAGCATGTGATAGCCTCACGGAATACACATAATAGGCTTAATGTAATTAAAACAAAACCAATCGGATAAGCTATCTGAACGACATCAAAAGACATCATTGAAGCAAAATATGGAAAACTACCGATGATAGCGGCACATATATTGGCAATCTTTTGATCCCGAAGGTTCCACAGCGAAATCAAAACGGTGGTAGAAAGGGCATAGAGCGCACACCCAAAGAAAATCGGCGCAAAAGAAATGCCCAGTTGTCCAGGAAGAAGATAGGTGACAAGTTGCAACCCCCAAGAACCACGACCAATTCCATCAAAATAACTTGAGGTGAGATTTATTTCATCGTCGATTGAGATGTTGCCCAAAAAAAACCCGCTTGCCATCAACATGACTGAGCTTGCAAAAGCGTATAAAAATACTCTCTTGTTAATCAGAGATATCACGTTAATTGTAAATCTAAACATTATTATTTCATGTAAATAGTTCTGCTAAACCCGTATGCCAATTACACACCATCAATCTTGCCACCACAAAATACAAACAATAGAATACCATAAACACTTTGCTAACACTTTTTTCATTTATTAGGCTTAAATTGCAAATATTTTCCCATTCATTTTTGAAGCCAAATCGTAGCCTGATCCAAGAAAGCCCGTGGGATGGGATCCTCAAATCCAACGGCCGAAAAAATCTTACCATATTTGTCATCGACATACTGCGGCGGAATAAATGCTTCACCATAAACTGAGGTTAAATCTTTTCCTCCCCCCTAGACCGTCAAAACAAAACAAACCTTGATCGTAACTCTCTTTTGCTGATTCAATATTCCTAAATGCTTTATGTGCGCCATTGGCAAAACTTGGGATATCAGTTTTTTTGTGTAGAATCTCTAAGTAATCAAAGAACGACTTATGACGGGTTGTCAAAAAGGCCAAACCTCCTGGGCGTAGAATTCGATAAAACTCTTGAATCCAAGCCCACGCATTGGCTTCGCTCAAGTGGGAAAAGACTGAATAACTCAATATATAATCAACTGTTTCATTTTGCAAACCGACAGGAGGCCATGCTTCAGTTTTGACATATTTGGCGCGAACACCATTTCTTTTTGCTTCATCAATCGCGTTATCCATAACATCGCAAGCAATAATACGGTCGGAACAAAAATATAATGATAAAAGCTGAGTAATTCTTCCCCACCCAGACCCGAAATCCACGACCGTACCCAACCCGTTTTTTTCGAATGAGCGATGTTGTTGAACTGCTATCTTTTTGCAGAGGTTTAGATAAGTCAGCGCCTGAAGAAATGTTTGCTCTTGGCTGAGGCCAGTAAAAGCAGATTGAATTTTCAGATTAGGCAGATTTCCGAGGATTTCATTAAGATTAGTCTCAGCCCTATTTCGGGACAATAGCTCTGCGATACCCTGCAGATTCATCGAATCTAGTTTGTTTAATATCTGCTCCGAAACTGCAGAGTCTTGTTTCAAAATATTTTTAGGGGGTTTTTTCTTGAACCCATTTTTCGCATCGCTTGCGAAATGCTTCGATTAAAGCACTTCTTTTTACGTCTTGAAGGTCGAGTATGCTTGCAATTTCCCTTATGACCCCACTGCCTTCACTCCACTCGATCTCACCTGGAGCTTTGGTGCGCGCGTTGGAAGATCCAATACGCCAGTAATTGAGAGGTCGTGCGACATATTCAAAGTCCCCTTTTACAAGCAACCTCACCCAAAATAGCCAGTCGCCACAAAGCTTCATATTTTCGTCCACTAATTCCCCCACTTCTGGACTGTTGCGAAAGACCACTCCACTTGCATTAAGGATGGCATTTTTCTTGGAGAGGATTTCAGCGACCACCTGCTGCCCACTTGAGAAGAAATCGGTTTCCCATTGTTTTCCTCCGATATCGGCAAACCAGTCGGTTGGGATACCCAGGTCGCATCCCTCGAGGCTAGTCATCCGAGGACAACAAGCTGCAAGCACAGCCTTTTCGTTCGCTTCTAACCGAGCGACAAGCGTCTTGAGTAGTTCGGAATCCGCACTATCATCAGACTCTGCGATCCAGACATACTTGCCCTTGGCCTCTCTTAACCCCTTGCGCCACTGTTTAAAGCTTGAACCACTGTTCACATCATTTTTTAGGACTCTTCCTCGATCATCTCGAGCCACAAACGCCTTAATAATTTCGATGCTTTCGTCTGTCGAATTATCGTCCAGAAGAATAATCTCAATGTTGCTGTAGGTCTGGTTGGTGATGCTGGCAATTCGTTCTGGAAGAAATTGTGCGTGGTTGTAGTTCGGCACAATGACTGAAACCAGGGGATTCGACCTCTTTTCTATGCGGTCTCTAGCATCTTTTGCTTTTTCACAGTAAACCTGTTTCAGAATCGAAAGGATTTGCGCACTACCTTGAGCGGCATCGTGCTTGATTCGCACAGAGTTTCGCGCCTCGTTACCAAGGGATTTCCGCAATACATCGTTTTTGAGAATCTCCACGATCGCGTTTCCAGCCTCAATGGCATTATCCAAGGGTACGCAGCGGCCACAGGTGTTTCCGACGAACTCAGGCATTCCGCCAGCATCAGTGAAACATACAATTGGAAGTCCTGCATCTGCAGCCTCAAGGGCTACCAAAGGAAATGGATCTTCCCGTGAGGACAGAAAAAAAACATCACCTAGGGGTAGATAGTCGCGCGGAAATTCGCGTTCGCCTATAAAGCGAATTCGAGGATTATGGGGGAGAGCCTTTAGCCCTGCTTCTAAGCGATCAGCTCCAATCCAAATGAAATGCACCTTCCGAAACCGCTGAATAACGTTTTCTGCCACTTGGACAAAAATGTCTGCCCCCTTTCTCCAGTCTGGTGTGCCGCAGCCAAAAACTATTTTTTCATTGCGTTGCACGCCTAACTCAGAACGGAAATTCTCAAGCCTTTCGAGATGCAAGGGGTGGGAAGTCTTAATGTAGGGGTTCTGACATGAAATTATCGTAGATGGGACTCCATGATTGCGGACAAGGTTTTCCTCGACGGGCTTTGAGACGGCAATAAAATGGTCAGCGTTCGATACCGTTGCAGCTATAGTTGGGCCGGGAGCCCAGCGTTCAATAGATTTTTGAAGTTCGTGGACGTAAGACGCAATAGGAACCCCGAAGCGCTTTAGTGTCGGCAGGATAGAGCCCGAGACAACCGTGTTAGCAAGAATCACGTTTGGACCGAAGGCGCAGAACTCTTCCAAAGCCTCTTTTCGGACTTCTTCTGTTGGGTAGTCAGTTAAAACTATCATCCGTGAAGTTTTCTGGAAATCGCTTCGTAACACGCCATCACAAAGGAGAATGAGGCGAAAGTCCACGTCGTCCCGTTTTTTCCATTGTTGTAGCATGGTAAGCAACAGGATTTGGGCGCCATTACGAGCGGCATCGTGCCCCACGACAAGTACACGAAGGCGAGCCGGAATGACTGGCGGTTTTGTATCGGTTAGTGCAAAGCGGGTGGCGTTCAACCATGCATACCCGTTTTTTATGTCTGGCTCTAGGTGGCAACCTTCCCCCCACTCATTCCATGAATTGATAAAAAGAATCCGTTCGCCTGCTGGACGATTTTTTCTTAGGAATTCTACAGCCTCCTGCAACCATGCCAGATAATTCCCCGGAGACGAATTGATCCACGAATGAGCCCGTTCCCTTTTTCGAGCGGTGTTGTCCCAGCTGGGACACACAGCAGGCCAAGTCGAGGCGTCCATCTGGTTCAGGTCAAAACCTTTGCGTAGCCCCCGATAATCGCGTATTTCGCCCACGAACTTTTCTGAATTTTTATTTTTGATTTCTTTCTTCAAATTCGGCAAGCGAGATCGAAGTGGTGGCATCTGAATCGCGGTATCGAATCCAATTGATGCGGGCTCCAGATCCTCAAAGCCCAACATGAAGGCAAGATGAATTTCCCCAATGCCTTCCTTGCGACAGATTTCACGCCAACGATCCGTGGTTCGACGAGCATTGGGCAATAAACCCGGCCGATAAACTACAAGCAGGGGCTCTCCAGCGACACGGATATACCGAGAATCCCGAAAGGCCGGCAACAAATCATAAATAAAACGCTCGTCACTCTCGGCGGTGTGCTCTTGTTCTATCAGAATTTCGTTGTCGCCCCCATCCCAAGTGCGCGTCCAGTTTTCATTTGCCCAACAAAAACAAAAGGGGAAATCAGGTTTCCCGGTAGCCAGCATGCGATCGGTGGGCATGTTCAGCAGGCGTTTCCCATTAAACCAGTAGTAGTAGTAGCAGAACCCCTCGATTCCGGCTGCTTTGGCCATAGCAGCCTGCTTCTCCATTACGGTTGGGTCATTGAGATCGTAGTAACCCAATTCCTGATGGGGAACATGAGGCTGATAATGACCCTCGTAATGTGGCGTTCCACGTTTCACATTGATCCATTCGGTAAATCCTTTTCCCCACCATTTGTCATTTTCAGGAATCGCATGGAATTGGGGCAGATATAAGGCGATGGCCCGAATGTCTGTTTGTACAGTCCCAAAGTACTGCAACGAATTAGAAGGGATGAAGACTTTATGCTTTGATTTACTTCTGGATTCCGAATCAGTAATGACATCGATTTCTTGCTTTGAGCCTGTCCCCACAAGCCGCGCTTTTTTTTCCTCTTTTCTATTTTTAAACCGCCCCTCTTTGATTCCGTGATTTTGATAGTGCCAGAAGGCGTCGATGCCTGCTTTGGCCACATCTGGATAACGATTAAGATACCAATCCCGATCAAAACAGATCCGGTTAATCCATTTCTTTCTTCTCTTTCGAATGCTTCGCTCCAGCTCCTTGAGGACAGACTTTAAAATACTTAGTTTTTTCGGCCATTCTGACTTCCGTCTTCCTTCCCGAATCCCAAACTCCAAATAGTGATACAAAGGATACATTCCAACCTCTTTCACATCCGGGTATTCCTTCAGGTACCAATCCCGATTAAAACCGATCCGGTTAATCCATTTCTTTCTTCTCTTTCGGATGCTCCTCTCCAGCCGCCTCCAAAAACCTGGCCGATTCTTCGAACTGTCTAGCGCCTTGCGTATTTGGTGATCTTTTTCCAGCAAGATTGTCCTCAGCTGTGCGGCTTCTATGTCCTTTCCCGCCAAGGCTTTTTGTAGACGTGTAGTTTTTCCCCTCTCCATCTGGACCAAGGCATCAATCTTTTCTGCCTCGTGTATTTGCTGATCTTTTCCCATCAAGATTGTCATTAGCTGAGTGGTTTCAGTCTCCTTTTCTGCCAAAGCTTTTTGTAGACGTGTAATTTTTTCCCTCTCCATCCGGACCAATGCATCTATACCTTTCCCAACCGAACTTATCTCAATATCCACATGGATAGAGAAAATAGGCAATGCGCTAGAAGGCAAAGGGGGCAAAAGAATGAAGGGATCGCCTCCCGTGGAGAGCAGTTCAAGCCCCACTTTTGGGAGAGAAAGCTCCACCGACGTGCCGCTTACAACAATTTGCTCGCGATTCTCCTGCAAGTCCCAAAGAACACGCCCCTCCTGATCAAGAAACTTCATGCCTAATAAGCTGATTTTCGCAGCCTGGTGTCCTGGATCTAGTCGCCAGTAAGGCATCTGTTTCGCCGGATCTTTTATGGGTAAAACAATTTTCTCCCTTATGCGTCCGTCTTTTTTTATGGTGTGTGTTATTTTTCTTTTTTCGCTGAAGTCTCCCCTTTTTTGGGAATAAAAGATCTCCAAGTCTGCAAGATTGGTATTATTGAAATTCTCCTCCATTTGCCGCTTCCAGATTTGGTCCTCATACATAGATCCAGCGAGTTCTGGCAGGGGCGCCTTGGAGCATACAGCCACAAGGTAAACGGCATCCTTTAGGCCATTCCTTTTCGAACTCGCCATGCTCCCTTCATTCAACTGAAAAGAGGAAAACCCCATGGTCTGATCTTTGGGCGCAACCAAGCACGAACCAAACGCGACTTTCTGTTCAAAGTATATCATATGTCCATATTTCTGAGATAAGAGCCGAAGAAACTGCTCTCGATAAAGTTCCTTTTTGTGAAACGGGTTTACGTGCCTAGGTTTGTCAGAATATGCGGACTTCTCGGGAGTTGAAATTACGAGAATTCCACCAGAATCCAGAACACGCTCAATCTCCCCAAGAAACTGATCGTGGTCTTCGATGTGCTCAAGGGTTTCAAAGGAGACAACCAGATCCACTGACTTGTCCGGCAGTGGGATTTTTTCGCATGCTCCCTCGATAAACTTCATCTTCGGGGACCGATACTTTGTCATAGCATGCGCCACGGTCGCTGGATCAATATCCACTCCCACCACGCTTTTTGCATTGCGACTTAGCATCTCGCTTCCGTACCCCTCCCCGCAGGCAATGTCCAAAACCCTCTTCCCTTCGCTCAAACCGGACGCGAAGGCATAGCGGTGTAGGTGCTCAAGAACAATATTTCCCCTTATTTGCGGAACATACCTTTCCCCTGTCCACGGCAAATCTTTTGGCGTTGTTTTACTCATGCTTTATTTTTCGGCCTCATAGGCCATCCCTGCGGGGTATTCTTGCGCATGGATTCTTACCTTTTTGAATCCCGCTTCAAAGGCCAATTTCCAAGCATCGCTGCCAAATTCAGTGTTAACCAGATAATCAGCGGCATTGCAATCTGGGGAGCCATGATAACTTGGGGACATTCCTTTGCGGGAACGTGTTCGTCGGTCAACAATTACAGGGATGGTGTAAAATAGTCTCCCCCCTTCTTTCAAAACTCTACAACATTCCCGCAACGCTTTTAGGGGATCAGAGATATGCTCCAGCGTGTCAGAGTGGATCACCAAATCAAAGTGTTGATCAGGAAGTTTCAAAGACATCATGTCGTATTCAGGATATTCGACAAGCATGTGACCTGGGTGCCTTTTCAAAAACTCGTGAAGATTCCCAGCTTTGTTGATTTCCAATATTTTCAGTTGTTGGCTAGCGCTACTTTGGATGAAGTCGTCAAAGGAGCCCCCCTCGACAAAAACCGATAAGATCGCAAGGGCAAGCACTCGCACCCGCATGCTGCTTTCACACCCTCGACAAGAATGTCCCTGCTGTCTGTTGATATAATCTACTTCATGCTCGCCTAGTTCCCACTCTTGGATCAGGCCAGGCCACAAAACAGGTTCAAAACTAAACTCTTTACCACCGCATATAGTGCATACACCCGCTTGAAGATTATTTAGGGGCATTATTTTTTCCTGCTTATAATTTTATAGAATAAGAATCTTCCCCTAGCACGCCATAAGATTATTTTTGTGCTTTATATCGTTAAGGCAATCAGTGAAATACATCACGAGTGTTTATACATGATCAAAATTTTTCTCGCCTCCCAATGAGAATTAGTGAATCTTTGATCACTTCTATGAATATTAATTATTTAATTCAAGGGTTTTTGTGGGAGTGCCCGCGGCTCTTGAAGCCTCCCCCTGCCCGTTGCCCGAGATATCGTGATTGGGGCGACTCGTACGTCCTTGGCTTTTTCTTCTTTGGCACAATGTTCCGCAATCGCACAAATTGGAAAACCAAGTGGGGGGGGGCTACGCTCCGCCCCTCCGTAGCAGCTGGGTTGCAAAGACCTTGAGCCTCACAACTAAACTTGGCCTACTCCGCGGAAAATGTGCTCACCTGTTTCCCCAGACCTTGTTCGCCTCTCGCATCCACCTAAGAAATCCTCCCGCTCCATTGCTGCTTCCACCCTTGAGCATTGGCCTAATCTGGTCAGCAAAATCCGCCTGTACGACTTCCGTTCTCTGGTACTTTGCCATCGCCGGTCTTCTTAAAGAGGCACTGGTGTATGATCCATGGCCCCATAAGTATCGAGAGCAAGTGTTGCCCACGCTTGACTACTACCGAACATGGTTAGTAAATAACGATCCCCGCAAACTCGCCTGGATCCGCGTTATCCGTGATCCATATAAGCGAGCGGTCAGTATCTTCCGCCACGTTCTTCGAAACGCCAACAATGATGGTAGCCTTTTACGCCAAGAACTAGGCCTGGATGCGGGCCAAGAAGACCTTTCGTTTGATTCATTTCTCAGCAAGCTGGAAACCGTAGACATCACCGCTTGTAACATCCACCTTCGCCATCAGCACCACCCGCTGGAACGCTCGATCCGTCCGACTCGGACCATAAACGCCGATCGGGAACCACTTCAGGATACGCTGCTCGACTTCGCCACCCCATCGGAAGACGTGCGCCTGCACCTCAACGCCGAGATTTCTCGGATCAGCTCCTTCCACCATGCTCATCGCACGCTGCATGACAGCGATGTTTCCAAGATCCCCTTTAAGATGCCCTTCATCTCTAACGATTGGCCTGAGTATGATAATTTCCTCAACGCATCGACCCGCCAGAAAATCGAGCGTCTTTATCGTGCGGATTTCGCAGCTTACTCAGACTTTTTGTGAGGAAGGCTGGCTCTCGCAGACTGTGGCACGGGCGAGAGGATCTTCCAATCTTCTGATCAGAAGCGATAGGCTCTCCCCTCTCTACGGCCGTGGTCGAGGAAATGCCTCACGATTGGAAAATTTGTCCAAACAAGATCTTGGTTTAAAATCAGATAGGCCACTGGGTCGAAATCTTTGGGAATATCTGGATCTGCAAGGTTCTCATGATCCAGGGTCTCCAATCTATGGCGCAGGCGGTTTTGATAATCTTCAACTGAAGTGCCGGCTTTCTTCATAACAATCTCTAAAGCCTTCCTGTGAACCCGAAGGGACTCCTCCCGCTGCTCCTCCGGCAATTTGTCACGCGCCACACGATTCAGCTCTTCTCCGAAGCCAACGATCCGCCCTCCATCAAAAAAAGTCTTATTGATCCAATCTACTTCGCTGGCAAAACGGATCTGCAACTTATCTTGTAGATCCACAGGAATCAGAGGCTGTTCCGACATAGCATTGGGATCTGCTTCTTGTAGTCCCCGATTGAGGGCCTCCGAAAAGTGCATGTGCTTTTGAGTCCGGTTTAAATAGAGAAACAGATCGCGCTCTACCCTCGTCAATGAGCGATTCAGTCTGCCGATCTCCCCAGCTAGTGGTGCAAGCTGCGGGCTTGTAACTCCCACGGCCTCAAAAAAAGAACGCAAAATGTTTTGCCGCTCCGAATCATAGTGACGCACCCTGAGTCGGTCTGGAGGAAAAACCCTGGCGAGATTCCGCAGAGCCGTGGCATGCAACCAGTCAACCGTCGCCGTAAAGTCTACAAACTCCGACGCAACCCAACCCCCTTTTATGCCTTGATCGTAAACCGAGAACAGAAAGGGCAGAACATCACGGACAAAGAAAACGACCCGTACTTCGACTCCTTTTTCCAAAGCTACTGAATCAAGCCTCCGCCATTCCTCCTCAGTTAATCTGGAAAGTTCCTCGTGGGATAGGATCGCCTCATCCGCGGATCCGACAAAACTCTCGATTTTCGATGCCAGATCCGTGCCACGTGCCATCGGAAAAAGAGAGCAACCATTGCCGCAATTCATATATTTAGGATCTTCTACCCCATTCATTTTTCGATAATAAATATGGGGTGCGGTTGTCGACAACCCCCCTAAATAAAGATAGTTCTGAATGGTTTTGCTCCCCGTCTTATGACCACCGGCGTGTACCCATAGAACTCTTGATTTTTTGACCCTTTCTCCCGGGGGTCTCGATCGCCCATGGAAGAAGATTTCCCACGCCGTTTTGAGCCTGCAGATCATCTTTCTCAAAACTGGGAGTTAAGTTTTCATCCGGTTCTTACTTGAAGGGATGCAAAGAAGATCTGCATATAATAATCCTCTAGTCCGTGAGCGCTAGGCTGCCCAAGTGGCTTTGTTTTCAGGAATTGAAAAGGCAGTGTCTCTTTTCATCTTGTTAAAGACCTGCTCTGCTACAGCCCTTGCTGCCCATTGGCACCAGTCATTTCTTGTGCGAGACACCAGCTCCATGACGGTCACTAACATGAAGGGGAAGTTGAAGCTTTTTCTGATCCCTTTTTTTGCTTGGTGGTGTCGCAAAGATGAATCGAGAAATTGATTACTATACTCCGCAACCCCCGAGCTATGTGGATCCCATGCCACACCCAAGAATTTTGCGATCCGTTTCAACTCACGACCTGGATGCATCAACATAAGGTTATATTTTACTGCTAACCACTGTTCAGACTGCAGATGCCGAAGCGCATCCACCTGATAGGCACACCAAAGAGATCGGGCGTAGTCGATCGAGGCATCCCCGCGTGCTACTATAGAAGCAGCTACTTCATCTGGATTTCGATAAATCAGTAGGTATCCTGCGCACAGTCCCAGTTCTTCAAATACCTTTTGCCAGAAGGGCAGAGTGCGGCATAACCGCGGATCCTTGAACCCGATCGGTTTACCCTCTGATAACATTTCTTTCACCCACCTTTCTGCTTTTATTCTTTCCTCTTTGAAATGCAATCCTCTGAGAGGCTCCGACCCCAGAAATTTTAGAGATGCCCAGTTAGATCCCATTTTCTCCAGGATAATGTCGTTTATCTTAACCACTTCGGGATCCTCAAAGTACCCCTTATGATTGTTCGCATCGCCAGCTACTGTGTTTTTTCCAAGCTCAACACCCAAAGCGGTCAAACTCCTGGTCATGGCACTGGTCCCGCTTCGACCCATTCCCAAAACAACAACAACATCAAACCGCATCCTATTAGAATACTGTTTTTTATCTCTTTTGGGATATTTCTTTTCCCCTCTTTCCAGCCTTTATTCGCCTCATCTCTTTCAATCCGCTTGTTCACTAAACTGGATGATTAGCGAGGTATTATTATTACTCCAGAAAAAGAAATCTGATTCTTTAGTTTTTCGCTCCTGATGCGGCGCGCCATGGTAAATAGCTACGCTAACGGCAAGCAGAAATCTAATGGCACCCATTTGTCCTTTAACTACGGGGCATCACATCTGACTTAGACATGGATTTGGGCCGCCAAATTGCAAATCTCATTAGGTTGGGTCTCTCCTAACATCTTAATCTGGAAACTTGGATTACTCAGATTACCATAATGGAGCGACACTTGCTCTTTCTTTACAAGTCGATCCTTGTACATGGGCTCAATCCGATACGTCTGAAAGTTAGAGCAAGAACGGATAATATTATTTACTTCGTAGGCTTGTGAAAGCAAAAGCCCTGCGAGGAAAGAGTCGTGTTGCCCGGTGCTCCCAGCGATATGAGTGCAAATCACTTTTGTAAAATATGTTTTATCAATAAAACAAGCAAGTGTTTAGGGTTGATATATTATTTAAGAAGCATTAAGATGATGAAATCATAAAAATGAGCATTCAAGGATTTGTTGATCGCATTGAAAATGGAAGATTGAAAGGTTGGGCATATGATTCCATGCGTCCAAATCAACCAGTAAAATTGACTTTATTTCATAAAGATACTCTAATTTTAGACTTTTTTGCTGATGAATTAAGGGAAGATTTAAAATCAATTAATGCACAATTAAGCAATCATGCTTTTGATCTGAAGATACCACATAAGATCTTAAATCTAGATGAGAGTCAACTGAGGGTAAAAATATCATCTTCAGAAGATTATTTGCCCATTTTAAGTCCCTTAATTGATATAAGAAAACAGCTCAGTGCTGTTTTTTTAAAAGGATCTGGACTAGAGATCGGAGCGCTGCACAATCCGCTTTGGGTTTCACCGGGCGTTAGCGTCAAATACGTAGATCGGGCAAATGAACACGAGCTACAATCACACTATATTGAGCTAGATAATATTACAAAGCCAGACATTATTGATGATGGTGAAACGCTTATAACACTTCCTAACGCGCGACAAGATTTTATAATTGCGAATCATGTTCTTGAGCACTGCGAAAACCCAATTAAAACAATCAGGCGACATTTAGAGGTTATTAAGGTCAAAGGTATTTTATTTTATACAATACCAGACATGAGATTCTTTTTAGACAAAGATAGGTTGCCCACTACCTTTCAGCATACTATGAGCGACTTTACCTTAGGTCCTGATGTTTCAAGGAAAGAACATTACACTGATTGGGCAAAATTTTGGCGTTTTAAACATGATCCTAAAGATATCTCAGACGAGGCAGATCGTCTGAATAAAGCAAATTATAGCATCCACTTTCATGTGTGGAATTATAATTCTTTTTTTAACTTTTTGATTTCTTTGCAAGAATTCTTTAAATTCTCGTTCTCTATCGAGGTTTATGCTTTTAACTTTACAGAAATAATTTGCATCCTTAGAAAACACCATTAAATAGTTTAATGTCGTTATCTGATAGTTGTATCATTTATGCGTTGGGCATTTTTGGTATATTTGTTTTTTCTGCTCTACTTTTTCTGCCCTGTTTTTTATTTCGCACGTTTCCTATTCATTTAAAACTAACATATGGTATTTTGTGTTCTTCGTCTTTTGCGTGGCTCTTACTTATTATTGCTTTTTATGCCCCTTAGCTTCGAAGTTCTTTATTCGTTTTGTTTATTCTTGGTTTTATTTTTTGCTTTTCTGTTGGCAGATACAAAGAAAATAATGTTTTATTGCAGATTTTTACATTATGGCTTGCCAGCTCACTCTAAAGCCCAGAGCAGGGAGAAAAGTAAGGTATCGCTCCTTTAAAGCATAAAACTTTGATCTAAATAATTGATTCAAGGTAAAACATCCTTTTCTTGAGCTCTATAAAGTTTTTTTCATCGCAACCAGTAAGACATTCCAAGATTTTATTAAATTGCGACTTCCAACTTATTTGCGACACATCCGACAAAGATTCACTTTTTAGTATGTTTTTCTTGGAAAAAGCTTTTGTCTTTATTTGTTCTAATAAATCGGATTGGCTGTTAAAAAAATAAATATTTTCCCGAACTGCTGCGGGAAGATTATTTTTTATCTCGACGAAGCTTGGAAGTTTTCTGCATATGATGGGCACTCCTAAATACGGCACGTCCCTCACCGGCAGTCCGAAACCCTCCACAATAGTTGGATAGACAACACAAATGGCTGCAGAGATTAGATCTTGAAGATCTATATCTGGAAGATTTCCACTTGGTATAAATCGTATTTTTTCGGACGAAATCCCATTTATTCCAAAGACTACTATTTTCTCTCTAATTTCGCTTTCAATTAGCAGTCGAATTGTTGGCTGTAAGAACTTATGCTCAAAATGGTTTCCGAAAATAAGAATATACTTTTCAGAATTATTGTTCCTAGAAATTGCTCTTGTCAATGTTTTCGGCTGGCAGCTAAGCAGAATACTTTCTGCTTTTTTTACATCTAAGTCATATTTTTCAGCAAATTGTTTTATTGACTCTTGTGATATGCCAAATATTTTGTCACTAAAGTCTGCAGAAAATTGCCACATTCTCGAAAGCGTTCGACTTTTTAGCTGGAAGCAATCATCAGCAATAGTATCAAGCATCCAAAAACTGGTTATAAGACATTTTGTGAAAATAATTTTTAGAGTTTTTAAGTGGAATGGCTGAGATAAGTGAAGACCATACCTACAGAACGGAATGTCTTTTTCATCATGAATTACGCGCAGGTTTTTGCTGCTTTTTATTTCATGATATTGAGCTGACTCATGTGATATATGGGTGATGAACTTAAATGAAGAGTTATCAAGTTTTTGTATTTCTTTATAAATATTGACCGCAATTTCAGATGTTCCATTATTGCATGTGCCGAGGCGGTCTTGACCGATGTAAATATTTTTATTTTCAATTAACTGGGTGCTGCATAACAAAATTTCAGCTTTATAGGATGGGCTATTAAAATATGAGCTTATTTCTGCGGGATAGTTTTGATATTTTTTACATATAATTTCAAAGTTTATTTTCTTTCGTTCTTCCGCTTTCAAATGCAAGTGTTCAAATGATGCAGATCCTTTATGCCAGACAAATGCATTATTGGCGATTCCCGCCCTATAGCCCACCATATTTGCTCTTAATATTAAATCATTTTCTTCCTCGTAGCCTTTCCCGTAAACTTCATCGAAACCACCGAGATCATCGAGAATTGACCACTTGATATAAAGACAGAAACCACAACAAGTAGGGGTTATTTGAAGTTTCGGAAAGTGCTTACTTATTTGTTGGTGATATTTGAACCACTCACCGCTATTTAAATTCGAGATACCATCTAATTTGATTGGCCAACTGCAAAGGCTTGCGTTATTGCTTCTTGGACTCACAAATCCAATCTGCGAATCTGATTTAGCAACTTCAATTAATTCCGTTATTGCGCCTGGAAACACGATTGTATCAGAATTTAGTAAAACTATATCGCACTTGTTTGAAATAGATAATTGGAAGAATTTGTTACTTGTTTTTATAAAGCCTTCATTTGTCAGATTGTCTTGAAAAAGAGAAACGCGCTGAAAATGTTTTGACATTTGAAGTTTTTGTATCAGAGGGCTATCCCCCGGATAGTCATTAATAAATATGATTATAGCATTTTGATTATTTATTTCCTCCAAGCAGTTTTCTAAAGATTTAATTAATTGTTGGACAGATTCACTTTCTTTATAAACTGGAACGCCTATTAGTAAACTAGGCTTAAATGGTAATTGGTGGTTTTTATTTTTCTTTAGTTGATTCTTACCAATGCAATTGTTAACGAGCGGATGTGAATTGTTTTCGTTCGTAAATTCATTATTGTTTGTAAGCTTATTTTTTGTAAGAAAATCTTTTTCATTTTTTTGTCGGTTTTCTTTTCTGCCGTGAACAATATAATGTTCCAGGGGTTCCATGCCGCTTTTTTTAACGTCTGGATATTTCTTTAAATACCAATCCCGATCAAAACTGATTCCAGCGATCCATCTTTTTCGTCTCTTTCTGATACTGCGTTCCAGCCTTCTCCAGAAACCCGGTCGAGGGGGGGAGGAATTTGCCGTGGGTGTTTTATTGATCAAACCCGGTTTGCGAATTTTCAACATTTTGTAGAGATACGCATACCAGGAAAAAGCGGCGGGGATCATGTAGCTGCTAGGGGCAATCACGGAGTCCTGGATCTGCCCGGCATATCTGGCCACCTCCTGCAAGTTATTTTCATTTTTGCTCATTCGGCTTTCGAGGGTATTTCTCAGGATCTCCATCCCAGCCAAATTCTTCTGGTGTAGATGATCCTGCCGCTCGTGCATCTTGCCCGCCAATTCCCGAAGTTCATTGATCAGCTCCTCGGCCGTTTTTGTTATATCACCATGCGATTTCTTTAGCTCCGCAGCGAGTCCCCCTACTAATAAATGATCCGCTAAGATAGCTTCCCGCTGGACTTTGCGTTGCTTGGCTAGCTCGCTCTTCAACTCGCCGAGGGATTTCTCCACGGCCTCACGAGTGTGACTATTTGCTTCGGCCTCCTGCTTTTTGGCCTCCAGCGACTCCTCCAACTGCTTTACCCGCCCCTCCATTTGGGTCATCACAGCCCGCTGGTGCCCTTCCTTTTCTGCATAGAACTTGGCAAGGGCATCAATCGCCTCCGCCAGCGGTGCTATCTCTAGCTCGATCTGGAGCGAAGCGACTGGCAGGACCTCCGATGGCAATTTAGGCAGAATCACCGCGGGGTTGTTTCCAGTGGAAACCAGTTCGATCCCCACTGCAGGATGGGGCAGAGCGGTGGCGGTGCCGCCAACCACTACCTTTTCCCGATCACCCTGCAGATCCCACACCACCTTGGAATCCTCCGAAAAGAATTTAAGCGAGCGGATGAGGATCCTCCCCGCCTGACATCCGGGATCGATCCTCCACAAGATGGATCTGGCTGCTTTGCCCTGTAATAAAATTCTTGTTTTGACAGGCTGATTATCGCGGCAAAGTAACGGTTCCGATATCTTGTCTTCCTCGGAGAATATTCCGCTTTCTTGGGCAAAAAATAGCTCCAAATTCATCGGCCGTTCTGATTTTGGTTGGGCAGCTTTTATTTGAGAAATAGATGCCAATCGTTCAAGTTCCTGGCCTCTGACTTTCGCCATCAGGGATTCGCCATTGGCCGACATTACTTCCAATAAAATTTTTTCCTCCGCCGTTCCTTCACGGAGCCAAGGGTAATCCCCATCCCGAGTCGAACCCGGCAGTTTGATCACCCCTAATCCATGACTGTGCCTTAATTCAAAGTTTTGCAGATATTTTTGCTTAAGCTCAGCCCAAAACTTCCACACCCCAAAATCTCCATGGGTCACTTTGATGTCATGGAAAAGAACCAACGCCCCCAGCGCGAGTTTCGGCAACCATGTTTCAAAGTCATGACGCACCGCTTCGTAGGTGTGTAGACCATCAATATGCAGCAGATCAACCGACTGGTCCTGAAATTTCGCCAAAGTCTCGTCAAATGTTTTTCGGTAAAGTGTGGAGAAACTTTTATACTGGCTTTCGTTATGCCGATTCACCATTTCAAATACTTCCTCTCCGTAGGTGCCAGCGTGCTGATCCCCTTTCCATGCATCCACGGCATAGCATCGAGTGTTCAGCCCTTTTTCGCGTACTGCTTGGCAGAAGCTAAAGTATGAGTTTCCGGAATGCGTCCCCAACTCCACGAAAACTTTGGGCCGAATTTCTCCCATCAGCCAGTAGGCGAAAGGCATGTGGCCAACCCAAGAATGCGGCTCTTGTATCCATTCGGGGGACCATGAAAAGGATGAGATAAGGCTCCCTAGAAACTCCTGTGGTTCTGTTGACACTGAGTCAATATCCGGCTTAGCCTTTGTGGGATAAAGCTTATTTTCGCCTGAAGATCCTGAGCTATTTTCTAAAGATGCTCTTTTTATCTGCGACTAAGGCACAGGGGTACATAATTCAGGATAATACTGTGAAACACCACAAAAAGTTTTCGAATTTGTCACATGCCTTTGATAAAGCGTTCGTTTTTCTTCCAAGAACGAAGAGCAGAATATCGCGCTCTTTCAGTGCGGATAATTTTTAATTATATTTTCATCTTAACACCTGAAATACTATATCTCTATCTCCAAAGATGGATGCGTTGCTCTATTCTGTAACTCCAAACTTTTCTAACCGATGATCCCAATCAGCCCGCACCAATTGATTGAATGCAGCCTCAATGTTTTTTTCAGGAATCCAGCGATTTAGGGCATCCTCGATCGCCTCCCCTGCGGAGCGAATCCGAATCCCTGCCTTTAAAATCTTCGTGGTGTCTAAAATGCAGTTTGAGCGCGGGGTTAAGGCGCCGAAACGGTAAAACTCATCGTCGCTCTGCCAAAACTCTGGTTTCCAAGATGGCTTCAGCCGTTGCTGAATCTTTTGAACAACTTCACGTGTCGAAATGTAGCCAGGGTTGACCACGTTATAGACCCCACCAGGAATTTTCTGAAGCCAGCTATCCAGGCAAGCGGCGGCGAAATCCCCGCGATGGCTGATCGAATTCCAATTTTGGTAAACCTTGGCATACCGCTGAACCTTGGAGAAGTAGTTCCGAGGCCCGTCAAACTCATCAAAAGGAATCCGCAACCGCCAGACGTAAAAATCCGGGAATCCGGCCATCACCTCCTCTGCCAAGGCCTTCGTTCCGCTGTAAAAACTACAGTTGTTATGAGTAAAACAGAAGTTGGGTTCGTCCGTTTCGGTGAAGCCGGCGATACGCTCCGACCTCTTGGACAACAACTCAGAAACCAAGGGCTCGGTCAGCCGATCCTCTACCGCCCAGGTCCCGCACTCCCGCCGCACTTTGGCTCCGGTATAAATACATCCGGAGGAGACATAGCCCAAGCGCACTCCGGCCGCATCACAAGCTTGAGCCACCGTTTGGGCTAAGGTGACATTCCCAGCAATCGTTTCTCCTCGCTGGTTTTCACAGGCATCCACATTGGGTTTTCCAGTGAATCCCCCCGCATTAATAACAAACTCCGGTTTCTCTTTTTGAAGAGCAGCCCGCAAGACTCGGTAGTCGGCGTAATTAATCTCCTTGCGAGAGACAGGTCGAAAAGGAATCCCCCGTTGGATCATTTCTTTGCCAAAGGCCTGTCCAATGTAGCCCGACGCTCCCAACAGAAATATCATGTTGTGACAATCTCTCTAAATGACGGGAAAGTCGATCGTTCAATCCTGGTTGATCTTCTCAAGTTAAACTATTTCTCTTCACTCTTTGGATGAGGCATTGTGGGGCCAAACAAATCCATGGAGACGGCATCTACCCACCCTAAGCCCCCAAGAATCAGTGTCTTAATCCCGTGCTACCAGCAGGCGCGATTCCTGCCCGAGGCACTGGATTCTGTCCTTTGTCAGGATTTTCAAGATTTGGAAGTGATTGCTTCAAATGACGCCTCCCCAGACAATACTTTTTCGGTTCTACAAGATTACTCTCGACGCGACAGCAGAATCCGGATTTTTCATCAGCCCAGCAACTTGGGCATGGTTGAAAATTGGAACTTTTGCCTGCGCCAAGCTCGAGGGGAAGCAGTGAAGCTGATGGGGGGAGACGATCGGCTGGATCGAGCCGATTGCCTTTCCCGACAGTGGCAAAGTTTGCAGATTCCTGGGGTGGCTTTAGCGGCCTGTGCCCGATGGATCATCGACGAATCGTCTAACAAGATCGAAGCTTTGGTTAATCTTCCATCCGGCGTTTTCTCGCAGGATAAAATTATCCCAAAAATTCTCGAACATCAGGATAATCTGATCGGGGAGCCGGTTTGCTGCCTTTTTCGTCGATCCGATGCAGCCCGTGGATTCTCCGACAGCATCAAGCAAAATACTGACATCGAAATGTGGCTTCACCTTCTTCAGAGAGGCGGCTTGGCGTGCGATTCTGAGCCCTTGGTCGCATTTCGGCGCCATCCTGACCAAAACACTAACATCCATAACAAAAGTGGCCTATCCCTTGAGGAGCACCGCCTTCTCATGCTAAGATATGCTTTGGACCATCCAATTTCCTCAGGCACTAAATTTCACGTCCTCTGGGCAGCGGAAAAGGCACTTCGCGTCACCTCTTCCTCGAAGGTTCGTGAAGCGTCAGAACAGCTGGCTCAACAGCTCGGATGGAAAAAAATCTTCATCCATACGAACTTACATCGTATTCGGCGAACCCTTCACCGCTGGAATAGGTCCATCTCGAAGCGGATTTTTAAATAACAGTGCGGGAGTCCATTTCCGCTGCTACTAACCTGCGGATTACATCCTCAAACCCTACTTTCGGTTTCCACCCAAGCCGGCGCCGTGCTTTGGCGGCACTTCCGCAGCTACGCTTGATGTCAGAAGGACGGCACAGGGATGGATCAGGCCTCACATGCTTTTTCCAATCTAGCCCGAGCTGGCGAAACGTCTCTGCCACAAACTGCTGAAGAGAATGCTCATCTCCCGTGGCCACTACATAGTCATCCGGTTTCTTCTGCTGCAACATCCGCCACATTGCATCCACATACTCCGGTGCCCAGCCCCAGTCTCGGCAGATATCCATCCGTCCGAGCATTAATTTTTCCTTAGAGCCGCGGGCAATTCGGACCGCTGTCGAGACGATCTTTCGCGTGACAAAGCGGGTCGGCCGCTGGGGGGACTCGTGATTAAAAAGGATCCCCGTGCAAGCAAAGAGCCCATAGGCCTCCCGATAGTTCGCCACCGCAAAGTGTGCGGCCGCCTTGGCTACGGCATAAGGGCTCCTAGGACGAAAGGGGGTTTCCTCGGTTGCGGGTCGCGTCGTGTTTCCAAAACATTCACTCGACCCCGCGTTATAGAACCGGGCTGGGTGCTTGAGCAGTCTGAGACATTCCAAAATATTGAGGGTTCCCAAGGAAATGCTTTCAAACGTCTCCACCGGATAGCTGAAGGAAAGCCCCACGGAGGTCTGGCCTGCGAGGCTGTAAAGCTCCGCAGGGTCCACTTTTTTCAGGGTGGTGAGGACACTCCGGAAATCCCCCATGGCCATGGAGTGCATCTTGACTCGTTTGCGTATCCCCAGTTTCACTAAATTAGTTAAGGAGGAAAGTTCATGATCTCGGGAAGTGCCATGAACCTCGTAGCCCTTCTCCAGCAAAAGCTTCGCTAAATAGGCACCGTCTTGACCTGAAATTCCAACAATCAGTGCTTTTTTCTTTGGCCGGGGCATAGAAATCTACCTATCGAGTCGGGCCTGCAAGTAGGACCGAGGATTTTGAAAAAACCAGCGCAAATGCCCGAGCAACCCCCGGCGGGAGCGAGCCCGCTTCTCTATTTTTTCCGAACGCCAGATTTCTGCGCGTGGAGAAATTGAGGAGGCAAGAGCCCAGAACTCTTCGGGTCGCCGAGAAAAATCAAAAGTCGCCTCCAAAAGACTCGCGGGTGGAGATCTCTTGATTAAGGGTCTTTCCAGAAGAGATTTCACGCGCCGGTTGATTTTTCCGCGGGTCTCCAACCAATTCCGGTGAATCTGCCCGATGGATTCGCGTGCCGCTTTTCCCATCCGTTCCAGCTCGCTCAGGGACGCAGGAGCGGGAGCGAAAAGATGGGTTCTGCCCCCTCCGTATAGAATCCCATTTTCACCAGAAAGAATATACTCGTTAGCCGTCGACTGGTTTTCTGCCACCACGCACATCCCCATCGCCATCGCTTCCAAAAAAGTCATCCCGATGCCCTCAAATCGTCTGGGGGCGATATAAACATTATAGTTGGCCAATTTGCGGATATAATCCTGTGGATTCTGCCAAGATCTTTCCGCCTTTCCTCTCGCCTCGGCCGATTGCCCTTGCCCAAATTGGGCATCTCCCAGGCGGCGGACCTCTAGCGATCCCACCCCCAGACCCGACAAAAGCCCACGAACCGCCCGATCATCCAGCTCCGTAGGCATCCGCTCCCAGAAGTATGCTCTGGCCCCTTTTTGCCAAGAGACCTGCGAAAATTCGGATGGATCAGGGGCATACTGAAGATACTGGCTGGGAAGCCCTAGACCGGAGAGGCGCTGATGCAGGAATCGGGAAAAGTTGATCCACTCCACCCCGCGCAGGGAGGCAAGGTAACCGTCTGGGGTTAAGCGAGTGAAATCGTGCATGGGAAACACCAGCACCGGGCAAAAGTGTGAGGCCCAAGCGGCGAGATGCTCCAATTGGAAAAGGATGAGCAGTTTGGGCGGTTGCTTCTGCAGGGACGGGAGGTACTCCCGCAAGGTCTCCGGGTCGCCATACAGCATTCTCACCGGACGGCTTATCGCCTCTTTCAACCACTCAAAGGTCTGAGTATGCCGGTGATGGGGATGAGTCAGAAAATCGATCACATGGGCCCTTTTCTGACGGCTTCTTTCATCCGCAAGTGATCCGTCCAAGTTTTCGATCCTAAAACTTTTTCTAATGAAGTCACAAAGTTTTTTGAGACGATCTTTCTCTTGCATAAAGACCTCCAAAAGATGTTTGTCCTAAATAGTTTTCTCATTCTGGAATGAATCCAGGTGGTCAGTGGCAGCTTCCTGTGCTGAATCAGCGTAGCCGAAAGTGTATCCGCTTCGGCCGGGGGAAGGAATGCATGTAGAAAGGATCCGTCAGAGACAAGTTGAAGCCCAAAAATCTCCCCTAACGCTTGAAGTGATTTTTGAGTGTGAAAACCCACGTGTTGACCATGCTCCCATCCATAGTAAGGCCAATCCTCCTGATCCGGAACACGCCGAGGCCGCAACTCCGTGCTGAATATGATACGAGGTCCCCGTGCCAGCATTTTTTTCATTTCTTCCCGAGGATCGGTGAAATGTTCGAAGCACTCAAAGCATGTCACTCCCATAAACTTCATTCCAGAAGGCTCCTGGAAGCCAGCTGCAAACAGATTCTCTGCCATAGGATCATTCCAATAGAAATCAAAACCCACATCCCGCATCAACCTGCAGTAACCACCGTGCCCTCCACCATAATCAATCCATGAACCTCTGTCCCCCGTCATTAGATAAATAGGCAAAGCAGTCTCGTCCCTCAAATGAATGAGTCTCGCCATGCAACCTGTGTCCATAGTGTTAATGACACGATGGTAAGCGTCCTTCAGCCAATAAGGATTTTCGGCAAACAGATAGTCGCAGCTTGGACAAATATATAGGTCGGCAGAATGTGCATTAAGAATAGTCCGGGAGAAGCTCCAGGAGGCCAGGCTTAAACAAATCGGACAGGCCACTTCTCGATTGCTATCTTTCGAAACTGTTAAGTTTTGATTTATATTTGTATTAAGACTCAATAGTAATCTTTCTGAATTATATATTTTATATCAGCATTTCGCTCAAAAGAAAGTGGCTACTTATGTGGTTTAAACAAACTTTTTGCCTTTTAACTTTCTACCGAAGTTTAGAGTTTTGACCATATTTCTCGCCTGAACAGCGCATCCAGTCCTCAATGAAGTAAGAAGGCTATCTATCGCGTAAAGAGGCTTTGCGGAAAGGCAGACGAATTCAAATTATATGAGTTCGGGCGCACTTCTTGTCCGAGCCACGTCAATTTTCCTTTGCTTTTTGCGTGGGACGGTAACTAGCTAATGGCGGGGCAGGCTGTAGCCCAACAACTCTAATGAAGTGCCGCCAAAAAAGGAAAATCGCATTTCGAGTGGGTGCTTTGACAACTTGACGCGACCCGCAAAGGAAGAAACCCCCTTTCGCCCAAGGAGTCCTTATGCGGCAGCCAAGGCAGGTCCCCCTGCTTTCAGATGGTCTCGAGCAACTAATATCGCCCCCATAAGAAGTTGCCTTAACTCGAGCTAAAACTGTTGTTTCATCATCTGCCTTGAAATCAGTTTATTATCTTGCCCAGCAAATCTTGTAGTCGTTCCTGCCGGGAGCGTTGCACGAATCGACTAACTCGTTTGGAAGGGCAGCAATCTTATCTTTTCCTCGAGCCCTTCCTTTGACAAAAGAAATTTCCAGCAACTCAGGCAATCCATCCTTGGCTACTCCTCCACAATTATTTCCGTGGAGGTGTGCAATAAAATGAGTTTTTTGGATCTTTTGCACGATATCTTCAAAGGTTTTTCGGAAGACTCCGGTTTCATGAAATTCGAGCGTCAAATAAGCGATCCTTGATGCAAAGACAATCAGATCAGGCAATACTCGATACTCGGCTGCCTCAATATCCATTTTTACTAAAAGATTTTTACATCCTGACAACCGTGAAAATGCCTTCGGCATATCACAATCTCCCTTTCCAAGAACCTGGTCATGAGCCCTTTCACGAAAATGACGAGCGGGCACGGAAAAAGTATTTCTAAAGTCTTGCAGAATTCTTGAGGCTTCTTGAAATTTTAAATAGCTTCCTCGCAGAGTTAACAACCGCACCAAGGCGGCCCTTTTTTCCCTATAGAACATCCGCTCGGAAACACTGGGGTCGTATGCGTGCAGGGGGATCTTTGGATGGCGCTGTCGAACCTGCCGTTCAAAAGACCAGTTTCGATCTACTCCGAAACTCAACACCCCATCTATTCTCTCAAGGCAGTCGGATGGCAATACATAACCTCCATCATGATCGCAGCCGAATCTTTTAAGTCGCACACCAGAAAAGGGGCGCAGCCAGGAAAGATCTTTCCCAAGTCGACAAAGGATCCGTTTCAATTCACAGATATTAAAACACCCTTTTCTAAATCAAAAGCCTCAAGATTCGAATCTTCAACGGAATGAAAGAGGCCCGTATTAGAAACTGCTTCCATTCTCTGCGTTTAGCAAAAGTCCGCTGATCCCCCGCCAAAGGCTCTCCATCCCCCTCCAATACCAGCTCACGCCTCCCCATTCACTCCGCCATTCTCCTGTCAAAAGCCAGAATTTGCCTATCATCTTGCGCCAACTGTCCCGCAGAGAAAACAGATCGTACGGAGATTTTCTTTTTCTTCCCTTTTTTCAGGCCTCAAAAGATGCACTCGTTTTGACCCTAACTCTTCGCGACGAAGCGCCATAAAACTCTGCGAAGCCGCACAACGCAACGAGTCCACTTTTGCGAAAGTTTTTTCAGCCTTCCTTTGTCCATCCAGGGATCCTCGGGGTTGAGACACCGAAAATGCCACTGATTGGCAGGGATCCATGTTTTCTCCAAGTTGATCGCCACAAGATTTTGTGGGATTGAACAGGCAGCCGCTGAAGAAAGTCCGACAGGATAAGTTATTTTTTTTACATGTGTCCCGCCATTAACACCTACGTTTGTTATTAAGTTTTTTTTTGGATACAAGCAAACCGAGTTCTCCGCCAGAAACATTGCCATTAGCTGATAATCCCAAGTATCTAGGCTTTTTGTTGCGATACGACTCAGGGCATGGGAAAAGAATTTACAGTAAGCCCCACTCATGAAGCGAGATCGTGCAACTTTTCGAACTGCGGTGAAGTCATTATTGCGGCAGAAAGTCACATATCTTTTCCACACCCAGCGCCATGTTGCCCATCCGTAAATCGCTGTGTAGTGGGATAAATACTCCCCAGCCAAGACATTCTCCGGCATGCACCGCGTCCCACAAATTGCGCCGATTCCGGGTTTTGTCTGAGGCTTCCTTTTAAGGTGCTTCTCGCAAAAAAGGAAAAAGCCAGCCGTGGGCACAGTGTCATCTTCCAGAATAATCAAGCTCTCGTATTCTCGAAACGCATCGCTAATTGCCGTTTGCAAATGCCGGCGGCAACCCAGATGCCGGCGAACTCTGAGCCGACCTATTCGCGGATGCTTTTGCGCGATTCGTACGCATTCGCGGAAATTAATCTGATCATCTTTTCCCTTCGGTTTATCCAAAGAGAGAATCGCGCGATACCGACGAGGGATTCGACTGAGGACAAGGAGAAGCTCCTCTGGGCGCCGACACCCACAAACTAATACCCCTGGACGTCCCGTGCTCATGCTAGTTAAAAGTTTCTTTTAGAATTCGATGTAAGTCAATTTTGCGGCAGACTTCCTTATACCGACTTTTTTTTCTGACCAAATACCATGTTCGAATCTTGAATGCCAAATTCTTATAAGGTGACTCGACAATGAGTCCGCAGTTGTGCTTTCGAATCATATCGACCATACGAGAGTCCCCCTGATTACTGATCAGACACTTTCCCAAAGCAAATCCACGCATACATGTACTTGAACTGAATGGATAGGTTGTTGAATCAATCACAAGCCCATCAAGCTTGGCAATTTCATCGTTGCATCCTTTTTCTGAAAGCCAACCTTTCTGCAGGCAAAGCCTCTGCTCTTCGACTAGTTTAAATACTCTGTTTCTTGTTTCTACCTTCCATTCGTCGATCTGCAACAATCCCGACATGCGGCCGAATATTTCAGGGTTTGCATCCATCAAGTCGCACAACAAAGCAATGCCTCTTGGCTCGGTTACTATTCCGACAATTCCGAGCGTGATCTTTTTTTGATCAAAGTTTCTTATTTTTCCCGACAGATTTAAATCAACCAGATCGGGGATTGCACACACCTTCGGATGAGGATTTCGATCGAGGATTTCAGCATCCCAAATCAGGTACCTGACAAACTTTTTCTCGTTTACCAAACGCCGCAAAATCCGTGCTTCATGTGCACGGAGGTTTTCGAGGTTCCTTGCTTGTCTGTATAAAGCGCTTACCCCCCCCAAAGCTGCATGTCTAAATTTTATATTCGCGTCCTGATCATCCAGATCATAAGCCCATACCAAAAACGCAACGCATTCTTTCGCCCCAGTGAACTTCTGAAGAAATTCGCATATGTGATTTGTTTTCTCGGCTGTTGACCATCTTCGAGAAAGCTCCTTGGTATCAAAATACGCAATCCCTCCCTGCTTTTTCTCCCGCGTTTTTACTAAATCATTTGCAGATGGATATCGTGTTCCAAAAGGGGCAAACAGACCTACATAATCAGCACACCTAGAGAATCCATCCGCAAACCTGTCCATCCATACGCCATAATGCCCCCCGCGATCCGGACTTAAGAAGTCAATAATTGCAACGGAACGGCTCATTTCCTTAAGAGGTTAGCCCGTATCGAGCGTCTCTATGCTTGCCAAGGCCTCTTTGAACCCGCTCCCAAAGCCGCGCATAGATCAGACTTGGATCAGGGGGCCGACCTAAATACTGATGCATCTTTTTCTTGGTGGCTCCGCCGAAGTGAAGGGCGGCAAAGCGCACCCATCGCTGGGTGGGCTCATAAAACCCATAAGGTTGTCCATCGCGAAACTCGATCTCTTTGAGGCCTTCGCGATAGCGGAATCCCCCGCTTTGAAAGATATTAATATCCAGATGCACCTCTTTCTCCGGATCCCAAGTGTTATAGATCGCTTGTTGATTCTGCTTTGCGAAGAGAGTCCAAAACCACATGTCGGAGATCCCCCCTTTTTTATTTGTAATCGTTTCAGCAAATTTCTCTTGAGTGTCAACTACCGCTTCTCGGTTTTCGTAAAAAGAAATCAGGGTTTCGCAAAATTCTCCCAACACCCCTGCATCTCGAATCAGAGCTTCCCCCGCACTCACAACCCCACCAACAGAATTTTTAGGGCCCTGCCAGGCCAAAGTCATGCGACAAGGGGGAATCAATCGCGCAATGCTTCCGGGGGTTTCATACAAAAGCACATCGCTGTCCAGATAGAGAAACTCTCTCAATCCCGTACGCCGGGCAAACTCTTCGATCACCAGCCAGCGGGCCAGGCAAAAGAACTCGAACTCAGCCGAGTTGGAAGACATGTGAACATAGCTATCCCGCAGGCGCGGCACCGCAGAAGCAAAGTCCCGTATGGGCACATGCTCCAAGCCCCGATAATGCCGGTTCGTCTTGTCTCCCAGCAGGATCACAGGGCTACTCCCCGCCCAGTGCCGTGCCTGCCAGAAGGTGAAGGGCAAATGCTGTGCATCACCTGCCTGAAAGAAAAGAACCGGGATCCGTCCGCATTTGTCGTTAGAAAGGTGATTCGTCATTTAAGAAGAATAGTAAAATCCACTTTTTTCGTCCCTGTAAAAATCGGGAATCCAGACTTCATCCAAAAGCACCACGAAAACCCTATGGGGCTCCAACTCCCTTCCAAGCAAGAACCTTTTCCACTCCCTCTTTTTTCCCAATCTTGGGACACCACGCAAGGGTGGCACTCACAGCGGCCACGTCTGCGACAAAGAACTTCTGGTCCTCATGGCGCCACGGCAACTTGTCGTACCGAAGGCGGATCCCCAGAAGCTCTTCGAGGATCTCGAACAGCTCCAAAAGGGAGGAGCTGTTGTCCATGCCTCCCCCCAGGTTGAAGGCCCGCCCGCGAATCGCATCAATCTTCTGCTCTGCTGCGAGATAGCAGTCGACCGCATCCGCTGCAAAAAGCAGATCCCTTACCTGCTTGCCGTCCCCAGAGATGGTGAAGGGCGATGCGGTAGGATCTTCCTTTTGCACCAAGGCCTGCCGACAAAACCAGCCCACCCAGCCTTGGTCAAACGTGGAGTGCTGGTGGCAACCGTAGATGGTGGAGTGTCGGAATACCGCCGTCCGGAGGTTGAAGGTACGGGCATACTCGAGCACATACTGGTCAGCCGCGCCCTTGGAGCAGCCATACGGCGTGCGAAAATCCAGCGGTTGATCCTCGCCTATCCCGCAGGGATGACTAGGGCAGGAATAACGCCGCGCCTCCTCAACCAGCCTGACCCCCTCCATCGCCCCGTACACTTTGTTAGTCGAAGAGTAGACGAGGGAAGCCTCCGGGCGGTGCAGCCTGAGGGCCTCCAGCAAATGGACTGTCCCGGCCGCATTGATCATGAAGTCGTCCATCGGGCTTTTAACCGAAGTGGTCATGGCGACCTGACCGGCCAGGTGAAAGACGACATCCGGTCGGGTCTCCTGCACCAGTTCCGCCACGACATGGGGATGGCGCACATCCCCTGTGCGGACTTCCGGCCTGCCCAACCCGCGAAGCCATGCAAGATTCGCTTCCGACCCCTGCCGGCAGAGGTTGTCAAAAAGAACAACGGATTGCCCCATCTCGAGAAGACGGGCGGCCAGATTGGCCCCGAAAAATCCGCAGCCTCCCGTAATCAGGTATTTTTTCATTTCTGCAATTGTTGGAATCTTTTTTCCATTCGGTAAAATCTCACCAAAGAGGCGAGGTAGCTCAGGGCGAAGGCGAACAGATCCCTCTTGGTATGGCCGGCCCGCCTTCTTCCAAAGGTGAAGGGGATCTCTCGGATAGCAAAGCCGCTTTTCCCCATCGAAAGCTTGATCAAGATCTCCTCAACGATGTCAAAGTTGGCACATTCCAATTGGAGCCTCCTCAAGGCGGCACCAGAATAAAGCCGGAAGCTGTTCGACACATCGCGACAACGAAGCCCCAACACGACACGGAAAACCGTGTTCACCACCAGACTCAGGCCGATAAGAATCGCCGGGTTTTCTGTATGCCCCCCCTCCACATAACGCGAGGCAATGATCAGATCTGCCCGCTCTTTTTCAGCCCAAAGACGGGGAATAACTGTGGGATCATGAGACCCGTCACAATCCATAATGACGACCCACCTCCCTTTCGTTTTCGCGATGCCGGTTTTCAAGGCATGGCTGTAAAGATCCCCTCCTGCCCTCGCGTGGTAATCCACCCCATTCTGCCGACAAACCTGCGGCGTCTCATCCTTGGGCGAAGATGTATCGATGACTAGAATTTCATGAGACACCCCCATTTTTTGAAGAATTTCCCGCAACTGCGGAAGAAACCAGATAAGGTTTTCCGCTTCTTCATAGGCGGGAAGAATCACGGAAAGATCAGGCGAGGGAGCATTCATGAGCGCCGCAATTCCCTTGCCGGCTCCCGCACCTTCAAGCGAGGAAAAGATACCTTGGCCAATCGCCAAACTGCATGGGCAAGATTTTCTTGGGGGACCCAACCCAGCTCCCTGCGGGCCTTGCGGCCGTCGGCCACTAGGAATCGGGGTTCCCCCTCCGCCGCCTTTTTTTTGCCAAAACCCAGCTCCACTTTTAATCCAAGCTGCCGCATCACCTCCTTGATCGTTCGTCGGACGGATTGGGTCGCGCCACCGCCCAGATTATAAATCGAGGGTCGATCGACACGAGGGGGAGGATTTTCCATTGCGGCGACAATGCCCCAGGCAACATCACAAACCGATATGAAATCCCGAACCTGATGTCCCGGGCTTAATGCTAAATGTCTTTTCTCCTCAGCCGCTCGCAAGATCGCGGGAAAAAGGCGGCCTCCCGCGTCCCCTGGGCCCGTGAAAGAAAAAGGCCTCAAAACCGTTAGAGACACCCCGAATTCCACGGCGGCTGAACGAACGAGGATGTCGGCTGCCGCCTTGCTTGCCCCGTAAGGATGAAGGCTCTCCAGCGGATCCTCCTCGCGCAAAGGCCTGCCTTGATCCCGATATGCGAGGGCTGTGCTGATCATGATAAAATGTGGGCTTGCACGATTTCGACACGCCTCGAGAAGCCGAAGTGGCAAGTCTACGTTGATACGAACCAGATCGCCCCAATCGGGCCTTGGACTCTTCATGCCAGTAGCGACAGCGTGCACCACGGTTCTAGGCCGAAAAGAACGGATGATTTTTTTCAACCTCCGGTGATTGTTGAAATCAACCTTTCGCGCAGACGCCGACTGGAAAAGGGAAAGCCCTGCCATCGGTTTCCGGAGAAGAAGGAGAACCTTGTAGCGAGGATCATTCCCGAGAATTTCAAGCAGGGCAGTCCCCAGCGTTCCGGATGCTCCGGTTAAAACCACCCGGTGCGGGGATTTTTTTTTGGGTTGGCGCTGGGCTGAACTCATGCCCGGGAACAGAAGTCACGGATGACGGAGATTTCATGCTCCATCATCCCTTGGGTCAGTCCTGGGTACGTTCCGAGAAAAAGAGATTGCCGCATCAGCTCATCCGCACCGGCCAGCTCTCCGACGACCCGAACCGCATGCGGCCGCTCTTTCTTTAACTGAACGAATACCGGTTGGCGCAGAAGATTCCCGCCAAACAACATTCGATTGCCGATCCGCTTTTCGTCCAAATAGGAGGCCAAATCGCGCGCTGTGAAGGGAGCCGAACTCTTGACTCTCAACATAAATCCGAACCAGCTGGGGCAAGTTTGGCCACCCGCCTGATCCCATCGGAAGATTTCTGCTTTTCCAGTTCCGCCATCCCATCCGACAGCATGGGTAGGAAGCATGAAGTCGAAAAATTTCCCGAGGTCGGCCAATCCTGAGCGGAGAAATTCCCAATTTCTTTTCCGCGCCTCGATGAAGGAAGGGAGGCGCTTCAGTTGGACGCGTCCGATGGCCGCCTGTGGATCCAGTGGCTTCAAATTATAGCCAAGATGGCTATAAATATACTTATGATCATACCCTTCGGGGAGCTCCCCTAGGTTCCAACCAAACCTCTTTCCGCAGGTGTTGTCTTTGCCGCTCGGACACCAACAGTCCCGACCCCAGTCCCGAAAGCTTTCCACCAATTTCTTTAGCGGCGGATGGGAGACAATGTTGACCGCCCCTCCTTCTCCCATCGTCAGATGGTGAGGAGGATAAAAGGACTGTGTGCTTAGATCCCCCCACGTACCAGTGTAGCGGGTCACATGGGTGCCGTTCGCCGGAAGGCCGGGAGAATTTTCAGTGATGCCCAAGGATCGGGCTATCCCCAAAGGCATGGAGTAAATAGACCCCAACGCATCACAATTGTCCTCCACCAGCCATAAGTCATGATTCCGACAAAAAGAGAGCACTGCAGTGAGATCAAAGGGGTTGCCAAGGGTGTGGGCCATCATCACGGCCTTGGTTTTCCCTGGAGTAAAAGCCGATTCCAGCTGGTCTACTCGCACATTCCCCGTGACAGGATCATTATCGATAAACACGGGCACCAGGCCATTCTGAAGGATTGGAGCGACCGTGGTGGGAAACCCAGCGGCGCAGGTGATAACCTCATCCCCTGTTCGAAGCCTTTTCTTTTCCGGAATCTTTGGACTCGTCAGAGCTGTCAAGGCGAGGAGATTTGCCGAAGAGCCAGAATTAGCTAACAAGGTGTGCTTCACCCCCAAAAAGCCCGCGAGTTCTTTTTCGAATGCCTCTCCTTCGGGACCAAGAGTTAGCCAGAAATCGAGTGTGGCGGACACGGCGGCCTCGACCTCCTCCTCGGCAAAAACGCGACCGGCATACGGAATCGAGGCTGCGCCGGGGACAAAGGGTGGGCGCTCCAGATCCTTGCCCGGAAGCTGAGCCGCGTGTACCTGCCGAGCATAGTCACGGCTGAGGCGAAGAATTTCTACCTTCAACGTCGCTGGATCCATGCGGCTCATGATTTTCTCTCCCCGAGATGCGCCTCTGCTTCGTACGCGTTGATTTGCTCAAGCGTCATCTTCCAAGGCGTAGTTTCCCTCCGCTCGACCCGCCGATACCACTGAATCGTTTGGCGGATAGTTTGACGAAAGCCCCAGCAAGGCCGCCAACCGAGCTCTTTTTCGGCCAGCCGGTTGTTCAAATGAAGTAATCCCGCCTCGTGCAGAGCCCCGGCCTCGCAAACTTTTTTCCATTTGCCAGGCCAATGGATTAAAATTTCCTTCACCAAATCCTCAACCGTCCGATCTCCCCGGGCGGCGGGGCCAAAATTGTAAGATCCTGAGACCTTCCCTCCCCGAGAAAGCCGAGCAGCCAGAGCGAGATACCCGCCCAGCGGTTCTAGGACGTGTTGCCAAGGCCGAGTGGCTCGGGGGTTTCGCACCAAGATCATCTTCCCTTTTTGCAGAGCCCGAACGCAGTCGGGCAGAATGCGGTCCTCCGCCCAGTCCCCGCCCCCGATGACATTTCCGGCTCGGGCGCTCACCACCCGCACAGGATGCTTTTGAAAAAAGGAGCTGCGATAACTGGCAATGATGATTTCGGCGGCCGCTTTGCTGGCACTATAAGGATCCCGTCCTCCCAAGGGATCCTTTTCTAAATATCGGCGTCTCGTCTCACGATTTTCATAGACCTTATCGGTGGTGACGAACACTGCAGCACACGGAGTTTTTTGTACCTTGAGAACATCCAACACATAAGCAGTGCCAAGGGTGTTGACCTCGAAAGTTTCACAGGGCTGCCCGTAAGACCGCCGCACCAGTGGCTGGGCGGCGAGGTGAAAGACAAAATCGGGTCGGAAGCTGCTCAGGGATTTCCGTAGCTTCCCGAGATTACGAATATCCGCTTGCTCATGTCGGATGTGGCGAGCCAATCCCAGTTGACGAAAAAGTGGACCCTCGGCCGGCAGGGCATACCCAGCCACCTCTGCACCGAGTTCCAGAAGCCAAGCTGTCAGCCAACTCCCTTTGAATCCGGTATGGCCCGAGATCCAAACCTTCTTTCCCGCGAACGCTTGCCTTAAATTCACCAGACTTTCCAAGGGGCCCGGCCGCTTTGCCAGAGCTCCTCCAATATCTGTTTTTCGCGGACAGTATCCATCGGTTGCCAAAATCCGCGGTGTATGAAGGCTCCCATTTGCCCATCCTTTGCCAGCTTGCGCATGGGCTCCTTTTCCCACACGACCCCGTCCCCCGCGATGTACCGAAAAATTCCTGGCTCAAGAACGAAAAAGCCCCCATTGATCCAACCACCATCCCCATGCGGTTTCTCCACAAACTCCGTCACCCGACCCTTGCAAACATCCATCGCCCCAAATCGTCCTGGAGGCTGAACGGCAGTGACCGTTGCGAGTTTTTTAGATTTCCGGTGAAAGGCCAGAGTGGCGCGGATGTCGATGCTTCCCAAGCCGTCGCCGTAGGTCATACAAAAAGTTTCGTCGCCAACATAATTTTTAATCCGTTTTAATCGCCCCCCCGTCATGGTGTCATCCCCAGTGTCCACCAACGTTACTTTCCACGGCTCCGCGTATCGATTGTGCACTTCCATCTTGTTTTCCTTCATATGAAACGTCACATCGGAGCTGTGTAGAAAATAGTTGGCGAAGTACTCCTTGATCAAATACCCACGATATCCGAGACAGACCACAAAATCGCGAACACCATGCTCTGAATAAATCTTCATCACATGCCAAAGAATCGGCTTCCCGCCAATTTCGACCATGGGCTTAGGCCGCGTGCCAGATTCCTCTGAAATCCGAGAGCCCAACCCCCCAGCCAAAATGACGCACTTCATGCTCAAACTATTCTAAACAGTATTTCCTTGAGAGGAATCGCAAACTTTTTTCTGCAGGAGGGTCGCACTGCATGGAGACAAATTCAGAATTCGAAAAGACGAAGGCGTTCTGCTAGCTTCACTTTGTGCAAGAGCTGAGAAAAATCTGGGCGTTCGGACTGCCCTACCTACGCCCCTACATGTTCCGCTTCGTGGCGGGCGTGGTCCTTGGAATGATTTTTGGACTTTCGAATGGCCTTTTTGTTGTCTCGGTCGATTCACTCTTCACGCGGTTGACTCAACCAGCCCCAATCCAATCCATAGCGGGCGCCGAAAAGATAGATTCGACTGCCCCCATTCGCGCTTTTCAAAAAAAGGTATCCAATTGGTGGAAAGACACCTCAGCCGAGGTGGGAGAGGAGTGGCTTCCCCGCATTGGTCACCCTGTCACCTGGAAACAGGCCTTAGGCAGTTTCTCCCTGCTTCCACTGGTCATGGGCCTGCGGGCACTCGCCGGCTACCTGAGCACCTATTGCCTGACCTGGGTCAGTGCTCGAGTCATCCGAGACATGCAAGTTGCCGCCCTAAAAAAAGCCCAAGAACTTTCAGTGGCATTTTTTCAAAAACGCTCCGCCGCTGACATCTACAACTGCATCTCCTCCGACACCCGGGTCATCTACGACTCGATGACGAACGGATTTATCGACACGATTCGCGAGCCGTTCGCCATCCTCAGTATTGTGGGCGCAATGCTCTGGATCGACACGAAGCTCACCCTTATCTCCCTTTTCATGCTTCCTCTGATCATTGGTCCCGTGATCCTTGGCGGGCGCCGCATCCGGTGGCTAATGAAAAACTCAATCTCCATGGGGGTCATGCAAATTGGGTATCTCCTCGAGGCCCTAACCTCAGTTCGTATCGTCAAAGCTTACGGGATGGAGCGCCGCCAAATGGAGACGTTCCGAAAATTGGCAGACCAGATGGTCACTATGGCGGTGAAGCTGGCCCAGACCCGTAACCTCCTGAATCCCGTCATTGAAGTGTTTTGCATTCTCGGAGTCGGCTTCCTCATCACCTTTGTTTTCTACACGCGGACGGAAGCTTCCAGCCTGGTCTCCTTCCTCACCGCCTTAATGTTGGCGCCGCTCTCGATCAAAAGGATCGCTAACCTCCACCTCACCCTTGCCGCCGCAAGCGTCAGTATTCGTCGTCTCGAAGAGTTTTATGCAGAAAAACCGACTGTTGTTGAGCCTGCCCATCCGCGCGCCCTCTCCGCCTTTCGTCAGGGGATCCGGATCGAGAACCTGACTTTTTCTTATGGTCACACCCCCGTCTTGCAGGACGTCTCGATGGAAATCCCCTTTGGAAAGAAAATCGGACTGGCTGGGGCAAGCGGCTCAGGCAAAAGCACTCTCATCAATCTGATCATGCGCTTTTATGACCCCATTCAGGGACGGATTCTTTTTGATGGTCATCCGTTGCCCGAATACGCCACAAGCGATCTCTACCGTCAGATGGGCCTTGTCAGCCAGGATGTGGTCCTTTTCGATGCCTCAGTTGCCGACAACATTGGATTTGGGCGGGATGGCTCGACACAAGCGGAGATCGAGCAGGCGGCGAAATTGGCACAAGCTCACGATTTTATTTCCAAGATGTCGCAGGGCTACAAGTCCCCCGTGGGCGAGCGCGGCCAGCTCATCTCTGGCGGGCAGAAAGCGAGGTTGGCTATCGCGCGGGCATTTGTGCGAAATGCTCCGATTTTGATTCTGGACGAGCCCACCGCCGCTCTCGATTCTCATGCCGAGGCAGAGATTCAGGGAGCGATCGATTCGCTTGAATACGGGAGAACGGTCATCTGTATCGCCCACCGCCTCTCGACCTTGGCGAATATGGATGAAATCGTTGTGCTCGATCAAGGTCGGGTGGTGGAGCGTGGAACTTTTGAGGAACTTCTCAAGGCCAAGGGCCATTTTGCGAAGATGGCGGAACAGCAGAGACTCACTGCATCAAGCTAGCCGAGCCGCCTTTAGCAACTACGGCTTGGGCGGGAGGGGCTTTTTGGAAAGCTTGTGCTCCAAAAGGCGAGTGTGGCGGACGAGGGTGGAGTAGAAGGTTGAGGCGGCGATGTAAAAGCCGGGGAAGCCGTCGAGAAAGCCGAGACGAATGAAGTAGGCTCTGAAAAACCGCCAGAAGGCTCGAAAGGTAGCCTCCGCAGGGGCCCACTTTGCTTTTTTCTTAAGCCGAGATTCCAAATAAAGATCGGAAAAATAGTTGATCTTGCTGACGTAGCTGGAAATGGAGGGATTCGAGTAGTGGAGAATATCCCCAGACACCGCTCCAACTCTGCCTTCCACTAATAGTCGGTCATGCGGATCAGTCCCGCCCCACTTTGCCTTACCCGCACGCCAAATCCGTGTCTGCCAATCTGGATACCAGTCCCCATGTCGAACCCAGTGGCCAAGAAAGAGCGAACAACGAGCCATCCTCAAGGCCACGGGGCCCTCCGCTTTCGGCGAAAGAAAAAATCGGTGAATCGAGTTCTTCAGCTTCGAGGAAATCTCCTCATCGGAATCGAGTCCAAGAATCCACGGTTGGAGGGCTTTCTCTGCCGCCGAATTTTTTTGGGCGATATGCTCCTTCCAAGGTTCACGGAAAACACGGGCCCCGTGCTGTTCGGCAATCTTATCCGTCCTGTCGGCAACATCATCATTCACCACCACCACAATATCGGAGACCCAGCCCCGAACACTCTCGAGAGCCCGACCGATCCGGTCGGCATCAGGCCCAGAGATCATGCAGACCGATATGGGGAGAGGAGCGGACATCACCCTACTTTATCGGAATGAAGGCGGAGGACAACCTTGGGCGAATCGACTCGCAGAAGGGGGTCTTTTGGTTTATGTTTTGAAATTGCGGGACAGGTGCCGGAGCGGTCTATCGGGCTCGCCTGGAAAGCGTGTGTTGGGTAAAACCAACCGAGGGTTCGAATCCCTCCCTGTCCGAACGCTAGTGAGGAGAGGGAATTCTATCCGCCGGAGGCGTTATTTGGATGGGTCTCAGGGTAACGGGGGACCAATCCCTCCCTGTCCGAACGCTAGTGAGGACAGGGTGTCTCATATCCCGGAGGGGAAGAACGGATGGCGCAGGGGTAGGTCTGAGGGGGCGCAATCCCGACCGCAATCAATCTTTGAAAAACTTACCAATCCCACCCTGTCCGTTTTCTTTTGAGGACAGGGCATATCATCTGCCAGAGGCGTAATTAGGATGGGCCTCAACCTAGCCACACAAACTCGA
>Ga0209400_1000224_pt1 | contig 50661 bp, 75 predicted proteins | sample M_130807_EF_Meta_FD_187313 | JGI IMG/M metagenome (GOLD analysis project Ga0209400, IMG submission 187313) | Freshwater microbial communities from Lake Montjoie, Canada to study carbon cycling - M_130807_EF_MetaG (SPAdes) (version 2) | ecosystem: Environmental > Aquatic > Freshwater > Lake... | reverse complement strand
AAACTTTGACCTTGCCTGCGTCAGTATCGTACCACAACTGCCCTTCGATTGGATTGCCAGGAGGGGAACTATCGGCAAAATTTTCCAGTTGATGTACTAGATTTTCAACTTCGTATTCACCGTAAGGTGTAACATTTTTACCAACCAAGGTTTGACTGGTGGCAGTGGTATTAACAGTACCATCTTGTACCACTGCAATAATTTGTCCACGACTGTTGTTGACTACATATGACATAGATCAGGGCTCTTTTCAATAAGTACATCTATTTATGCTGTACCTATGACTAGAGCCCTGTAAAGATTAATTGTATTTGATATAAAACCAGGTGGCTAAAATGTCATTATAAAATGTAAATTCTGTGACTTTTGGTGTAGCCACAGTGAATCCATCGTCGTTGTACACAGTGGGACGATATGCAAAGTCAAAATCCTGTCCCTGCACATAACCTTGCGCCCGCAGATCATACACAATGTCCATGCTGGCGGATACTGTTTTGCGTAACAGTTTAACAGTCCCGGTCATCTACCACAATCCAGCCAATGCTGAATAGATCTTGACGAATTTCATCAGTGACTACACCTTCGCTCACGTATTCCTTGGCACCAGATACATCCCCATTGCCCAGACCTTCGCCTATGCCCGAACAGTACCAGTCGATGTAGTCACCAGATTCACGCATGTCAGCAATAATACCGCCGGCATATCGCCAACTACAGCCCCAGATTTGATCTTTTAATATAGGCAAAACATCATTCTTTTGGAAGTCATTGTTGCACATTGCGGCATAGAGATTCTGGGCATAGGTGTCGCTGGCTCTTACTTTGATCAACAACCACTCTGTGGTACGTAGATCGTACTCCATGTTGTTATTCTGCCAGTCTGGATTTGCTAGATTTTCCTCGTCATGTTGTCGTGCGGACTTGAAAAGATTTACATAATCCTCGCTGGGCTCTTTGCCTTCCTCTTCGCAACGTTTAACATACTGTTCTGCTTGAAAGGTATGTCGTTTGGGACTTCTACTAATTTTCATTTGAGTTTGGTGGGCCGTCTAGGAGTCGAACCTAGCACCAATGGATTATGAGTCCACTGCTCTAACCAAGCATGAGCTAACGGCCCGTGTTCTTACTTAAGGTTATCTATGGCTGCTCGCAACACATGTTCAACCATTTGATTAAGCGTGATGTCTTGCTTGTGAGCTCTCAGCATGAGATCAAACAGTATGTCATCGTCTAGATCAAGTGGGACGCTGATCCTGGTATCGTACTCCTGTCCCTGACTAATTGCCCGCAATTTGGCCAGGAAATCATCAAGCACTTCCAAGTCAGTGTAAACAACTTCACCCCAGGCTTGATCGGCGCTGACACGTCGGTCCAGGCACTCCTGCTCTCGGGCTGAACTATATGCGGGATCCACCCAGCGATAGGCCCGGTCGTTTACATAGTCACTCACAGTGAGTTCGTAACAGTTTTGGTCATCACGATCAAAGATCATTGATGCGGAGTATTGATCCAAGAAGTCACTGTCCAGCGAGTATGCATTGGTACCATAGCAGTCCCACAAGTAGTTCCCGCCACCGGTGATGCGATAATCAATGGCCTGACAAAAACGTTGAAAAATCATGATTAGTCCTTGTTTAGTTTAACATATGCGGCAAGCCGTGGAGGTTCCCAGCCCACGGGTTTGAGCACTTTACCATCTTCACGCTTGCGTACCTTGCCGGTTCGTTTGTCAATCTTGGCAAAGTTACTGTGCATGACTTCCTTCCAGGCACCTTCGGCATCGGCACCCATGCTGTGAATAGCACCCACAGTGACCACCAAGATATCAATCAATGCATCAAGAATCTCGACATCATTATTGTCGGCTCGGGCCTGTTTGAGTTCCTGGTGTTCTTCTTCAATGAGATCACAGTACATGTCAAACTGTGTGCCATTGAACCGGTCAACTGTTTGGTCACAGGACTTCATAAATTTGCGTTGATCATTAAACACATTGCTCATGCTGAGTATTCCTGTTTGTTAATATGTTTGGGACGACGACGATAACGTGTCTTGGGCTCAACCCGCTGAGGTCGAAATGGAGAGTCGTTGGCAAACAACACGTAATGACGTCTTGTCTTTTGCGGAATTTTAACAACGATCTTCATAGTGCAGTAATTATACTAGAAATGATTAGATTAGTCAACTCTGTTGTAAGCTTTTATTGCTTGGATGTTGTTCAAAATATACTGACCAGTCAAGTTGTGCCATTGATCAAAGCTGGCCAACTGACGTGGTTCCAAGGGCAGTTGATAGGTACTGAGCCAGGTTTTCACTGTGCGAGTTCTTGCTTCACTGGGCCAATTCAACGTGGCTTTTAGGCACTGCTCTGCACGAGCATGGAATCGTTGTTTACCACGCCGTTGACTCAGTGCCCGGAGTTCTTGTCCCCAGGCATGAGCCAACTGTGCGTGATTCTCGCTCAACAAATCCCACATCAATTCTTTGCTGTATTGGCCTGTGGTCATGCCACCAGCCAAAGCATTTCTTCTTTGACTTCCACGCTTTCGGCACCATCATATTCATTTATTCTGAATTCTGCACCTACATCAAGCCATGCAATCGCTAAATCCCGCAGACCACCGTCATAGATGTCGGGATACTTGAGTGTGACATAGGTCTGTAGCTCGTCCCATTGTTCTTTTTCCACAAAATCAACGATAATGGGGTCAAAAAGAATTTCCGGTAATTCCTGATTCCAAGTGCTCCAGCCCGCACCAAAGCCCGGCGAATACAGCACCGCCACCTGGCCATTTCGAATCAATTTTTTAATATTCGTCATCATACTCTTCTGTGGCCGACCCTTCGGCGTTAATATGTAAATTCTTTAAGAATTTATAGTTTCAAACGGACTGAGTTCTTCCATGTCAGCTGTGCTGGACGTCTCATAAACCCAGGTAACAGGCACTTGCAAAATCCGCGCAATAGTCACCGGCAAGTAGCCGGCTTCCAGCATGTCGCTGATCTCTAGTGATAAATTGCTCATTGCACTCATTTCAACTCCTTGTTTGCTGTCTGTATTATACAGAATTTTTGATTTTGAGTCAATCAATTTGAATGTCTACAATCTGGCCATTTCGAAAAATGTAGTAGCAGTTCACCAATCCATAATTGACCCAGATACAGTTGTTGCCAGGTCGCATGTCGTAGTGTTGTATTCCTCGCCTGGCAAGATCGTCTTGCACCAGAATTACTTCAAACTCGTTCACATCAACTCCAGTCTTTCTTGTTGCCAGTGGCTTCGTTATCGCGATAACCGGCTGTGTAAGCCACGATTTCTTCGGCTGTCATGTCAGCTAGATCAATTCGTGTGCTGTTGAAGCTGTTGCCGGTAAAGTAGTGAGGATTGTATTCACGACCGTAGTAGCTGTCGGCAGCACCACGATCATAGGGACCGCCATGTCGTGTGTTATAAGTTGGTTTTTCTGCAATCATTTCTGGCTCCTTTTTGTTACTATACTCGTATTATAGCAAATGATGCATTTCTGGTCAAGTCATTTAACCAATGCGTAAGGGCGATCCCAGCGACCAATGTTCAAATCATAGTAGTATGCGGTGTTAAAATAATCAGTCATGGGGTCTGATTCATCGTAGTAGTCAGCGGCTTTGAGTGCCGCAAATGCCTCGGTCAAAAAGGCCTTGGCATCACCATCATAATGGTCCTGAAACCAGTAAGGGTTTACTTGACCGTGACCAGTGTTGTTGGGACGAAATCCACGTGACACTTGATAATGATCGTTACCACAAACACGATTGCTGTTGGCAATAAAATCAATGGGACCTGATTTAAGAGTCAGGGTAATTGTCATGTGATTGCGAACTGACAAAGTTCCTTTGATGCCATACCTGGCCAGCACAGGCTTGAGTGCTGTTGCGATTTTTGCTTTGCGTTCTTGATTCATGTATGCCATTATGATCTCCTTAGGCTGTTTTGCGAAAGTATTGATAGGGCAGGCCCAAATCATAGCACAGGTATTCCCAGTCACCATTGGCATTGCTAGATTGCATGATCCAACGCAAGGCTGTTTCACGATCACCAGCACCCATGCAGATGGTGTTGATCACATGCTTCTCGAATTTCTCAATGGCCTCGGCTTCGGCCGCCTTGCGAGCAATCTCTTCGCGCTCAATGGCCTGGCCCAGGATTACAAACTCTTCTTGAAACTGCTCAAGAGTCCAGGCACTGGTATCAATACCACGGGGACGAAAGCCATGGGCGTCTTTGTACATGTCCCAGAACATGCACTGAGCCTGCTCCAATTCACTCATTTCTTCCCAAGTTGTCATTGCTTCCATTTCCAGCTCCTTGTTTCTTACTATGTTCATATTATAGCAAATGGGCCATTTCTGGTCAACCAGATTTTAAATTGCTTGAGAGTACCAACCTTCACGCTCAATTTTGCGATTGGCTCGGCGAATAGTGTTACGGGCTTTGTCAACACCGGGTGTTGAACTTGATGCATGGATGCTACCGTTGGCTAGAAGAAACTCAACCGCCGTGTGCTTGGCCTGATATGTTTTCAGTGCCACTGCAGGGATCAACATTGGGCGACCGTTTATAGGGGTAAAAGTGACTTTCATTACTGGCTCCTTGTTTCTTACTATGTTCATATTATAGCAAATGGGCCATTTCTGGTCAACCACTGTTTTACGCTGTTTTTGTGTGCTTTGATGCAGTTGTACAGCTTCTAAGGGCGTAAACCACCCTGACAGGCAAAAATGTGTACTCAAGTATTGGTTTTGGGGGCTAAAACTGCAAACTCAAGTACTACTTTTTGGGGCCGATTTAGACTTCGATTGCCCTGCGGAACACAATTTCTTGCTTGGCAAATGCTTGAATTTCCCAGGGCTGGTCCAGGTACGGGGTCCGGAGTCCGTAAAATTTGCCCTTCCATCGCTTACCCCGGGGGGTGACCTGGAGAGTGCCTTTGGCAAACTGTGCCACATGGGTAAGCTCGTGTGCCAGGGTGGCGCCCAGGGCCTGCAGATCTTTAACAGGTTTGAGTACCACAAGATAGGTATCAATTCCGGCCAAGGGAATGGTACTACCAAGCTCTTCGATATCGGGATCAAGAATGATATGCAAGAGTTTTTGATTTTTGGTCAGTTTGAGTTGATCCAGCATAGAAGGAATCAATGACTCCACATATTTGCAGGCCCGTGTACGACCTTCAACATAAAATTCCATTTTATAATCCTACGGCTTTTTTGATTTCGAAACGAGCAATCTTTTCGTCAAAGTACATACGCACACCTTCATTGACGGGACTTGCTACCACAATCTCTCCTAGCTCTACAGCCAAGGCTTCGGTAAAGCGAGTTAGAATGGCCTGTGTATCTTCCATTTGATCCAAGGGGTCTCGGTCTAGAATTTCTGCATATTTTGCAATCAAATTTTCTACAGTAGAGTGCATCATTTTGGAGTACTTTTTCTTACTAAGCTTGTATTATAATAAATGGGTGAATTCTGGTCAACTGAAATTACAGTGTTGCTTTTACACAACACCACGTACATCTGTGTTCAAGTTGGGTTTATGTTGGCGAATCAGCTCACGCTCAAGATTGTGAGCTTCGGTTTTGCCACGCAAAACAGCCAGAACGTTCACAGTGAAACCTTCAACACCACGCTCACGCATGCACTCATACAGTGCCCAGCTCTTGTCTTCGCTACGTGAACGATACAGGTGCTTCATGCAACGAGTCATCACAGACTTCTTTACAGTGGACGCTGTCTTTGCAGTAACGCCAATGTAGAAGTCCGAGCCCGAAGTGAGCATGTAAACAATGTGTGTACGATCTGAACGCTTTTTTCTCATCATGTAAGTATTATAGCAAATGACGAGATTCTGGTCAACCTGCTGAAAAATCAGGCAAAATTGGTGTTGCACAAAAACAACACCCAGATTCTGCTGAAAAATAGACAAAAACCCTGAATTTTACAGGGTTTATTAGCTGTAATTTTCCAGGAATTTCTGTAGATCGCCGTAGAGAGTGGCCAACATGGCTTCCCGGCTTGAGAACATCACCAGTTGTTTTTTCCGATAGTCAATGTAGTAAGGGAATGTGAGCTTGCGGTCTAGAGCCAGGAGTCCGGACTTGTTGAGATTTTTAAGCTCAACCGGCACTGTCCAGTTTTCTATTTCCAAGAGTTCAAATGCAAGATATCCACAGTCGGTCAACCGCAGACCACCGGTACTGCGCAGATTCATGTACCAAGTTTTGAGTGCCCGCTCAAGGGTCATGGGCACCGAGTCAGGCAGTAGTTTTATCAGCGTTGCAGTGAGTTCACGCTTGTTTGCCATCGGAATAGATTTGTTCGCCGGACCGGAGCAAAACTACCGAAAATTTATCTGATTTGAATTGTGTGTTTAACTTCTTTGCCAGGTTAATGGCATGCCCGCGATTGCTGAAACTTACTTTGCGATACTTGGGTCCTGGGTACTGCACCAGCATGTTGGCAGTTTTCAAGTTGATTGGTTGTCCATCAAAGAACACAGCCCAAATGCCTTCGGCGGCCAGCACTTGCTCGGTGCGGTAAGTCTGCTTGTTGGTGAGTTCTACTAGAACTTTGGGTTTGGGTCTGCTCATTGTTATCTCCAGGTTTATTTATCATAAACTAAGCAGTTTTTAAAAAGAACCCCCAGTGAGTTCTACTGTGACAACTTCAGATGTATCGGTGGTTTTTTGCTCTTGCAGGTGTTGCAAAATCAACAACAGCTTGGTTATGTCGGCATGCAGGTCTCGTGCTTCGTTAATGGTCAACACAACTTCGCCCTGTCTGCGGCTCTCCACGGCCTTGATTTTGTCTATGAATTTGTTTATATGCAAACTCACTTGCTTTCGGCCTCTTGCCGGGTTTTAAAAGGTCCTTGGTAACGATATCGTTGTAGCAAAATCAACTTGGGGCATTGTACCACATCCCAGTTACGACCTTGTTTGACTCGGTACCAACCAGCCGCATACCAGCTTCGACTGCGTGGCTCACAAGTGTACAGTGGCAATTGATGCTTGATATCCAACACAGGGTTATAAGGCTTTTCCACAGTGTCGAATCCATGCACTTGGAATTCAGGAGCCGGGGCCACTGCTCGTTCCACTGCTTGAAAATCAACACTGATACGTTCCTGTATCATGCTCAGTGTTTTGTAGGTAGTAACATCCTTGTTGATTCTAACAGCAAACCCGTCGGGGCTGGCTTCAATGTTACCAATTTTTTGATTGTTTTCTTGAAGGATCCAGTATTGATCAGGTATTACTGGTTTGGCTACGATCATCTAATACTCCTTTGTATGTTATGTTCAGCCACTTACCGATCGCTTCCGCATGATCGCTAAGTTTAGTAAGTTCATATTTTCCACAGAACTTTAAGAAGTGTGCGCCCACCATGCCCACATCACGATGACTAACTTGTTCTCGGATCGCTTGATCAACTGTGTGTTTGATGTCATTGGGTTGTGCAGTTAAATCAATCAGCATACGATTGCGCTCGTAATCGTCAATGACTTTGTGTTCGGCGTTTTCATAGTCGGTCCAACGTTGGAGCATGAGATTGTTCCAATTGTAGCCTTTTCGATCACGATCTTCAAATGCTTCTGTCAATCCCACGTTGTTCTTTGTACCATTGATACGCACACCTGGGTATGCAGAGAACACATTGTCGCCAGGATCACCACGCATGCACTTCAGGAACAGCACCCACTTTTGATAATCAACTGGTGTTTCAAAATCAGAGTCTGCTTTGCCAACTTTGATTTTGCTGTCGCTCTTGACAGTAAAACTCAGTTTCTTGCCCTTGCCATCAACAATGGAATCTGTGCTGTACACGTGGTCATTGATACCGTTGTAAAGTCGCACATTGGGCGCAACCAACTGCACAAAGTCCGAGTCACTGCTGACAATAATGTGTTCATCTTGGGGGTGAAGCGCGATCCAACGGGCGATAATATCATCTGCTTCGGCAGTGGGACACCGGATAACGCTACAATTTGTTTTTGTAGACAAATATTTAGTCAGCTCGTCGTATGTTTCCCAGAACAGTTTGTCTTCTTCTGCTTCAGTTTCATTCATTTGCCCACGTGCCACAGCACGGTTGGCCTTGTAGGGCTTGTAGGCATCTTTGCGCCAGCTACGCCCCTCTAGCGCAAACACCACATGATCAGCCCCGAAATCACGTGCTACTTTGTTTGCACTCATCATGGTCAGGTGCAATGCAAAACCCAGCTTGGTCCATGTGTCACTGGCTCGATGTGCTTGATGCCGAGCGCGGAAGAACATGTTACTGGTATCAATCAACAAATAGCGCATGTTGGCCTTATATAAAGTGGTGTTTAATAATGTATTGTAACATAAAACGATGCCAAGCCGCATGAGCATCTATGCCAAAATGCCATGAATTTGGAGCAACTGTGTCATGACCGTTGTTTTTTAACCACGCATCGTAGGTCATTTTTGGGTTGTATGGCTCAATGTAGCTGTTGCCCCAATCCCGGTGATCTGGTAAACTTCCAAAATGGTTGTTGCCGTTGAGCATGATGTGTTTAATGCCCAGATCCTCGAGTTCGTTATGAAACGCCCAGATGTCGTTGTGAGCTTGTTGTGTTTGTTCTTGCCAATCGATGCCCAGGATATATTGCCGATACTTTTCCTGCAACTCTGGCGGAACTGAATCAGTGCCACTGGCATTGACTTGATAGTATGTGCCTTTGTGCAACCACTCCTGTCGCTCCCATGTGCTCCACTGAATAATCATCAAGGTTTCTCTTAGACGTGTTTGATGATTGGCTATCCAGTGTCTAGTGGTTCTCATGATACGATCATTGCTGGACGCACTCTCTGCATCACAATGCAAGGGTGTTTTTAATGCATCGGCTAGCAGTCGTCCCCAACTAACAGACATGTTGCTGGGGTGTGGTGACCGACCCATGTAGAAATACCGACTATCGTCCTCGGCAAACGCATGTGGTGATGCCGCCTCGGCTGCGGCAGCATGACTGTCACCGTTTATATAAAGTATCATTTATGAAAATTTCGTGTGGTAATTTTTTAGTATCAGTAATGTCCGAAAACGTTTGTGCAATATTGGGATCTATGATTTGGGGGTCAATATACCAATCTTCAAACGCTTCCCATGTACTGGTTGGGTAGTTTTTAACTGCTACATTTTTAATCAACAGTTGATAACCAAGCTGTTGCAAGAATGTTTGTGCTTGTTGTTGTATGTGCTGATTCCCAGCAAACACATCAGTTTCAAATGTGATTACAGAAAATCTGTGGCGATCGTGCGGTAGTCTTTTCAACGCATTTAAGCTGGCAGTTTCGTCAAGATCCACTTGCAAATAATCAATCTGCTGTGGCATCTTTGACAGCAACTGCTCAAAGTCCAACTCCAGTATGTTGTCTAGTACAAAATTTGATTGTGGGCGATCGGCATCCCATTCAGACTTTAGTTCAGATCTAAAATCAATGCTGGGACCCTTCCAATCAAACTGTTCCAGCAAATAGGTGTTGTTCATGTACATGGGCTCCGATGCACCAAGTTCAAGATATGTGCCTCCACGCAGACCATTGTGCATGGTAAGCACAAACATATCCTGCCATGATTGAGAGTAATTTTCTTTAATTGACTCTAGGCCCGGAAACCGGTGACGCATGCAATTCAACAAACAGGGGTGATATATGGGGTCATATTCGGCTATTTCAATCACACGATCACGCACACGTTGACTTGGTATGTCGTTGTATGATTGATACTCAAAGAAATGTTGCCGCGGCAGCCACTGTTCAATCTGCTGAAAATTACGTTGTCGTATTCCAAACATTGTGATTTAAAATGTCCCGTCTTTTAACACTTTGTATGTTTCGGCAGCTACCACACGTTTGCGTAGACTGCTACTTGAGAATGAATGATCTCGGCCATTGAACACAATCTCGATACCGCGGTCATAACATTCACTTTTACCTGTGAAGTCATTTTCGGCATATTCCACACCCAAGATACGAACATCCAGGGGCAAGATCAGCAACAGGTCCACAAGATCTTGTTCAGTTTGGTAAACAACAACTTCATCAACATAACGACAAGCCGCCAGTTGTATTTGACGTTCTACAATGCTTTGCACCGGTTTGTTTTTGGTGTCTGGACGATCGATTGTGGGATCAGTTTGCAGGCCGCAGATCAAGTAGTCGCAGTGATTCTTTGCTTCGCTTAACATGGCAATGTGTCCTGCATGCAACATGTCAAAAGTTGAGAACGTGATGCCAATGCGTTTGCCTTCTTGTTTGAGTTTTTTAATGTGATTAAATATCATAAAATTTTCTAATGTAATCTTGTAAAACCTGTGCCCAAGCAGTTTGGGCATTGTCCCCAAAGTGCAAATGTTTGTCTGGTTTAAATCCCTGTCGTTCTAGATAACAGTAGTAGTTTAACTCATTGTCATATGGACTCATGTATCGATGTCCCCAAGTGTCAACCGCCAACGTTGAGCTTATCATCATAAATGAATTAAAAAACAAATAGTCAATGTTGCGACGACGACATTCTACTGCTAGTTGTATCAGTTGTTTTTGAGTTTCTTGTGCTCCACGAACAAAACTGTCATCGCCGATACTGTTTATATAATTTTTGTATTGCTGTTGTAAAGGCGCAGGCAATACGTCATGACCACTGGAATTGATTTGATAAAATTCGCCCTGGTGGAACCATTCCTGACGTTCCCAGGAGGTCAATGCAAGTACAAGAAAATTAGATTGTGTTGGGCTTAAATACCGCAGCCACTCTCGAGTGGTGCGAATTATGCGTTGATTACTGGCACCACTAATGGCATGATTAATCAAGTCATAGCCAAGATTGGTAGCCAACTGATTGGGCCAGGAATTGGCCAGGCTCTCGCACCCCACACCAGCACTGTGGCTACAACCATTGACGTATAGTTTTTTCAAAGCCATTTTAATTTACGATACTTCTCGACGCCCGCCACCAATGTCTCTACTCTTGGTAAACCGCTGTGGATTCATTGCTTGCTCTTGTTCCCACGTTTCCATTACAACATGTCTGCACACATTCTGGAACCAACGATCCACAATCTCTGCGTCCGTATCTGTGGGTTTCATCATGTATCCAGCTCGCACTAGATTGGCAACAAACTTCTCATTCCAGTCAAGTTCAAAAGCACCTTGATGCAGGTTATCTGCATCTAGCTCCAAGCCAAGTACAGACACATATGGCTCGCCCTTTTCGTTGGCAATTTCCTTGGCTGTCTTGGCAGTTTCTTTTTTCTTTGTGGGTGCAGATGGTGTGTCGGGCTTTGCCTGTGTGGGTGCTGAATTTACGTTAGCATTTACCCCAAACAAACTTTTAATTTTGTCAAACATACCACTCCTTTAAAATAAATCTACACGTTCCCATGGCAAATAATCTTTACCAAAATGCCCATAGTTTGTTGTTGAACTGTAGATAGGACGGAACAACTCGAAGCGTTCTATAATACCTCGAGGAGTCAAGTCTACATTTTCTTGTACCCATTTGGTTAATTCACGACCTTGCTTGGCATCAGCAGTTTCAACATAGAAACTCATAGGCTGTGCTAATCCAATAGCATAGCTAATTTGAACTGTAGCCCAATCTGCCCGACCACTGGCCACAATGTTTTTGGCAAGATAACGCATCATATAGGCAGCACTTCGATCAACCTTAGTAGGATCCTTACCACTGAACGCACCCCCACCATGTGGGCTATAGCCGCCATAAGTATCAACAATAATTTTACGACCAGTAAGGCCGGTATCACCATCAGGGCCGCCAATAACAAAACGGCCAGTAGGGTTAATAAAAAACTCAGTTCCATTGTCTACAAATTTTTCCGGCAACACGCCACGAATAATATTTTCCACCACCATTCGAACATGATCAATATTTACACTGTCTGTGTGTTGGGTTGAACAAACCACCTTGGCAATGCGCCGAGGTGTACCATCGTCATTGTATTCAAATGTGACTTGGCTCTTGGCATCGGGTTCTAGCCAGGACACAGTGCCTGCTTTGCGAATTTCAGCAAGTTCTTCTACAATGCGATGAGCCCAGTAGATAGCTGAAGGCATATGAATCTCTGTTTCGTTACAAGCATAACCAAACATCAATCCTTGATCACCTGCACCGAATGTGTCTGTGCCCAGGGCAATATCAGCACTTTGTCCGTGTAATAGATTAGTAATTTCTACTGTGCGCCAATCAAATCCCAACTGCTCATAACCAACATCTCGAATCACTTTGCGCACAGCCGATTCAATTGATTGGTCTGACACAGCACCTTTGTACTCACCTGCAATCACAACACGATTGGTTGTGACCAGAGTTTCACATGCGCATCGCAAGGCTGGATTTTTTTGTGCCATAAACAGATCTAGTACAGCATCGCTGATGGCATCTGCAATTTTATCTGGGTGTCCTTCTGATACACTCTCACTTGTAAACAAATAACTCATTAATTTCCTTTAATTTTCCATACAAGATGATCATGCCGATCATGTCACCTTGTTGCATACACAGGTTCACCGGGACCAGCATACATTGCTGTCAGTCTGTAGGCAAACTTTAACCAAATAAGCTTGCCAGATATACTGCATTGTTTCGGTAGCCAAGCAAATTTAAGTTGCGCACCCAAGCATCTGGCATAAAAGTGATCGTAATCCATTTTTCCAGGATCAATACTCATCACCAACTTTCAACATCTGTGATGTCAATTTTGACTGTGGATTTGGGATCAAACTCGATAGTTGTCACTGCACCGATGCCGGCACCGTTGCTTGAATCTTCGGTAAGGATTACACGATCCACCCTGTCGTACATTTCAAACACTTCTCTTATTTTTTCATACTGAGTGCGAGTAATTACAATTCGTGTCATTCTTCAACTCCAAAATGTTCTTTAATATTTTTTATAACTGTATCGTTAGGAAACATAGATGGTGTCCACTTTACAACTTCAACACATTCCCTCACAATCAACTCGGCGAACTTTTCTAATTCATCGCAACCTATAACTGTAAGAGGCTTGCTGTCACGTCGAAAACATTCTGCCTTGGCCTGTTCTAAAATTTTAGAAATTTGTTCGTTCATCAGGTACCCCAGGCATTGCGCCACAGGTCAACTTGCAGTCGTGGACTGTATCTCCAACCCAAGTCCATGGCCATCTTTGCAACTTCTTGTGTGTTTAGATTGTACACATCAGGTACGCCACCAATTGGCATTACGTAAACAGGGCCAGTAAATCCTGCTTCTCGGTATTTAAACACAGCTTGTTCTGCGTCATCAAGATCTTGGCGTGTGGCAATAACAAACTTGAGATAGGTGTGACCAATCATGTCAAAGCTTTTAATAATGTCTGGCCTAATAGCAATGTCTTGACTTTCGCCCGAGCATGGTAACTTTGGGCTCACACTAAATGTGAGTCGATCACGATTGCGTCCAGAGTTTGTAATCTTCTCAAACAAGTATTCGTATACTTCTGGGTACAGCTCTTGGCTGCCGTTGGTTTCAAATGTTAGATTAAGCAATCCATTCTCACGACAACGATCCAACAGCTCGGGATACAGTCGTTGATAACCTAACAACGGTTCCCCGCCAGTAATCACAAGATGTACATCATCATTGCCATTGCTGTCACTCCACCGATTGTGTGGAATAATGTCGTGTAGGTTTTCTGCTATCTCATCAACAGTTTCCATTCGAGAGAAGTGTTTGAACTCGGGATAGATACTAGCGTAACTATCACAGCCGGTGCTTATCAGTGGCAGATCTTCAAACTTGGGGTACAGTTTGATGTTCTTGATGATTTCAGCAACTTCGGGATTTGCCCCTTCGATTACTTCGTTTCGATCTCGTCCAAACTTCTTGCACCTAAAGTTGCAACCATATGTACGAAAGAAAACGCTGGGCACCCCGGACCAGCGACCTTCGCCTTGTAAGCTATAAAAGATTTCGGTGTAGTGTATTTTTTCCATGTTTTAAGTATAACAAAATATTTTAACAATGTCAAGCAATATTATTTTTTAACAAAGTCAGTAACATTGCCATCTTGGTGTGTTGTAGAAATGCCAGAAAAATCTGCAACAATTTTTTCTAGCTCGTCGCGTAGAAATTGTTCATCGGGATTATACGCAATGCCCTGCCATGATAAATCCTTTACACAGGGCTTACTCGTTTTAACATGTTGTTAACGTCCGATGCTAACATTTTTTCCCATGGATCTTTTTTGCCAGCTAGTAAATCCTCCCACCAGGCAATCTCATGTCCCTTGGAACGCAAGTATGTCACCAATTTGTTTGCATCCTGTATGCGCAATCGTCGGTTGGACTGATGATTAAAATCCCTGGGGTGTTGAACGTCGCCTTCATGGATGATTCTATTTTTGTAAGTATCATCCTCGTTTTTACCAGTTAGGTCAAACCGCTCGTGTTCAACTCGAATAGGAATACGTACCATGATGTCCAACATCCAGGCAATCTGACTGATATAAGCATCATTGAGCTGATGTTGACTCAAGTGCCCAAGTAACTCATACCAGGTACGCGGGACAATGGGAAAAATACTGTAAGGGTGCAAATTGTGTGTGTCAAATGCTTGAATACAAAAACGATCACCTTGTGCGGATATAGTTGTATCCCAGTGGTCGTCAAGCATTACCGCGTCATCGTTCCAAAATACCCACCACGGTGCCAATGCATGTTTGGCCATTATGTTTAGATACTTGTGTAAATTTTCATAACCAATTGGTGCAAATTCTAGCACTAGGTATTTGCTATCAACTTTCTCCAGCAGTGGTACAATTTCATCAACAAAATACTGTGATGATTCTTTGTCGTCGTTGTCAAACCCAAGTATGAATTGAATAGATCCCGGATCATCAGAGGTATTCAACAAGCTCTCGACACTGCGTTTTAAGATATCAGTTCTACCTCTACTGGGTAGCAAAATTGAAATCTTGGTACTATTCATTAATTACTCCAATGCTTAATTGTATTTGCTATAATAAAACAACATGTTATCACATGTAGCACCACCCAGAAAGTTTTTAGAAACAATGCAATCTTGGCTTCTCTTAATGTAAGAACGGGCACATCCGGTCTGTCATCATCAGTATTGCCCATCAGATGACCGGTTGCTCTAGCCCATATTTTTTCAAGTGAATTCATCGGTAAACTTCTTCTTCTAAATATCGTTTCAGTTCTTTGTCTGTGGGTTCTACTGAATAATTTTGTTTGAAAAATATCTCGTAACTGTCGCTACCATATTTTCCAATTCCATATAACTGGGTAGCATCTTTACCGTTCCAGGACAAATAGTCCCGGCTCATACCCACCAAACGATTGTATCGAATATTGGTCATGCCCAAGGGTTTGATAATGCTCTTGACAAATTCCTCATCTGCCGCAATCAATGCCCGGGGAGTTGGAAACCAATACAGGAATTCTGGTAGTGTTGTCTTAACAGACTTACGCCCAGTTTGATTCAGCATGATCACGCCCACCATGTGTTCCCAACTATTGGAGATCTGTTGCTGTACCATAAGATCATCTCGTAAGGGTTCAAAGAATTTCATCAAGATACCTCATCTTTTTTATCGCTGGGGAATGTTGCACTGGTGTATCGAATAATCAACACACTGACGGCAATAACAAATGTACTACCGGCCACTGCCAGCATCTCCGTGATGTTGATAGGCTGGTGACTCATGATATCTACCATGTGTCGTGTAAGTGCTGTAATTGCAATATATAACAGAAACCTAACAGGCATATGGTTGGTTTTGAAATAAATGCCTACCATGGCACCTATTTCTAAATAGATAAACATCAACAACAGATCGCCCACTGAGGCATGGTGCTTTTGGAACATTTCAAAAAATGTCCATCCAGCGGCCCATACTGTTGCCGCACCTATGCCAAAAAGTGCCAAACGATGGAATATGTCCACAAACATATTTCCTAATCTATCCACTCTTTCCATTCTAAACATACTTTATCCCTCGTATGTGGCCGAGTTGGCACCGTGTTCAAATACTTCAACCGATTTAACTCTCACACTGGGATTGATTGGATAGCGCATGTCTCCTGATGCTAGTAGTTCAGCCATTTTATCATAACACATCTTGGCAAACATTTCACAACCCACACCATCTACCACTCTAAGATCGCAGATTGCACCTCGCTTGTGTGGAATATCGCTACGAGGATCAACCGAGCTCATATTGACTTGTGCAGCCATTTGTTTGAAGAAAGGCATCATAGGATCATCTCGAGCAATTACTAGTGTATGATCAAACATGTCATCTGCCCATGCTTTGAATTCTTTAAGACCGCCAAAGTCCATACACCAGTTCTTGTCGTCCAGTGTTTCACATTCAAACACCAGTTTGATACCAATTGAGTATCCATGCAGTGTTGAGCAGTGGCTATGTGTGGCACGCCATTGTCTAAAACAGCATGATAATCCACGGTCGTTTCCGTAAGTTTTTGTTGAGTAAAATTTTGCCATTATATTCTCCTATGTTAAATTTTAGCATAGGCCTGCAGAATTTGTATAGCGGGATGAATGCCAGAAAGGCCGCTGAAAGAAATATTTATTTAGGCAACTGATAGCTATTGATTTTGTAATTTTGTTGCTCGGCAATAACACCTCGTACTCCCCCAGTGGGGTCAGCACAATCTCCGGTTCGTCTTGGAATCAAATGCACATGTGGATACATTACAGTTTGCCCAGACGCCTTGCCTATATTTAGGCCAATGTTAAACCCATCGCACTCTCCATTTTTTATCATTTGACGACCTTTGATCAAAGCAGATTCAAAACAATCCATGATCACTGCATCTTGATTGTAGTTAGGAACAAATAACAAATGCCCATTGGTAACAGGGAATCTATCTCGAAACACAGTGACATGAAAGTCACTAAGTCCTGTTTCAACTTGATCCCACGGAGCAATACCTGCTTCGTGCGCTTCTTCTAAATCAGTCCTGATGTCTGTTTCGTCGCTCATAGTGATATTGTATAAAAAATTCTTGCACTGACATTTTTTTCTTGATCAACGGTGCCTCTTACACTAAATTTAGAATTCTTAGTGATGTCTTGTTGCCACTTAACTCCAACATAAGTAGCAGGAGTACCAGCCAAGCTAACACGTACATTGGAGTATGACATAACACCTTGCTCGTCTACATTGGTTGGCAGTGTCATGTTAAATGCACCATGTACCACTGTGGGTTTGATGCCAGCATACCAATTAAAATTTCCAAGTTGGACACCCACTGCGGCATGCATGGCAACAATTGAACTAATGTTGTTGACAATGCCATTCGACAACCCAACATTTGTAATCATACCACCAACTTGAGTCCAAACCCCAGACTCGTGCATGTTGAGTTGACTGTACTCAGTGGTCACTGAGTTGTTGATCCGCCCCCAGGTGCCAGACAGCGCAACATATGGATTGTTCTGACTTGACGTAAGTGTGAATTGATGTACAGTTGTTGCCTTGGGATCAAGCATGCGACTGTCAAATGTAACGGTACTATCACTGCCGGGCGCCTGCGCACCTGTAACATAATGTGTTGGATTTACTTCAGTGCCCATGCCAGACCAACGACCGCTCCAATTATAACCGGGCTCAGCGTCAAGCATAACTGGGTTGGACATCAATGTGTTGCGGTGTACTGCACCTGACATATCTGCTTTAAAGTCACGTTGCATTGAGTCAATCACTGAAATCGAGCTCAATGATGCTTTTGCTCCTGCGCCCGAACCTGCAACCACAATAGTGCCAGTAACCGGAACAGGCTTGCCAGTACGCCCAGTCATGGACAGATTTACTGCACCAATTGGTCTAGTTGCGGCATCAAGATCCAATAGCCCTTGTCCGTGCGTGTCAACATTGTATCCTGGCAAGTTTTTGTTTGCAGTTTTGAGCAACACCTGAACTTGATTTTCAGGTGTCATGTAAGGCCACAACTGATTAATAATAGCAACAGCGCCCGCTACTACCGGAGCCGCTTGACTAGTGCCGCTCATTGATTTTGTTTCTGTGGTGTTTATTGCTGGCGCAGACACACTCATACCTGGCGCAAGAATATAAAAATCTGACACACGATATGTGTCCCGACATGTACCGCCTACTACATCTTTACAAACACTACCAGACCGAGCACCTTCGATGCGTCCAGCTTGAGCGTTCCAATTACCAACCACCAGCATTTGACCATTGAGTACTAACTTGCCATTGACATCGGTTGCAGAAGCAAATGTAGCAGGATTTTGTACATAAGGCAAATTACTATTACCAGCACTGACTGTTAGCACAGTGTTTGGGCCTAGAGCCTGTGCCCAAGTTTCGGGCTTTTCTAAATTGTAATAGTTCTTGCCACCATAGTTTTTGTCACTACTGGCATAGATACCGGGCGCAATTTGTGTAACACTCTTGGTATAGGCTGTGGAGTAACTTGTGTTGGCACTAAAGTTAGCCACAGTGATATCGCTGTATTGCTTGGCCCAATTCAATGCTTGAACGGCCTGGCCGGATGTGACATTGCTGGTATTGCTGAGTTTTGCAATGGCAAGATTGGCATCAAACGCAACACCATTGACACCAATTCCATTGCGAGCCGCAGCCGCAATGCCTGCTACGTTGGTACCATGCCCAACTTGGTCTTGCATACCAGTTCTTGTAAGATCAAACTGGTATTTGATCTTGCCAGCAAAGTCCACATTGCCAACATCAATGCCGGTATCCATGATCATGATGGTGCTGCCTTTGCCGGTCCATCCCCGACTCCAGGCATAGTTTGCACCAACTAGCTCATTTGCTCGGTTGGTAGTTTCTCCCCCAAGCCATGCGCTAGGGTTGTTGTTGCCCACAACAGTGGGTGTGCCGCTAAATGGTCCGTATATGCTGGTTTGAGCAAATGTTGGACTCACAGCAACAAATAACACGATTGGCAAAAGTTTCATAGGATCTCCAAATTACTATAGATAACCCTAGTATAACACCAGGGCAATTTTGTGTCAACTTATCTGGGTGCAAAATCTTGTTGTAGTTTGATGTTATCAAAAAACTCTTTTTTGGTGCTTTGGTCAGTGTTAAATGCACCTCTGAGCACAGTGGTCTGAGTCAGACTAGAATGTGCCATAATACCTCGATTCTCACAGCACCCATGAACAGCCTGTACATAAACCCCTACATCCTTGGCGTCAGTGGCTTTCATGATCTCTCGGGCAATATCGTTAGCTAGCTCTTCCTGTAGCGTACCACGACGAGCACACCACTGAGCAATACGAGTGTACTTGCTAAGACCAATGAGTTTTTGAGCGGCAATAATCCCGATATAAGCAACGCCACTGACAGGTTGGTGATGATGACTGCACATACTGCGAAGCTCACTACGTACCACAAGCATTCCTTCGTAGCGGTCGTGTGAGTCATTGGGAAATGCTGTTGCATCTGGTGCTGGTTCATATCTACCTGCCATTATTTCGTTAAAGTACATTTTGGCCAGTCGTCGTGCTGTGCCTTTTGAGTTGGGATCCGTGTCACGGTCAATCAGCAAACTATCTAGCACTTGTTCAAATGCCGGTGTTGCTTCATCGATTAGTCGTTCTATGTCGCCTTCGTGTAAGTAATCGCTGATGTTGTCGCCTGCCCAGAAACGTTTGCCTTCACGTTTCATCTTAAAGCGAATATGATCGCCTAGGTAGGCTTCTTTGTAGCCACCATCGCCTGCCATGGCATCTAGTGCTGTTTCTTTTTTGTTTGTCAATGTATTTCTCCGAGTTAATGACGTGGATGTCGTTGTGTAATTGTAATGTATTTAGATTACAAAGTCAATCTATAATTTTGATTTTTCTAAGATCTGGATACTCAACCACAATTGGTTTGGGTGGATTATCTTTGATTCCTTCCAGTAAGGCCAATGCAGTTGTGGCTTCTTCGATGGTGGGGCGGTAGTGATAGCCTACATGAAATTCTTTTTGGGTTTCCCAAGGGCTAAGTCTGAGATCGCGACCATCACTACGCTGTTGTCCCAGAGTCTCATAGGCTTTTTGGTCATCTAACAAGATTGCACCGCCGCGTCCAATTTGCAATGGTTTAGTATGACCAAAACTTAAACACTGCATTTTACCGGGTCGATACATGTCCTTTTCCAGCCGACGTGCGCTGTCCCAAATTCGAGTATTAACAAACTCGTATTCACCTATCCATGTTTGTTCTGGCTCATCTAAATAGACATAGTGGATGCCTAGTTTGTGCATGGTCATTGGCACACTAAGATAGGTGTAAGGAGTCATTTTTAGGTCACGCACGCCATCATATCTCAAGCACATTTCAATGGCATGTGTGCAACAATCAGTCATGACAACATAAGGAGCACCAGTGAACTCACCTAGAGCTTTTTCAAATTCAAAAATTTTATCGAACATACCAATTCCATGCATGTTGAATCATGTCATCAAGGCCGTACTTGCACCAGTTGTTGGCAGCTTTGCTAAACTTGTCAGCACTGGCTGTGAGCACAGCAGGATCTCCTGAACGTTGTGGGCCCAACACAACTTTTAATTTTTTTCCTGTGATGCGTTCTGCGGCATTGATTATTTCTTGATTGCTTGTGCCGTTGTTGCTTCCAAGATTATAAATGCCCGATTCAATATCAGCGGAAATTGCCATGACATGTGCTCGAGCAATGTCATCAACATGTACGTAGTCACGTATACAAGTGCCATCGGGCGTAGGATAGTTGTTTCCATGCAATGTAAATTCTTGGTCGTCACGAATACTTTCTAGTGCTCTTGCAATGATATGCGTTGCACCAGGCGCTTGCCCGTGACGGCCTTGCGGGTCTGCACCACATGCATTGAAGTAACGAAATGCAACAAAGTCAAGATTGTAAGCATTTTTGTACGATGCCATGAACATCTCAATCATAAGCTTGCTTTCACCGTATGGGCTGATCGGGTAAGGTGGATCTACTTCACTGCAGGGAACCATGATAGGTTCTCCGTAGGTTGCAGCCGAACTAGAAAAAATAATTCTAGTATTAGGCAACGAGCAAGTTAAGTCAAGCAAATGAAGTGTTTTCATTGCATTGTTATGATAGTAATCACTTGGATATTTCACACTAGGTCCAACCAAGCTAGTGCCGGCACAGTGTACAATAGCCACAGGGTTTGCACTTTTAATAATGTTAAAACTTTTAACAGACCAAAAGTCACATTGGTAGAATGTATTAAATGCGCCAGCTAATCTATCAGGGCATGGGGAACGGTCAATGCCAATTACAGTATATCCGTTGTCGTGTAATTGAAGAGCAGTTTGTCCACCAATATATCCTGCCGCTCCGGTGACAACTACAATTTTGTTCATAAAATCATTCAATGTGAGAAATGTCAATAACTTGTCTAGGGATATTTCGAACTGGTTGTTCGGGCACACCCAGTTGTGTGTTGATGTTTTGCATTAGTTCTAGCTTTGCCTGTGCCCCTCGACTACCGTGCCAATGTATAATATGTGCATCATTTAGATTGCAGTTATTCCACTTGTCAGACATGGCACGTGTAGCATCATCTCCGGGCAACATAAACCCTTGGTAAGCCATGCGAGGATCAATTACTTTGTCTGTCCCAAGTCCCTGACTCCAGACCATCTGATTGTATAATAACTGATCGCTGTTCCACCAGTCAAGTGTTTTGGTCTGAGCCAATGCCCATGACCACATATCACGACTCATGGTGCTAGGATAGTACCTAATATCAGCATTGAGAAAATGTGAGCATGGCCCAAAGCTTTTTGGGTCTGTGTAGTTAAACAATAGAAAATGCTGATATTGATCAAACACCCGAGTGGGCTTGATCATTTGTGTGTCAGAACCACAGTAAAAAATGTTACACGGTTCTTGTTGCCAAATTTCCCATATAGCCTGGAACTGTTGTCTAAACACATGATTGACATCTTTGGCTTCACTAACAAGATTGACTAGTTCCCAGTCACCTTGTAAAAAATGAAAAAAGCTTTGTTCGCTTAGTTCATTCATCTTCTCATATATGGGGTACAAATCACCTTCCCAACTACGATCACTTCCGGGCCACCACTTGGTGCTACCAATCTTGTGCAGACCTTTGATTAGATAATTTTTCATTTGACCAATTCTACTGTGGGGAAGTAGCGCAAAAACACATCTTGTTCATTTTTACGTGCATTGACAATGTTTTCTCGAATTTCATTAAAGAAGTTCCAAGCCAAGGGAATAAACACCACGCGATCTTGTTGAGCTAGATTTCGAACTCGATCAATGCCCGCAATGGGGATAGTACGACCGGGAGTAAACAAACCTTGCTTGAGAGGATTGTCGTCAACGATAAAATCCAAATCAAGCTCGGCATAATTCAACAGGGTATTACCTTTGGCTGCGGCACCATACCCTACCAACAAGTACTCTTGTTTGCGGAACTCATCAATGTGAGATTTCAACGCCGACACGTTTAGTTCCACAGTATTCCGCCACAGCTGATAGGTGCTGGTCTTGAACAGTGGTGCTTCTATGTCAATAATATTTTTCACATGGTGTTGACGACTATTCTTTAAACTCAACACAAAGATATAGCTGTTGCCATGTATTGGTGTTTTAACAACGTCGATAAGATTCAGCCCTGCACGTTGTGCCAACTTGAACATGCTGTTAGCATTGAAAAAGTTAACATGCTCATGATAGATAGTGTCAAACTCGTTATGTAATACCATGTCGGCTTGACTGGTTTGCACAAACAACAAGGTATCTTCATGCATTAACTCGCGGCACGATTTTAAAAATCCCAATGGATCAGGGTTGTGTGCGCAGACATTTTGCGCTGTGATTATATTGTATTCATTTGTGGCCAAACGATCCACAGCCGCTGGACCAAAAAAATCACACACCACAAAGTGATTTGCACTACTGCGTTCGTGCAAGTTCTCGGCTGGATCAATCCCGTAAGTGTTAAATCCTAGTTCTTTAAAATAGTCCAATTGGGTGCCATCGTTACAGCCAATGTCAAGAACAGTGGATGAACCAGGAAGATATTCTAAACAAAAATTAGCAAACCATCGAGTGTACTCACGAATAGTTTTGTTTGTACCTGTGGCATACAAGTAATTTTTGTAGATGATTCCTGGGTCAACAGTATGACTCAGTTGCAAGTGATAGCAATCGTGGCAAAGACGTACTGCCAATGGATACCGATCTTCGTGGTCAGTTACGGATTTCTTATAGCTGTTTGCCAAGGGTTGAACACCAAGGTCCAATGCAGTATGAAGGTTACTGCTGCCACACGCAAGGCATTGAGTATTTTCGTGTACGTGATTCATATCTTTAACCAGCGAGAGTTTTTGAGAGTCCAGTTTACCATTTGTTCAAGTCGTGTATCAAAGTCATATTTGGGTTCCCAACCTAAACTCTTCATGTAGTCACCACTGAGTGCATAACGGAAATCATGCCCGGGACGCTGGGTATCGTAACCTACCATGGTGTACTTGAGTTCTCGGCCCATTATTTTTGCAACAGTTTGCGCAACTTCAAGATTGCTGATTTCTCTTTGTCCCACAATATTGAACTTGGGACAAGTGGCCCCGCCAAAGTCTGTGGGCAGTGGGAATTCTTTGTGCGGCAAGTTCATGATAAACATAGTAGCATCAGCTACATCTGCGGCATGCACCCAATGACGCAAGCCACTCTCTGTGCCTGTTTTTTCATCACAGTGAATAGTGACTTCTTGATCTTCTAGTACTTTGCGCATGACCAAGCCAAGAAACTTTTCTGGCAACTGTCGCTCACCAAACACATTCATGGTATGGGTGCAGTAGATTGGCATATCAAATGTGTTTTCGTATGCCACACACAATTCTTCTGCACCGGCTTTGGTAGCTGAGTAAGGACTGCGACTGTTGTATCGATCATACTCTTGGTATTCAACACCCTCGGGTGCTGATCCAAATACCTCATCTGTACCAAAGTTAATAAACTTTTTTAAGTTAGGCAAATAAAATCGTGCGTAGTCTAGCAAATTACATGTACCCACCACATTGTCTTGTACAAATAGCATGGGATTTTCAATGCTACGTGTAACATGACTACCAGCGGCCATGTGGATGATATAATCCACATCACCAATTTGTCCAGCTAGCTGTGGGTTAATTTCTGCACGAAGGTCATGATAGATTACACGAAGCCTGCGCATTTCATCAGGACCAAATTCTTGTGCAAGTTCGGCCAACCGATTTAGGTTGCCTGAAAAATCCAATCGGTCCAGTGAAATAATGTTGTACTCAGGATGCTTGAGCAAGCGACGAATCATGTGGTGCCCGATAAATCCAGCACCGCCAGTCACCATAACAGTTTGTTTGTTCATTTGGTTATGTTTTCCTACCTAATATTTGAGCAGTATTTAACTTAGACATATTTGTGGTCTGTTAAAAACGGCATTACAATTTTGTCAACAAACTCTTGATTTTGCACACTAGTCGGGTGACAAATATCATCAGCATCAAAGTCAGTGTCGGTACAGTCTCGTGCCCACTCATAGATACCATTCACTGGTAAAAATTTTGTAAAATCAATTTGTTCCAGTAAAGGTTTTACATCTTCGTGATCTCGAAACCTATCAGCAAATACTTCCTGTGTGAAATTAAACATAAAATATGGAATCTTATGCAATTGCAAAAACCACTGAGTTCTTAACACATGTTCACAAGTCAAGATTGCACTACCGGCATCGTCATGAAAGTTTTTGTAAAAAGTTTCACACAATATATTATCCCAGTGCGGATTTAACAATGCCCAAGAGCCCCATCCATTTTTGTTGAACTTGACTGGATTGACCCACCACCCGTCTTTTTTGTTAAGACGTTCTGGTACTGTGCTAGCGAAGAACTCATGTCGATTTGGGCCAGACCAAGAAATCCCAACCAGTAGTTCTTCGGGCTGATGCGTTTTTAGTGCTTCGGCAATATCGTGCAAAACACCACGACTGATCATGCCATTGCCCTGGGCAACCATGGCACTGGATGTGTGGTGGTCTTCGAGTCCCAATTGTTCAGCTAGAAAAACGGGCCAAGTACGATGTCTGTAACCGGAATTCACAAAACTACAACTACACCCACCTGTGATTAATTTTTTAAACATATATTAGTATTTAGAAGCAGGTACATGGTCGCGGTAGCGATTACCACTGCGATTCCATTTCTTCTCGCCCTTGCCTTGCATGATATCAACTACACGATCAATTGTGCCGTTGTTCCAGTCACTGATCTTGCCAACATTGTGGTGTTTGTCTGCCAACAAACCTGTTAGCTTGGACATTGCATCAGTCATGCTCCAAGGTACATATAGTCGGTCAGCGTCATTTGCAAAAGTTTCAGGAAAACTACGATATGCAGGATAAAGAACATTACACCCCAGAGTGTCGGCTTCGGATACAGTGTTAGATACCCAGTCTTGAAGAGCACAATTAAAGAGAACACGAGTATCATTAACAAGGGCGTAGTATTCATTTTTGCTTAGATTTTCGTGGATTTCTAATTTGCCGTCGGCCATTAGTTGGTATGCTCGCGTCACATAGTCAGGATTGTTACTGCGCAGTGGCCCGCCTTGGAAGATGGCAAATTTGACATCGGGGTGATCTTTTGTATATTCTTCTATCAGATCCATAAAGAAGCCCGGTTGCTTCTCTTGATCAAACCTGGCTGCAAAGCCCACACGTTTTGTACGTTCTGCAAACGGCTTGATGTTTTCTACACCACCAATGCGCTCTAGTACTTCTTCTTTGCCAAATGCTAAGCCACTAATATTGTATATAGGAGCACGCCATCCAGCAATGCGCATGTGAGCAACCATTTCTTCGTTTGTGGCGAGAACTCCATCCACGAATTCATTAACCATTTGTTCGTAGAGTCCCATCCAACGTGCCATACCCCATACATGTACGAAATCATCAGGATCAATGGACTGAGCAAGACACCTAACATAAACCCGGGGACGCTGATTAGCAGGAATCTGATCAAATATATATGGTAAGGACTCAATGCCCGGTTGAAACATGTCTTCAAAGTAGATAACATCTTCACTTGTGACTTCCCCGTTCTTCATCATCTGAACCAAATTCATGATCTGGCTCATACCAAAATAACTGCGACCGTGTGCGTCTAACACTTGTCCCACTGAGATGGCCTGGCTATTGTCAATGGTAGTGCCGGGAACATAAACAACGTCTAGACCACGTCGATCAAACACACGTCGGTTCCACTCTGTGAGTTGTAATGTGTAGCGGGCTTCGTAGCTTTCTAGCCCCATGTAAAATAGTTTTCTCATAATCAGTTACGATACCCAGCAAGTCGACGAGTATCTTCATCCCACATGTTTTTAGCATGTTTATTTTGGATGGCCTTGTTGTATTGTTGGTAAGCGTAGCTCTTCCAATTATACAAATCGGATTCGTTGTAACGATAACCATAGTCTTGACAGAACTCCAAGTATTTTTCAAGGTCCTCAAAAATTTGAGTAACTTTGGGATTAGGAGTAAATGTAGGCTTTGCCATTTTAAATTTCCTTAGATAGCAAGTGATTGATAAGGGCGGTGAGTTTCATATTTAATGAGGGCGCCGTTCTCACCATCTTCGGCAACCTCAATCCAGACACTACGTTCAGGATACTTGCTAGCAATTTGCAAATACAAATCGTCTGCGATCATTTCGCAACTTTTAAAGTTGAGTTCCAGTGTTCCTCCAGCATAGAGATTCTCCAGCCAGCGTTTGAATTGGATGAATTCAATATCTCTGTCGTTGTGAAACACATCAATCCACACCCGGAAGTGAAAAATATGGCGATGAGGCACGCCAAGAAAACTAACGTCATATTCATCACCGGTCGCCAACAGTGGATCAGTGGCAGCGGCAGGATACTTGTGTATGCCTTCTTTGCGGAAGGTGACCCAGATTTTTCTATCTGCATGCTGTTTAACTCGTTCAATTTTTTCTCTTAGTTCTTGATTCATAATTTTGAATCTCCCTTGTAATCATCCCAACTAGTAAAAGTTTCACGGCTCATCAAGCTGTGCAGACTATGACACCAGACGCCGGGATTGGTAGCGTCAAAGTCTTTGTCATCTATTTTTAACATTGTATTATAATTCCACAACTTTGTATATGGTATGCTTACTCGAATCTGTGGAATAAAATTGCGATACTCACACAAACCACCTTCGTGAAATTCTTCTACATGGGTAATGGGAATGTCCAGGCTACACAGATATCCTTTGTCTAAAAACGGTTGTATCATGCTTTCCCAACGTTGCCATCCAAGTGCGTTCTCTGGATGGAAGCTGTGATTGGCGCCAAAGAAAATGTGTTCAGTGCCAATAAGTTTAGATTCAATATCAGCAACTGGTTGTACTCCTACCACAAACAAAGTACGTTTGCCAAATGCAGGAGTTCGCTCTACTTCAACTCCGGTAAAAAAAGCAACATTGTCGTGACCTTCTCTGTTCATTGTACACTGTCCTCTAATGCTTCTAATAGTTCCGGATTTAAGTCATCTTCTGAGTTAGAAGGTTCATCGACTTCAAACAGGTTGTTAAACATAGTGTGAGCATTTACTGCTCGCTTGCCAGTATAGCCACGTGTGCCAATCACCCGTTCCCATATATTAGCATGATCGTCGATTATCTGCAAGCTCTTTTGGCGATCCTTGGCAGCAAATACTCGATCAATTACACTACGGAAATCAAACCAACGATCATTTGGGTGCAACAACATATCTGGACCTTGGCCACTGTCGTATACTCGATTGGCTCGTTGCACAGCTTCAATATGCATCCAAACATTATGTCCCATTAATAATGCATAGCTGAAACTGTCCCAGGATGTTTTGCCTTCTTTGCCTATTTTATTTAGGTCGCCGGGTTTGTAGTAACAAATATCTGAGATCTTTAAACGGCTGGTAATAGGCGAGTCTTCAAAGTTTTTGTGAATGCCATCCTGTCGAACAGCATCACCAAACAACCTATTGTCAGTAGCATACTTTTTATTATCAGCAGTGGCGCTCATTCGATAGCTCCACTTGTCGCGATTCTCGGTAACAATGCTGTGATATAACTGTCCATTGGCAGTGGCCAGGAACGGACTGGCACAATCAAAACTAATTGTGAACGTGGGGTTATGATGGTATCGAACTGCACGTTGGATATCAGTAAGCAACACCGCCCACTCTAATTTACTAGTGCCCAAGAAGTGCATCCAATCGTGTAGGCCAGATTCTAACAAACCATCATGCATGAGATTGACAATGCGCCTCAACACCAAATGCACATCACACATGTTCTGCCCGCCCATGCCCCAACCATCAAACGGACGTTGGTGTTTGTCGGGATTGCAGTAATCCTTCATGGTTTCGTACCAATGATCTGCGTCACCGTGGTTGGCACCCTGCAACACATTTAAAATTTTAGTGTCACCATGTCGATTGTGCATCCAATATTCATTATTGAACTTGGTGGCATTGACAGCATCATCATAACTGTAAATGCCGGATGCTTTGGCCCACTCGGGGTTAGTACAAGTCCATGTGGGAATATCCATTGTCATGCCATGTGTGGCTATGCCGCACTGCCATTCTAGCACAGCACGGCGTTTCTTCTCAGCATTTTTGTCTTTGGGATTGGCCCACTCGCCGGGCCATACACCCTTGGCAATTTGGAATCCGCCCGAGTCACATAACATGGTTGTGCCAGCTTCGCGATTACGCACCATGTCCTCTTTGGGGTTCTGTCGCGTTAGATCCAAATCGGCATGTCCAGCTGAATACAAACTCCACTTGTAAGGAAACAAACCTTTTTGACTGTTGAGCCAGTTAAGTTGTTCCATGTCGGGAATACCAGCGGGCATGCGAGATTTGGGAATGTATTCGTCAAATCGTTGCTTGCCCACGTAAGTGGCATAAAAACTACTGATGGCCGGCAAAAATATTGCGTAGTCGTTTTGCTTGTCTGTTAAATTATCTTGTTCCATCTTGCTCCTTGGCCACTAGAGCAGTCATGATGTCTAGTTTTTCTTTCAAATCTCGGATGCCCGGATGCGATTCCGTCAAGAATTTAAATTTTATCTCTTCATCGCGTTTGACTCGTGCCCAATCCAACAAAGATTCAGCTTCGACAGTCAACCCAATACTGGAATAGTTACTACTGATTTCTTTCCAAGTAACACCATCCCAAGCTTCCATGTTGCCGGAATTGGTATTGTATCTAACTTGTCCAGCACCCTGTGCTCCGGGACTGAAGTATGGTGTCATTGGGCTGCCATCGGTAATTTGTATATAACGGCCCATTGACGAAATAGATTTGATCATAGTTTGAGGCTTTCCATTGTGATAATCTTACCCAAACTTTGTTCAAAATTTTCACTGTCGTGAATTAGATATATAGTAAACAAGTTGCGATCGTTGCGTTCATCGTAGGTACGGAAGATAACGATCTTTCCACCATGTGCAGATTTTACTTGAATATTTAGACCGCCATCGGGCAACTCGGTGTCATGTCTGGCGCGAACCAGGTTCCGTTGAGATTTTGTGCTTGGCATGTTTACATACTGGTCCCCGGATAGAGAATCTTCTTCGATACCCATTGCTTGTTTGCACTTTTTAGCGAACCATTGATCAAACCATTTCATACTTTTATCTTTCTAGATGCTAGGTATTGTTCCCATTGTACCCATTTATTTTTAACTAAGAATCCCCAATCACGTTGTTTAGGTCCTGGCATAAACAATGTCCATGCTGTTACATTGGGGTCTAATTCTATACGATGATAAGAAGTAGCACTACAAGTCCTAAAATGCCCAGGCCCCCTCCAATGCCTAATTTCTCCAACTTTTCTTCCTACTGTATCAAACTGAGGGATCCATTCATAGTAACCACCTTTCAGTATGAGTGTTGCGTAAGGCCAAGGATGGTCATGCACATCATCGGGATCTGATTTGAGGAACTTGTGCAGAAACACATTAAACGGAAAGTGATTTCTATCTTTGAGAAAAACATAATATCTTTCAAGATACGGAGCATTGTTGACTCTGTCCATTACTATACGCTTGCGTCCCAGACGCTCCATTATATTTAGAAACCACTTCATAATATACCTTATTTGCTTTGTGCCGGAAGGATGTAGTTGTATTCTGCGAGACCACTGTTGACAGTGATCTTCATTGCACCATCATCACTGATGCGCACAATCTTATCACCAACCAATCCCAAGATAGACAATACTTGTGAAACTGGCCAGGCCAAATTTCTAGACAGTGCGCCTTTAACACCTGGATGGAAAATAAATTCACCGGCGTGTGTTGAATGATCGCCAAAGCTGAATTTTAAATCGCCCTTGTCAATGCGAACAGCAAAGTTAGGCTCTTCGCTGTTGGCTTGATTTTGCATTTTTAAACGTTGGATACCAGCAACTGTGGGCTCAAATTCAACGTGCCAGTTAACACCTTTGAATTTTGGTGTCTTGAGTTTTTCAATTACGATCTCGCTGGTCATGAAGCGATAGTCGTTCTTGAAATCGCCAACTTTGTTTTCAAAATGCAAGCCAACAGGAACATCCTCGTTGTTGCGATTTTGTCTAGTAACATTGATAGTAGCACCTTCGCGGTATTCTTGCAAGTTCAGCAAAATTTTAAGCTTGTCCAAGTTTGGCATACCAAACACGCCAATAAAGTCGGCAACTGGACCATTAAATTTTCCCTGCACAACAACACTGCGATCCTCGGCCAGGCTATCAATAGTGGTTTCGGAATCTGTTCCAGTGATTTTAACAAGGTCAATACAACCCAAATCATGGGTGTGACCAACTAAATCTAGTAAATGATCTCTCATACGTTCTCCTTTTGTGTATTATATAGATTAATTTAAGCTACTGCAACAATTTTGGCAAGAGCTTGTCCGCCTCGTATGCTGGTAAGTGTGCCAGGTTTGGTTGCTTCTATCCAGGTCACAGCAGTGGTTATCTCTTGCCGTTGCGTGATTTTAAACCCCAGTTCTTCTAGGTATTCATAAATCATTCTTCCAGGGGTATACGAAGCACATTTGCGTTCAACCATTTCAACCCCGCCAAAACGATCACAGTCGTTGAAGGTAAATGCCACAGTACCACCGGGGCGAAGTTTTTGGAATGTTTCGACCAAGTACTGTTTTATAACTTCATAAGGTTTGTTATGAAAGTAATTGTAAATTAGTGCAAACCCAATTTGATTATCTGGTACTGAATGCAGGTATGGTTTCTCTGCATCCCTAAACTCGTTGATGGTATAAAATCTCAACCTCTGTACATATTCTTCGTTAAATCTAGACTTAACTGGGTCCAACAATTCCCAAGCCTCGTCAAGCAAGTACAATGGATCAAGTGGCACTAAATTATCAATCCAGGGTTCCAGTGCTGGACGTATAACAAGACCGGGGTAGTGCCAGTCACTATTGGCCAACAGTCTGGATAAAACATACTCTTGTTGTTCTTTTTCTAGAACAACAGTGCGTTTGATAATCCACTCTGGGCTATCATATCTAAGAGCTTCGTCATAGAGTTCGTAGCTGATAGTGAAATACTCATGCTCGTTTTCGGCAATCAACCTATTTAAAGATTCTTTGAGTGAGTATACTGTATTGGCGAATGTATCAACATTATCATTGATTTTGGCCATGTCGCTGATCAACTGATCAGTTAATTCGTAAAACTGCACTTCGTGAGTGCTTACACTGTGTACCACAGGCGCAATAAGTTGATGCAGAGTAGTTCGAGCTTGCCCTGGGTCAAACTTTTTCAAATGTGTTAGATATGATACAAGTGCGCTTAATTTCATTCAAATTCAAATAAACTTTGGAAAGTGTTTGTGGTGTTGGTAGCAGATGCAAGATCCCAATCCAACACGCCCAATAAGTTATCGATCTTTTGATCAATTACTGTGGCCTCCATCTCGGCATCATCAAATGGCAGTTCTTTAAACCAAGTTGGCAGATGCAATTCATCTGTGGGATACCCAATTGAGGTCCATCCCAATGCATTGGATTTTAATTTGCAAACAATAGTTTTCATACCATCAACAATTTGCAAACTGTAGTTGTCTCCGTTCATACGACGCAACGTATTCCAATTTAATGCGGCTCGCACATGTCCTGGCATGTTAGCTTTGCCTTCACGCTCTTCTTTTTTGCCATACATGGTCAAGTTATTGACACGTTTGGGAGTACCTTTCTCCCAACCAGGTCGCTCTTTGAATTCGTATTTGAAGTCACGAATCTTTTCTACAATTGCATCTCTACTGGAGCCGGTAAGCACTTCGTTCAGCACTTCACTTAAAAAGTCTTGAATGACTTTTGGTGTGTCACTGCGCTTCAAGTCTAGTCCCATGGCCTTGACCTTGCCTGGCTTGCCGTCTACATCTGTGCGCTTGCCTTCTTTGTCATAATACAATACAGCATAACGCTTCTTGGTAATGAACAAGCCCTTGCTGGCAACAATCTCACGCCCACCTTTGATGATTGATCCCATGTCGCGTGGGCAGTGAAATGCTTGCTCCATGAATCCCGGAAAACTGTTGTTGACTTGTTCGGCAATGCTGTCATACAATTGAACGCAAATTTCTTTGTTCCACTCTATACGACCCTCTTCAACTTCTTTTCTCAACACCCCCCAAGCGGAAAAATAGCAAGAGTCTGTGTCACCATAGATAATAGTTTCTCCAGTATGATCATACTTGCCAGTGATACACTCGTTGACATAAGCATCCATGTGCTTGGCAATGCTCCGACTAGTCAGTGTGGTTGACTGTCCAATACGCTTGTCAAAAAATCTGCAACCAGGATTAAGAATAGCACCGTACAAGCTGTTCAAATTAATCTTCTTAACCAATTGTCGCTTGTCCCAGTACTCCTCATCTTCTTTGTTTGTGCATTGCTTTAGTTTGGCCTGCATTTCTTTACGTTCAGCATACCAGCGTTCCAGCAATCCGGGAATGATACCCTTTTTCTCATAGGTCATGATGGTACCATTGGCTGTGAGAATCCAAGGTTGATTTGAATCAAATATCATGTGCCAGATCTCGGCCGCCGAATGTACGCTTTCCTCACCACCTTGCCAGTCGATTGTGATCTCAGTACCACGTTGTTGATCCATCACAGCAGTATATTCCAAACTGGCAAATAAACCTTCCCATGATGCGGCAAAGCTCATGCCTTTAGACATATTCTCTTTGATGAGTCTATCGGTCATTATTGGCCGAAGTTGACCAATGATCGTTTCGGGTCCCATGTTAAGAGCACGGATCGCTGAGGGGTAGAGCGAGTTAATGTCAATGCTTCCGATGTATTCGTGGATCCCTTTTTTGGGATAAGCAACATAGGCACCTGCGGCTTGCGTGTCTTCATCAGTGAGTCTTTCTTTTCGGTTAGGAACTACCATTCCACGATCGTGGGCTTCATTAATAATCGCTTGCTCGGTCACGGCCACGGCACCCATTGTGGTCTGCAATAGCACTGTGTTTTCGTGCGCCAGTGTGTTGGCAAGATCTAAAAACTTGAGTTTTTTATCAAGCTTGGCCAACAGCAATGTATCTTGTCGGTTATACTCGATAAATGTTTTAAAGTTTTGATTGTAGAGCTGATCCAGTGTGCCTTCAAAAGCAGTCTTGCGTTCATCTAGTTCATATTCCCCGATGGCATCTAGACTGTAACTGTGACGTTCTTCATATGTGTACTTGCGATACAGTTGCATATAGTCCATATGCACACGACCAATCAAGTCATATGTTTGATTCTCTGCACCGTATCGTTCAAACATTCTTTGTTTGGGCAACTGTCCCCAAAGACAAAATCTGCGGGTGTCATCTTTGCTGAGAACTCGTGTTACACGATTCACAGTATACGGAATATCAAAGCCCTCGCTGTTCCATCCACTAAGTGCATCTGCATCTTCAATTAAGTCAAGAAACGTTTTGAGCAACTCTTTTTCGTTTTGGAATATAAGAGTGTTTTCAAACTCGCTGGCAATCTCCTGTGCGGTTTCCTGGCTCATGTGACGTGGTGAGATCACAAGAGTGACCAGTTGATCTAGCCAGCTCAAGTAAACTGAAATTGCAGTAATAGGATTGAAAGGATCGTCTGGGCGACTAAAACCTCGCTCAGGGTCAAAGTCAACTTCAATGTCAAAAAACGCCACATTAAGTTTTGGTGCGTCATTGCCTTTGTAGTTTTCTTCTAAACAACGAAAAACTGGATTAATGTCTGACTCATACAGTTGTTTGCCAGACTGAATGCGAATTTCCTTGCGAAACTCTTTGTTGTTACGTGTGCTGAATCTTGATACTGGATTACCAAAGATACTTTGGAACTTGCCGCGTGGGTCGTCATAATAAAAAACATAACTGGCTGGGTACTCGCGGTACTCTCTCTTGCCATTACGTCTTTCTACAACATGAATGCGATCGTGCTCACGATCAAATAGTGCATCTACATAACTCATTAATTCTCCGCTTGTGGCCGGTAAGCCGTTCTACATGCTCGTAATGTGAGCGAGTCAAACAATATTTATAGAGTTTTTCCAACAGTTTCAAGAATTGTTTCAAGCAGTGCGTGATCTTGTTTGGCTTTGCCAAACTCGGCTTTGTGTGCAACTTTAATGGCTTTCTTTAACACAGCAGGTTTAATTTCAAGTTCTTCTGCAATGGCCTTGATGGTATCATTGAGTCCAGCGTTGAGGGTTTCAACTTCATGCATGACCTGCATGCCTTCGTTGATAATCTGAGTTAGTTTGATTTTTTGCTCGCCGTTAAATGACTTAGTGTCCATGTTGATTCTCCTTTAATGTGTTAGTATATGTGAGTTGACCTAGTATGTCAACCTATTAGGCAAGGCCGCCATGTAAAAATACGCCATCCAGATGTTTAACTTTATCAAGTTCAGCTTGCGCCAATTGGTATTCCTGGTGATTGGGATCAAATGCGTCAACTTGTCTGAATTCATGTTCCGAATAAGATTTCCAATCAGTTATTCTAGCATACTCAACTATGTCGGCACCAAACGTTTTGGCTAAATTATAAAATTCAACAATCTCTTGATAGTTTGCCTGTTGTACTACCATACGCAAACTGATTTCCATTTGGTTATTATTTTTCTTTTGTTGGATCCAAGCTAGTGCGTGTTGCAGATCTTCCCATTTTCCACCACGGCGCAATTTTTCGTATGTGTGTTTTTGAGCGGCATCTACAGAGACTGTAATTTTCTCAACTCGCTGTTCAAGGACACCAAGTCGATACCAATTCTTTTCAGCCAGGAGCCCGTTTGTTTGTAGTCGCAACCGTAGTTCCGGAAAGTCGTTGGGGTTGATTGCACCCAAGAAAGACAGCAACATTGGGCTTGCAAATACTTCGCCACTGGAACTAATATGCAAGGTAACAGATTCGTTGCTGGGTTTTGAAAACAAATTATTTTTTATAATTTGCCCCAATGCTTCAAGCTTGTCAACTTCTTCGGGAGTATTTTTAATTACTTTAGTCCTGCAACTAGGACAACTTAAATTGCAAGTTAAATCCCCCGAGATCCAAATCTCTCGAGGCATGATGAACACATAGGGATTGTTTATTAGATTTCTAAATACAGGATCTTGTATGCTGTCGTGGTCAATCAGTTGATTGTTGCCCAGTACACCGCAACGTTGCTCATTGCAGTATTCGTATGTGCCGTCTGAAATGCTTTGTCGTATTGCCACGCTTTTTTCGTTGGCTAGAATATCTTGTATGTTTTCTTTAAACAAGTTGCCAACACGACTGGGCAACCAAGCACGACAATCACATAATCCAATTTCGCCCCCAACACCTACATCTAGAACAACATATGGGCTTAGACAAATTTTATTTTGTAAATTTTTCTTTGAAAATTTTTGAAGGAACGCAACTGGAAATGTTTTCATTTATAAAAGCTCACTTTGTGCATCAAGGTAGCGAATCTCTTCGCACAGGCAGCAGCCGCCTACACCACGGTAACAAGTACCGGTCCTAAGGTGTGTTCTTTAGTGTGTAGTATACCTCTACTTGATTTAGCATTTCTTTGAGGGTGGGGTCATATTCTGACTGCCGAAGTATTTCGTTCCACTTAGACATAAATCGTTGAGTTTGTGCAGTGCGATGAGTATCGTAACCAACGATAACACGATCGGTTTCGCCAATGCCACGAGCATAAATTACTCCATTTGCTCGTTCATAAATGTAAGTTTTATCTGGGGTTAGACCACTCATTAAAATTTACGATGTTTTGGTTTGTAAGAAATTTTGCTTTCGGTTAAGCCGTCTGTTGCGCTCTCTGACTTGGGCTTTTGATGATGCTTTTTCATATTGATAGCAATGGCAGCTTGTTGTGCTGGATTTGCGGCTTCCGCCACACCTTGCTCACTGCCGCCAGTGATGGCCTGCAACAATGCTCTAGCAACCACACGGTCTTTTTCTTTTTCATCTTCTGGCAACTGAGCATAATTCTTTTTCATTAATTCTGCACGTTGTTGAAGTTTTGCTTCTAACTTGCCTGCGGCTTGTAGTTTAGGAGTATCATCAAACTGGTCTGGATTTTGTACAAATGCCTGTGCTGTTACATTCCAACCTTTGTGGATAGCGTCACTGATTGCTTCGATATCGGTCTCGCCTTGATCAATTATTTGTTTAGCATAAGCGGCTGACTTCAAGTTGGCCTGCCATCCAAAACTGTTGCCGGGCGTACTACGACCATAGTGATATTCATTGTCTAGTGCTTCGTCACTGATGGCTGCTAGTTGTTGTACGCTTAGTTGTTGTGCCTCACCTTCCGCCACACCTTGCTTTTCAATTTTACCCAATAATTTTTTACCAGGTTCAGCAGCATTATCTTTTGCCATTTTTTCTTTTTGCTTTTCTACTGCTGCCTTGTATTCTGAGCTATTGATATCACGATATGGAGTCTTTTGTTTTTCTTTAGAAGTAGAGCCTTCCGCCACACCTTTGTTTCCTTTTGCCATTTTCAATGAGGTTTTTAGTGCTGCCGTTTTTCCTCTAGGAGTTTTAGCATCATTTGCGGTATCTGCTCTGCGTTGAAGTGGATCGTACCCAAACTTTGGGCTATTAGGATTGCGCGGTGTTTTGTTGCCTTCGTCATCTACATCATACGCATCTGGATCGCTACGCCATTTAGCAGCCTCCGCCACACCTTGTTCCCAAATGTTATTCTCGGCACCTTTGTTCTTATCCCAAAATTTCTTACCTGCAACCAGTTGATCGGAACTGCGCTTTACTCTAAATCCAAGTTCTTTAACATAGTCATACATTATTTTAGCAATACCTTGACCTTTGTATTGTTCTTCAACTGCAAGATCATCTGCTACTAACGTATCACCGTCTCGATCAAAAACTACATAAGCCATCTGACTGTCACCTGTCATGGCCCTGATGTCAACTGTTGCTCCATCAATCCCGACCACAAGATCAATACCGTTCCGAGTTATTCTCTCCTTGCCGCTCGGAATATATTCACGGTCTTCCGCCACACCTTGCTCTTTACGCTTTGGCACAAGTCTGCCTGCTAAATCTTTGTCACCTTTGTAAACACCTTGCTTATCGTGACTTGCTGGGTTCTTTTCAAATGGTTTACCTTTGCGAGCCTCTCTAGAAGCCTCTGCTTTCTTTACAGCATCTTGCCAATAGCCTTCCGCCACACCTTGTTCATGCCCTACTTCCTCAGCTGAGCCGCCGGCGTCGTGTGCCAATTGTTGTATAGTACCCCAGTATTGGCGTGGAGCTACCATGTCATTGCCATTCCAGCTGATTACTTTGCCAAATTTTGCCATCACATGATTGTAAGCGTTTTCTGAATCAACTTCAAAATTTACAGTATCTTCCAAGCCTTCTGCCACACCTTTTTTGTAAGCAATTTCCGTGTTGTTGGCCATTTGCTGTTTAAAGTTGTCAACTGCGCCGCCCGGTTCAATTGATCCAGGAGTCATTGCAATAGAGGCACCTTCTTCCACTGTATCATTGGGATTGGTGGTCAACATAAACTGCTTGCCTTTGTTAAAGGGCTTGGTCTGCATTGTTACTGCGGCTTTGTTGGCAGCAGACTTACCATTAAATGTATAAGGATTTCCTTGCTTGTCTTTGACAATCTTTCCATTGACGCGAACATACCATGTGCCAGCATCACGTGCGGCAAGTTGTTTGCTATAAGCTTGTTCCTGTTCCCATTCAGCTTCGTGTTCGCGACGTTTAAAATCACGCTTGTTAAAATCCATTTGGGCTTGCTGGTGACGATCATAATCACCGGGGCTCATTAGATCAGGATTACGGGTTTGGGCTTCTTTGACCACAAAAAGTTGATTTAAGTTCATCGCTTTTCCTCAATATAATCAGTGTTGGTGTCGGCTTTGCGTCGACGATTGCAATACATTTCGCAAGCCATGACTGCATGATCTAAGTTTTCAAACTTTGCTGAGTGTGGTCGATTTTTAATTGTGATGCGGAAACCGTCATCTTCGTTGCCATGAATTTTTATTTCGTGTCCGTCATCAGTGGTAAGAGTTTTTACAGCCGGGCCAACATGGTCTATATCTTTGGGCACCTGGTCAATTAGGTCTGGATCTTTTTTGATTGCTGTAGCAACGTCTTGAATATAGTCGCCAAGCTTTTTCTTAACTGTGCTCAACACATCTTCAGTTGTGTTAGCTTCAGGAATTTTTGTAAGCGGACCAGTCAACGTCATCTCACCTTTGCCAATAGCATTTTTGATAACACTGGCCAATTGTGGATTAGTTACTGTTCCTAAAACTTTGTTGCCTTGTTTGATAACCTGTGTTGTAGCACGAGCAGGCTCAAATGTAATTTGTTCTGCTTCATCAACCTCTTGGTCTTTGCTTTCACTACCAACAAAAAACTTTTTAGTTGGGTGTTCAGGATCTGTTTTGCTACCTAGTACTGGACTAATATCTTTGGGTTTAAACAATGCAGGTAATTGTGGCACAGACTTTTGCACCGCATTTTGACCTTCTTGCAGTTGGTTAAATTTTTGTAAAATATTTTTAATATCCGTACTCATGCTCGATCGACCTTAAGAAAACTTCTCAACATCCAGCCATGCTTGCCATGAGCATCCAAACGTTCAGCAATGAAGTTAGCAATGCCTTGATTGTTTTCCTGTTCAGCAGATGCAAAACATTGATTCAATAAATCAATCATGGTGTTGTTGTCATTTAGTAATTCTTCAAACATTAAACGAGCACGTGGAATTTTTGTTTGTCCTTGAATTACGCTTAGTTCCATGTAACGTTCATATGAGCCTGGGCTGTATTCTTGTAGAGTACGAATGTATTCGGCAATCTTGTCAACTGCGCCGTAAACTTCGCTGTAAAAATTTCCAAAAAAGTCATGATATTGTGCAAAGTCTGGCCCTTCCACGTTCCAGTGGAAATTCTGTGCTTTGACAGCCAACGCATTTTGTGTGGCTAATAATGTTTTTAAATCTTCAGCGAGCATTTTTTAAATTCCTTTGCAACCAGGGCTTTTTATATGTATTAGAATATTTAGTTGCTGGTGTGGTTAATTGTCTAGTAATCACTGCGCCCAGGGGTTGGGCCACAGTGGCAACATTTCCCGACACAGTGGATCCTGAATCTTCTCGTATGAACTCGTTTGCTCGCATTATCCTATCCTCAATGTGTCTTGATCGACCCATAGTGCAAAACCATGCGGAACACATTGCCCTTTTCGGCGAAATTTAACTTCTGGTGCATTTACTGCTTCGATTTCAACCCGGTAAGTGCCCGGCGGAGCATCGATCTGTAACATATAAGTCAAGTGCTGATTTAAGTCGTGAGTCCAGGTTCTTTCTGCAAACAATTCTCCGTTGACATATATTCTATAAGAAGGGGTTGTACCGATCTTATACTTGCAATAGAGATCAAACTCAGCTCTGACGTATTGGTTTTTCACACAGTATTTACCGTGTGCGTAGTTCACGTGGCTGTCCTACTACCACGTTGCGATTGTTGTATTGAGCACTTAGTATTCTACGTGCCATTTCGGGAGTGCGAGCTTGAACCTGGGTATCAACAATGTTGGTATACCCAGGCTGTTTCAGTTTCAATTTAACTGCATAAGTCTTTAAAGGACGCTCAGATAAACGTATAAACTCTTGTGCTCGCATCCAGTATTTAGTAGCGATATGTATCGGGCTTGAAAGGTCCCGATACAGACACACCTATATACTGTGCTTGTACTGGGCTCAGTTCTGTGAGTTGAGCACCAATTTGCGCAAGGTGCAATCTTGCTACTTTTTCGTCTAGGTGCTTGGGCAACAAATACAGCTCTCCTGCACGATAATTTGCAGTGTTATTAAACATTTCAATTTGCGCCAACACTTGATTGGTAAAACTGTTTGACATTACAAAACTGGGGTGTCCAGTGCCGCAACCCAAATTCACCAGGCGTCCTTCGGCCAACAAGATAATGCGCTTGCCACTGGGGAAGATCACATGGTCCACCTGTGGTTTGATGTTTTCCCACACACAGTCGCGAATACCAGCCACATCAATCTCTGTATCAAAGTGACCAATGTTACACACAATAGCATTGTTCTTCATTTGATCCATGTGCTGGCGTGTGATAACATCCACGTTACCGGTGGCAGTGACAAAGATGTCGGCTTTGTCTGCGGCATACTCCATGGTGACCACCCGGAAGCCTTCCATGGCAGCCTGTAGCGCACAGATAGGATCTGCTTCGGTGACCCAGACCTGCGCACTCAGTGCTCGCAAGGCCTGTGCAGATCCTTTGCCCACATCACCATAGCCGGCCACTACTGCAACCTTGCCAGCAATCATAACGTCAGTGGCACGTTTGACAGCATCTACCAAACTCTCTCTGCAACCGTACAGGTTATCAAATTTAGTTTTAGTCACTGAGTCGTTTACATTGATGGCAGGTAACAAGAGTGTACCGGCTGCAATGCGTTCCAACAACTTGTGAATACCTGTTGTGGTTTCTTCTGTGACACCTCGAATGTCAGCAATAAGTTCGGGATGACGATCATGGATATAACCTGTTAGGTCGTGTCCGTCATCAAGAATCATGTTAGGAGTCCAATCATTGGGTCCACGCACTGTTTGTTCAATGCACCACCAGTATTCCTCTTCAGTTTCGCCCTTCCAAGCAAACACTGGGATACCAAGATCAGCAATGGCTGCGGCAGCATGATCTTGTGTGGAGAAAATATTACACGAACTCCAGCGCACACTGGCTCCCAACGCCACTAACACTTTAATCAACACCGCAGTCTGAATTGTCATATGCAAACTGCCTACAATACGTGCGCCTTGTAGTGGCTGGGTGTTTTTGTATTCTTCTAGCACTGCTCTCAAGCCAGGCATTTCGTGTTCAGCAATAGCAATCTCTTTGTGACCCCATTGGGCCAAACCAATGTCAGCAACTTTATAATCCATGTTCATCCTTTTTAAAAATTTGATTGTTACCATTACGCCATTGATGCATGACGTTGCAAATTAAATTATAGTTGTCAATGTTGTGCCGGGCATCAATACCCAGGTGTTGTCCAACTAACTCTACTAAATCTTCAACTGGTCCATACAGCATTGTTTTAAGTGGTATGTTACAACAATTGTCGTAAGTTTGGTGGGACAGTTTATTATCGTGTGTTAGATGATTAACAATTCTTTCAAATGTTTTATCCTGCCACCAAGGTATTTTATTATAACACAAAACTGCTGTTTGTTTAATATCAAAATCGTCTTCAAAGTAAATTGAAAAACTACAGTAAACTCCAAGCTTCCCAACTGTACTTGTTGTCAACGCGGCATGTACAACTTGTTCTCTTTCGGGTTCATGATGAAACGCATCAAACTCTTTTTCATCCCCGTACCAGTGTTGCAATAGAGGTTGGTTGTGAGCAGTGCCCAAATCATCCAAGGGATCGGCAACATCATAGTCAGTGTCCCTAAGTCGCTTAATAATCCAAATCAACATTGAGGCACCAGCGCCTGGTGCGGCGAAAACAATTATTGGTAATTTCATTAATCAATTATAACAGAAAGTAGAATTATTTTCTACCGATGACCATGAATCTGGCGTAGTCAGTTTCTGGGTCTTGTAACTGTAACGAACCTTTATATAGCACTTGTGAAAGTGGGTACAATTTAAGTATGTCGTCACTGCTGTGAAATTCTCGTTCTTGAACATGGTCTCGGGCTTGCATTGCAACCAAGGTACCACGGGGGATGTTATCAAACCAGGCAGGTCCGGGCATGTCTGTTAGACTGGAGTTAATTACCAAGCCATTAGTACCAAGCTGTCTATAGTCTAATTTGTTGGCATCACGCAACATGTGTTGAACATTGTCAGCACCAACATGCTTTAACATACGTTGACTTTGTTTCAACATGTTGTTGTCGACTTCAACATTGACGATTTTGTTGTAGTCAAATTCAGGTTGTAGTATCATGTACAAACTGGTGTTACCAAACCAGGAGCCCAATATATAAACTGCATCCACGTGGTCTGTTATTTTTCCAACTTGCTGTAAAAGCCAAACTTTACTTGTAGTTAAGTCGCGAGTAAAACTGCCTTGCAAGCTGTACCCTGAACTTTCAGCCAATAGGTCAAATATTTTCATCTTGAATTGGACCACCTTCTACCCAGGCATCACAGGTACGTTTGGCAGCACATTTGAATTTTAAAAACTTACAGTATCCCAGGGTACCTGCGTCTATGGTACTGGCAGGATCTGACCCTGGCTCTGCACCAATACCACGAGCAATGCAGTCTTGCATTTTGCTGGTGATGTCAAAGGCTGCACAGTTGCCGCAACGGCTGCTCTTGACACTTTCAATGTCATCAGTGTTCCACTTGTCAGCTAATTCAGCCCAGTATTCTTCGTTGGGCTCATTGGGATTCAACGGTCCATAGTGATACTCATCAATAGCCTTTTGACGGTTCTTAAGATTGAGCTCAATGCTTTGTGTTGCAGGTGGACAGCCTTGTTCAATGGCTTCTAGTAAATCTATAAAATTTCTCATTTTTTCTTCCCTGATTTCATGTTGGCGCACCAGTGTGCCATGCGTTGACGTTCGCCTGATGAATTGGCAGCAATGCTACGCAGTTTACTAACACTTTGTTTGCAGTTCACACCCACACGCTTGGCCAAACCTTTGCGACCTGGCTTCTTGCCGTCGGCAAAATTTTCTGACACTGGCTCCCAGGCCATGTTTTTACTACCTTTAATGGCGGGCTTGAACCCTTGTCCACGATAAAATTTCATTAGCTTGGCTTGACTCACTTGCCCTTTATCCCAGGGATACAAGGTGAGTGTAATACCATCCTGTTGTGCCAGACGTTGCAATTCCTGCATGGCACGTGATCCAACTCCGGCACGCAAAGGATACGCTTGAAACCATTTGACTTCGACTGCGCCGCGCCGACTAAAACTTGGAGTCAACTCAAACATGGCAAACTGTTGATCCTCGCCCGACCCGCCCATGGGTATAATATGATTATTTTGCCAGGTCTGTGGATACTGGGCATAGACTTTTTGAATCCAATCATGTGCTCGTTGCTGTGGACTCAGCTTGATAGCGTTGTCAACAATAAACTCTTGTGCTCTCATGCTAGTCCAATCTTGCCAGGTGCCATTGGTCCTGATGCTATTCGCTCGCCGCCATCAAAGTAACGTATTTCAATGGGCATGTCCTGCCAGTTTAATCTGTAGGCAGCCATGATACGATGATTGCCTTCGTTGACCCATGCTTCACCATTGTAAGCAACCATGATGTAAGGCAAGTATTCACTGTCAGGACTGCTACCCATTGGCGGCAATTTCTTATGCGTATCCATGTAGTCCATTAACCACTTTAAATCATCCTTACGCACATTTGTTTGTTCGTTACGCATGCCTGGTAACGAAGCCAGGCGCATTACTCTTACTCTAGGTGGTGTTCCACGCACACTCGCTGTGGTGCTTCCCATGTAAGGCACGCCGTAACTGTTGCGACCTTTACTCTTGGCGTAGTCAATCTTGTCCTGTAACCACGCTTCATTGGGCACATCGACACTTAGCGTGCCTTCTTTAATGACTTTAATATCTTTAATTTTCATAATTACATTATCAATATTTTGCCTTCAAGATTGGACATTACATCGTTAAACATAAGTTCCATATCTCTGGCCAGCATTTCAGTTGCATATTTTCTACTAGAATCATCTCTGGCTTCAGGCTTTAAATTTAGATACTTGGAAGGTGAGCCCCAAGCTTGACGACCATAGCCCAGGTTACTGGGCAAGGGATTAAAAGTCACATGGCCCGTGCCCAAGTATTGTGCAAATATCTCGTATAAGAATTCATAGGGTCTGCGAATTTCAGAATTGCGACTACTACGCTGTGTGCCTATAGCATTGAATAGGGCATTGTATTCAGGCGTCAACTCATATTTTATTTTGCCACCACGCTCACCACTCTTACCATAATATTTTTCCAGCATGGAATTAACTTGCCCAAAGAAATGCTCTTCGCCCTGATGCCATGGATGATTGAGATCTTTACTGCCCAAGCCCTTTGATCTGGTTCCTGCTTGCACAGCATGTCCAAACCTATGAGCCATAAGCCAAGGGGTGAGCATTTTCTTTGCGTCGCCTTTGTTGCCCACATACACTATGGTAATAGCATTTTCATGGCCAGCAACAATTTGCTCACCGTCATCTCCAAAGATGATTTTAACTGTTTCTGGGTCCATTGGACCGTATTCACTGTATCGACCTGTACCTGAGACATTGCTGAAAAATAGTCTGATATCGTAGGGAGTGTTGGCAAAGAACTTCTCTGCTTTTAAACGATTTGCTGGATGCGGAATCAGCTTTTTATCAGCCCCACGAAATGGCCCAGGCTTGTCAAAGTCACCTAATGGCACATAATCTGCCATTGGAACTTCAATAATAAACTCTTGTGCTCTCATATTAGTGGAACATTAAGTAACTGTCAATTACATCCCGGCGATTGGCTGCACGATCACCGGCGCCGGGCTGCACAATAACATTCCATTTGGGCTCAGTACCCACCGGTGTTGCCAACATTTGATCGTAGGTGATAATTGAATCAGGTGCAACCTTGTACTGCTGTGCAAGACGTTGCTTGAATGTGTCCAATGCTTCAGGACTGGCAAACTGTGTGCGTCCTTTGGCATCTTTGATCAAGCTAGTGCCTTTACGTGCAATCAAATCAAAGAACATGTCTTTAGGAACTGTCACACCTTGCTTGACTGTGGCTCCAGGGTTTTGTTGTTTGTAGAATTCAACTTTCTTTTCCTCGCCACGTTTGCTACCTGAAGAGAAGTTCATTGTAAAGTTCTTGGGAGTAGCACCTGTGGCAACATCACCCATCTTGGTGTAGGCATAGAACTGCACATCAGGATTGGATTTGGCAACATCATAAGCAAGATCCAAGTATTCTTTGCTGAAGAAGTCACCAGCATCGTGCCAACGCACAACAAACTGCACGCCAGCCTTGTCTGTCTTGGCCTTGATTGTTTTAATCTCTTGATTTACACGGGCAGTATAACCTTCAGGATCATTCACCAGGAAGTTTAGTGCTTGTGCCGCACTCATTGAACTTGCGGGGAACATGACATAGCCACCTTTTCTAGCATAGCAGAATAACTGACAAGCACCTGCACCAGGGCAAGTTGTAATTTCCACAAAGTCTCCAGTGTCTTCGTCTACAACAATGCCCGATAATGCTGGCAATGTCAAGTCATAAATGATTTCGCCTTCAGTCTTGCTTTTCTCCATCTTGGCATTGGTACCAAGTATGGCCCTGGGGCGAGTTGTAATTTGACGGGACAAGTCATCCAAGTCCCACTCTGTGTTGTCATCGTCTTTGGTAATAGCTTTGATATTACTGCCGTGAATGATGGGAGCAAACTTGTCACGCTTGGTCTTGGTACCTGTCTTGATACGGTCAGCATAGCCCTGCAATTCATCACGTGGTATTGTACGCTGTGGTGCGTTAAGCTTGATTGCTTCCGCCACACCTTGCTGTGGCTGAGCTACAAATTTTTGGATTGCTTGTTTTACACCATCCGGAGCATTGGTCCATGGTTCAACAACGCCAGTGCTGTCAAAGCTACTGCCTTGCGGCTTGAGTGCAGGATTCACATATGATACATCAACCGCAGTAAACGGCACCGGGGATTGATTGGGAGTGGGTCTATAACTTGCTTGAACTGTTTTGCCGTTGCTTAGTTTATAGTAATTTAGAGTTGGCTCAAACAATTCGTTTACTTGATCTTCTGCCACACCACGCACAGCACGATCTAATCGCCATCTGTGCTGTGGACCTAACAAACGATCATCTTCGGGTTTGGGACTGTGGCCGCCGTACCGACTTGGGTCGGCATGATGCCGTATACCTGTGGCAGTTTTTTCCACTCGTCCTGGTATGACTGGGGAATTGTCTGGCGGAGAATTTGGTCCGCGGCGACCACTGTTGGCATTACCGGCTTCTTCGACACCTTGGTCTTGAATGTTTAAAACTTTGACTGGAAACCCACCCAGCGTGGCAGCTTCTTTTAATGTTACTTCGAATATTTTCATCGTGCGGTACCTGCTTTTATTTCTTTTAATTGATTCTGCAACTTCATCAACAAGGGCGGAACACCGGCTGCATCAGTCTTAAATCCCATCTTGGCGGCCTGACGTTGTACTTCGCCGGGCTGGATGTCTTGTGTTATGGCCATGCTGTAGCGAGGATCCTGTGCTTCTTTGCTGTTGACTGGAATGTAGCCAGTGGCCTCGGTTACACTTTCATTTTTTTTCTTGCCTGCGCAATGTGCCTTTTGACTAAAGCCTTTGGGGTTGGCGCAGTTGATTGAGCTCTTGTACTTTTGGCTCCACTTTTCGTCTAATGCCGCTTCGTCAGTTTTCTTTTTGGTGTTGACATTGATGGCTTTGCCACTACGCTCTGGATTAGGATCTTCTCTACGCTTGCGTGATGCCGCACTAGCACGACCCTTCTTACCTAAGTTCTGTGCTTTACTTTGTGGCAAACACTTGGGCTTGCCTTCACTGTCATCACCTCTAGCACAGTCACCACGAATCTTGCCATCAGGACCAAAACGCACCCATTTCTCTTTGAACCACTTGCGTAGATCTTCTTCTAGTTCTTCGTTGGTATTTTTCACGCAGTTGGGATAGCGTTTGCCAAACATGGTCTTCATGCCTTCTTTGTGATAGCCTTTCCAACAGGCTTCTAGTATTTCTCTATATTTCATGATTTGTTACCCCAATTGGCAGCACCTTTTTTACGACACTGAACTAACGCACCACTAGCATAAGCACTGGGCCATACTTTGTAACGGCTCTTGACTTTGTAGTAACAGGCATCTTGTTTTTCGTTGATCAGCAATTCACTAAACATGGGTCCGCCGCACTCAGGACATTGTTCTTGCGCTTCCGCCACTGGTTTTATTCTATTTAATTCGTACATTACCTTGTTGCCTGTGTCTGAACGTGAGGATGTAAAGCCCAATGCTCTAGCATAACGCTGTATCAAACTATCATACAATCTTGCACGACTTTGTTCTTTTTGTCCCGGCTCAACTTGTTTGCTGGCTGAAAAATATACTTTATTAGGTTTGTATTTTCCAATAGCACCCGGCACTCTGTCAGAAATAAATGTTTGAATAGCATTTAACACCGTGGCAAATACACGGAATTCGTCACCTTCTCCTGTGACTTCTTGGCTGTTGTTTCTATAAAACTCAACACTCCATGCTTCCTCTTTTGTCTCTTGACTAAATCCCTTGTTGAACATAATACTTAGAAAGGTGTTGTCATCTAATCGTGCTATTGCGTCTACATCACCGTAGTCACCCTTTTCCCATCGAAGTATTTTATAGGGTTGGTCAAGAGCTTCATTGACATCTTCGGGAACTACCTGCCCTTGTCGACGACGCAGTTCATTTCGAAGTCGTTGCATCACCTCTTCTTCGGCACCAGCTCGACCCATGCGCTTGATGGTCTGTGCCGCTGTGCCTGCCGCCTGTACACCACGAACAGCATCACCTGTTGTAGCACAACCTGGTGCGCCGGCTATGCAGGCCGCTGCCGCTGCCGCGGCTAATTGATCTCGGATGCCTTCGTCAATAACCTTGGCTTTAAAAAACTCTGGATGAGCTCGATCAAAATAGCGCATGAGTACACCAGCAGTGGCATGTGCTTCGTTCTCCCACGGACTACCAGTATCTCCGGCTGCGTTGGGTAGATCACCTCGCTCGTATTGACTGTAATGTACTAGTTCATGGGCAATGGTACGCATGATGTCAAGTATGTGACGACCAGTTATTTCTACTTCAATAGTGCGTTTGTCATCCATGTAGTGTCCCATGGTGCGCCGATCAGTACCAAACTTGGGGTCAGTCATTAGATTAATAGTTGGCAGGGTTTTTAAATGCAGATGATCAGCACAGAATTTGACAAATTTTTCTATTACTTTTTCTAGTGGGTGTGTTTTGCCTTTGACAGTAACTTGTGCGCTTTCATCTACTTCGCCGGGCTGATCTACATTTGTGCTTAAATTGGCGTAGTAGTCATAGCCAGGATACCAGTAGTTTTTGTAGCCGTAAATCTTTTTCTTTTCTGGTCGTGTCTCACGCAGACTCAGTTCATGATCTTGAGCTTGTGTGATGGCCGTTTTTAACTTTTCGATTATGCCAGCTCTGCGTAACAATTTAAATGCTAGATTTTCAGGACCAAATTCACCAGTCTTGTCTAATCCAGCTTGACGCATGGTCTTGACTTTTTGCCACAGAGATTTGATTAATTCAATGTCGTCGCTGGCAATGGCAGCTTCGATGCGTTCGCCAAGATCTACATACTTGGCTTTGACGCTGATGTCGTCGATGGTGGGTTGTCGTCTACCAGGTACCTTGACCCAATCGTCATTCACAACCGAATAGATGCCGGCGCTGTGGTGTGGTTGTTTGCTGTCTTGAACATAGAGTTCAACATCATAACCACGTATTTTATAGTTGTGTTCGTTGTTGTATTGATACTTTTTGGCATCAAACAACTCTCGATAAACTTCGTTGTCACAGACATTATCTAGGTCTACCACAAGATGCAAGTCTATGTCGCTGTGTGGGGTATAAGTGTAAGCGGCATTGCTTCCACTCACGGTGATGTCTTTGATGTCAAGGTTATCAACGCCAAGAAATTCGCGAAAATCATCGGCAATAGCTAACAATTTTTCGCGAACTTCGGGACGCAATTTTTCATTGACCCACAACCGCGGATTTAATTCATTGTGAAATTTAACCGCGTTGCTTAGTCGATAAGATTCTAGTTCGTTGATGTCCATACGAACTGTATTTACCGCTATTATTTTTTCTTCTTAGCTTTGGTCGCTGTGGTATCAATGTTAGTTGCCAAAACTTGCGGCTCAGCTTCGGGTTCTTTGGCTGGCACATCTTGTGGTGCAACTGGTGTGTTTTGCAGTGCGGGATCCATGGCTTGTAATGCACGATACAATGGTTCTTGTGCGGCAAAGTCAAACACATAGGTACCTGTGTGCTTGAGCAACACACGTTTATCAACCCAGACTTGACCACCTAGATCACGCCAGTTTTCACAGAAGGTCCAGTCTTCACTGTAGTAACGATTTTCACGCACGGCAGTATCATAATAGGTGCGCAAGTGCTGATCTAGCTCCTTGGGCAGGCCAATGTCGTTATTGAAAGGACGCACAGCAGGATGGGCATTTAGTTTTTCAAACACATCACGTTTGACCAACATAAATCCTGTACCTGTTTTGCTGACTTCTTGTAGAACACCGTTGTCTTCTACGGCAGCGCCTTCAAATCCGTTGACCACCCATTTAACTGGCAAGGTCTTCATTGGGTACAAGCCACCGATAACATCCTTTTGTGCATTTAACAGTACCAATAAATGCCAGGGTTCCCAACCAATATCAGCATCAATAAACATCAGGTGCGTGCTATCGGGGTTGTTCAAGAACTTGGCCACCAAGGTATTACGTGCTCGACTAATCAAGCTTTCATTGGTCATGGTTTCCATGGTCCAATCAATACCTAGTTGTCGGCATGTGTTGGCCCATTTGATGTAGCTCATAAATGTACTTTCAGTCAACATACCACCATAACAGGGCATGCAAATGTGTACACGGGTAGTACGTAGATAATCTACGTTAACTTGTATTTGTTGTTCGGCCATATGTTCCTCGTAAAAATATGTGCGTATATTTACAAGTTTAAAAAATGTTGATAAAATTTTATGACGAGATTCGGATGCCCATGGCCAGCATTACAGTGCGCATAGGCACAGCAGTCATCCGTCCAGTGGGACTGCTGTGTTGTTGAATTGGTTTGGGTTTAAGCTTTGGATTCGCTGACGTAGTCGTTGGTTTCGCCGATTTCAATTTCACGTCCTTTGGCTATGGGTCGGCGTCCTTGCTTTTGTTTGAACTCTTCAAGGCGGGCCAGTGCTTGTACTTT
>Ga0209400_1000223_pt1 | contig 50732 bp, 52 predicted proteins | sample M_130807_EF_Meta_FD_187313 | JGI IMG/M metagenome (GOLD analysis project Ga0209400, IMG submission 187313) | Freshwater microbial communities from Lake Montjoie, Canada to study carbon cycling - M_130807_EF_MetaG (SPAdes) (version 2) | ecosystem: Environmental > Aquatic > Freshwater > Lake... | reverse complement strand
CCTGCACGCTGGCGTCTAATGGCCTTAGAGATTGACTCAACAGCAGCTTTCTGGCCAATGACTCTCTTGTGTAGTTCTGCCTCCATGAAGACCAGCTTGGCTGACTCTTCTTCTGACAACTTGAATACTGGGATACCAGTAGCAGCTGCTAAAACCTCAGCAATAAGTCCTTCGTCAACGACACCGTGAGCGGCCACGTTACCTGAGCGGAACTGTTTGGTTAGCTTTGCACGCTCTGAAAGAAGTTTCTTCTCATCATCACGAAGCTTGGCTGCACCTTCGAAATCTTGTGATTCGATTGCCTTCTCTTTATCGACTCGAACAGCAGCAATCTTCTCTTCTAGTTCACGAAGTTCAGGAGGTGAAGAAAGAATCGAAAGACGAAGTCTCGCTCCAGCTTCATCGATTAGGTCAATCGCCTTGTCTGGTAGATATCTGTCGGCAACGTATCGATCTGCAAGCTTAGCTGCAGCAACGATTGCACCATCGGTAATAGAGACCTTGTGGTGAGCTTCGTAACGGTCACGAAGACCCTTCAAGATGTTGATGGTCTGAGGAATAGATGGTTCGTTAACCTGGATTGATTGGAAACGACGCTCGAGAGCCGCATCCTTCTCAAAGTATTTTCTGAACTCATCCAAAGTTGTTGCACCAATGGTTTGTAGTTCACCACGAGCGAGCATTGGCTTCAAGATTGATGCCGCGTCAACAGCACCTTCTGCAGCACCTGCACCAACAAGAGTGTGAATCTCATCGATGAAAGTAATGATGTCTCCGCGACCCTTAATCTCCTTGATGACCTTCTTTAGTCTTTCTTCAAAATCACCACGGTATCTAGAACCGGCAATAAGAGAACCAAGGTCAAGTGTGTATAGCTGCTTACCTTTTAGCGTCTCTGGAACATTGCCAGCAACAATTGCCTGAGCAAGACCTTCAACAACAGCAGTCTTACCAACACCTGGTTCACCAATAAGGATTGGGTTGTTCTTAGTTCTGCGCGAAAGTATCTGCATGACTCTTTCGATTTCCTTTTCGCGACCAATAACAGGATCTAGCTTTCCTTCAGCAGCAGCTGCAGTTAGGTTCTTACCGAACTGGTCTAGAACCTGAGAGCCCTTTTGGGGAATTGCTTCGCCACCAACGGTTGCTGTTTCCTTGTTATCGAAACCTTGCAGCATCTGCTGAACCTGAGCACGAACCTTGTTGGTGTCTGCACCTAACTTGGTTAGCACCTGGGCTGCAACACCTTCGCCTTCTTTTATAAGACCAAGAAGAAGGTGCTCTGTGCCGATGTATGAGTGCCCTAGTTGAAGAGCTTCACGAAGCGATAGTTCCAGAACCTTCTTAGCGCGAGGAGTAAATGGAATATGTCCGGTAGGAGCTTGCTGGCCCTGGCCAATGATCTCTTTGACCTGGTCACGAACTGCCTCTTGAGAAATACCGAGCGCTTCTAGCGCCTTAGCTGCTACGCCTTCACCTTCGTGGATAAGACCGAGCAGAATGTGCTCTGTTCCGATGTAGTTGTGGTTAAGTGACTTAGCTTCCTCTTGAGCTAAAACCACTACCCTACGGGCCTTGTCAGTGAACTTCTCAAACATCTTTACTCCTTTGGCACTTTAAATGTGCTTACAAAGAAGATAACCCTGTTTGACCCTGTTTATTCTGGCTGTTCGCCGAGGGGTGAACGTTTTTGAGTCGCTAGTTGATGCTTAGCCCGCTCCTCAGCTTCAATCTGAGCCCTGACTTTACGTTCTTTAGCGTCAGCTCCTATGATGCCTTTGAAGAGGAAGTAAACCAATACACCCATACCCAGTGGAGGAAGGATGCTCAGAACAGCAGCTAGGAAATCCTGCATTACTTAACCAAGGGGAACATGATGGTTTCGCGGATACCAAGACCGGTCAGGCTCATCAGTAATCTGTCGATACCCATACCCATTCCACCTGATGGTGGCATACCAAACTCAAGTGCCTTTAGGAACTCTTCATCTAGCTTCATCGCCTCTGGGTCACCAGCTGCAGCGAGTTTTACCTGCTCAACAAATCTTTCGCGCTGTATTACAGGGTCAACTAGTTCTGAGTATCCGGTGGCCTGCTCGTAGCCTCTGATGTATAGATCCCACTTCTCAACTACACCTGGCTTTGATCTGTGGTTACGAACCAGTGGTGAAGTATCAACGGGGAAGTCCATTACGAAGGTTGGCTTCTGTAGACCTCCCTTTACAAAGTGCTCCCAGAGTTCTTCAACGTATTTACCGTGCTGAGGGTGGTCAATCTCTAGACCTTCTTTATCAGCGAGTTTCTTGAGAACAGCAATATCTGTCTCTGGAGTGATTTCAATTCCAGCCGCTTCTGAAAGGGATGCAAACATTGAAATTCTTGCCCAATCACCAGATAGATCGTTAACTTCGCCATCTTCTAGCTGAACCTGGAGTGTTCCAAAACAGTCCATTGCGGCATTCTGAATTAGTGCCTGGGTAAGAGCAGCCATGGTGTTGTAATCACCATATGCTTCATAGGCTTCAAGCATTGCAAATTCAGGTGAGTGAGTTCTATCAGCACCTTCGTTTCTGAAGTTGCGATTGATTTCATAAACACGGTCGATACCGCCAACGACTGCACGCTTTAGGAATAGCTCTGGAGCAATTCTTAGAAACAGTTCAGTATCGAAAGCATTTGAGTGAGTCTTGAAGGGTCTAGCTGATGCTCCACCGTGAATGGTTTGCAGCATTGGAGTTTCAACTTCAATAAAGTCATCTTGAGTAAAAGTCTTACGAAGAGACTGCATGACCTTTGATCTGATCTGCACTACTTCTCTTGCACGATCTCTAACAATCAAATCAACATAACGGTGACGAACTCGATACTCTTCGCCGAGTTCGTTGTGCAGGTTAGGTAGTGGTCTGATGGTCTTGGCTGCCATTGCCCAAGTATCAACCAAGATAGAAAGCTCTCCGCGCTTAGAAGTAATAACTTCACCTGAAACAAATAGGTGATCACCCAGGTCTACTAATTCCTTGTATTGCTCCAAGTTCTCTTCACCGACCTTATCCAGTGAGAGCATGATCTGAATTCTTGATCCAGTTCCTGCTTGCAAAGTTGCGAAGCAAAGCTTTCCAGTGTTGCGCTGGAACATAACACGACCCGCTAGACCAACTGTTTCACCGGTAGCAACATCAACATCTAGATCTGGATATTTGTTCTTGACCTGGTCGATGGTTGCGGTTAGCGCTAGAGAAACTGGATATGCTTCTGACCCAGAAGCAATCAAACGCTCACGCTTAGCTAAACGAATAGCAATCTGTTCAGGTAGGTCTTGCTCTTCAGTTACCAGTTCTGGCTCTTGGTTCATTCCTGCTCCCGAATATAAAAACTTATGTTGTCAATAAGTCGAACACCATCGATTACCGCCGCAACCAACATCACAGCATTACCCGTGAAATCATCTGCAATTGGCGCAAAGGTCTCTTTACTTACTAGCGCTAGATAATCAAGTTTAGCCAGCGGTTGAGATTCAATCCGCTTCCTCGCTCGCTGAAGGGCAATAATTGGGGCAACCCCTTCGGTAATTAGCTCTTCTGCATTGACCATAGCCTCAAATAGCACGGGGGCTATAGCCAACCCTTCTGGGCTCAATCTGGCATTCCTGCTTGATAGGGAAAGCATGCTTTTGGCTCTCACAGTCTCACCCTCAAGGATGCGGATCTCATCTTTGAACTCCCTGTGCACCATTCTCTTGACTAGGAATAGCTGTTGGGCATCCTTGGCCCCAAATACGGCTAACTGAGGTCTAACGGCTCTAAATAACCAACTCACCACGTGCAGCATCCCCTCGAAATGCCCAGGCCTGCTGACTCCTTCAAACACAGAGCCCAAAGCACCTGCCCTAGGCGCTAGTGGCGCATCTAAGCCATCCGGATAGACCTCTTGGACACTAGGAACAAAGAGAAAATCTGGGACTTTAGGGAGAGATTCAAGTATGGCAACATCAGTCTCTAAGGTCCTTGGATAGCTATCGAAATCAACAGCATCACCGAACTGGGTTGGGTTCACAAAGATGCTCACCACCACTACTGAAGCTTCCTTTATTGCAAGCTCAACCAGTGAAAGATGTCCTTCATGCAAAGCCCCCATGGTTGGCACAAAGACAACATTTACCAAGGGATCAAGCTCTCTTCGAAGGTCGGCAACAGTGTGAATAATTTTCACTAATTACCTTCTTCAAACAGTTCAGCAGGGTCTATTCCAGGAACTCCACTTCTAAGCGATTCTTCCAGCGAGGACCTGAAGATTCCAGACAAAAGATTCCTGGGCTTATCGATTCCGGCATCTTCTAAAAGAGTGATTGCCTGCCCTACGATCAGCGTTGTGAAGGTGCCGGCAACAGAAATAGCTTCTGCGTATTTCTCCCGTGCATTGAGCGGAACGTGAACCGGTTCTCCACCCAACTCGATAGCAAGTGTCTGGACAACTGGTAAGACTGCTCTTGGTGCATCCACCGCGATATAGCTATCAATAAGTCTTGCCCGATCGATAGAACTAAATCCGGTGAATTTGATAGCTGGATGTATTGCCATTGGGACAATCCCCAAACCTAAAGCATCAGCGAAGATTTCGTAACCGAAGTTAGGTGAGGTATGAGCTATCAACTGCCCTCTACTAAAACTTTCAGTAGTAACTAACCCCTTAACCAAATCTTTGATTTGATCACCTGGAATAGCAAAGATAACCAGATCAACATCTTGGACTGCATCAATAACTGGAAGTACTGCAATTCCAGGAAGCACTGCTTCAACTTGAGCCGCTCTAGTCGGATCTGTTGTTGAGATGGCAACAAGATTATGTCCCGCATCTGAAATCGCTTTGGCGATTGAAATGCCCGCTGGTCCCGCACCGATAACCGACACCTTTAGGCGAGTTGGGTCAACTTGAGAATTCATTAGGCCGGAACCGCACTATCTTCTTTCCCAGCGGAATTATTTGGGTCACTCGGTAAGCGACACATCCACTCAACAATGAAAGCAACTGCCAACAAGATAAGCGATGCGATTCCAGCAGCGAGATTGGTTCCAGTTGAACCTTGGACAACAACAGGCGCGGTGTATTGCTTGACTAATATTCCGATGTGCCAACCGCCAAGCAAACTTGCCGTTACCGCACCAGCCTTAGCGAGGACTAAAACTCTAACCGCGTAGAAAGGATCAACTGGCATAGGCTTCGCGAACTTAGAATTTGGATTCTGCTCTAGCGCTAATGTTGCCTTCTTAAGGTTTCGCTTGTATCGCCAAATGGGAATAGCTAGAGAAACCAAAATTACAGCAACCACAATTACTGAGATAGCCAGCGTAATCCCGCTCACTGGAATCGCCCTACCGTTATTGATAGACCAAACGCTAAACCCATATCCTGCTGCAGTGGCTAGCGCCAACCAAACTGCGACTGAAATGATACTTATCGGCTTCATTTAATATGAACCTCATTGATGTATCCGTGAGCTAACTTCTCGATGCTGCCATGTCCTGGCAGTTGAGCCTTTTGATCTAGAAAATACCAAGGAACAATAACAAAGGCACGATTGAGAGTTTCTGGATGAGGGATAACCAATGCACTTGAACTATAAGACTTATTACCGTAGGTAATGATATCGATATCGATATTGCGATCTCCCCAGCGCTCTAGCCTCTTGCGGCCTAAATCTTTCTCAATCGCCTGCAATGACCATAGAAGATGGTCAGGTTTTAGGTTGGTCTCTATTCTTGCAACACAGTTTAGAAACTTAGGCTTAGTTGAATCAAAGCCAGCCAAAGTCAATGCCTTAGATTCCACTACCGGCGAGATTTCAAGAAGTTCGATGCCATTAGTTAGCTTGATGGCTGCCAAAGCTTTTACGAGCCAGTGTCTTCGGTTTCCCAAGTTGCTTCCCAGCGCAAGTACTGCTTTAGTCATGGCGTTTGGCCTCAACAGTGACACTCACATCATCAAACTCATAAGGAATAGGAGCATTCGGTTTGTGCACTGTAACGCTGGCCTGCTGAACAATCCCGGCACCAAAGTTTAGGCAGTAATCCAGAAGCCGCTGTGCCAGGGTCTCTAGTAGATCTACCGGTTCATTCTTGGTCAGTTCGACCAAACCTTTAGCCAAATCGCCATAGTGAACGGTATGAGAGAGATCATCTGAGAAAGCTGCCTTATCACCATCAACCCAAACAGCTGCATCGATATAGAAATCCTGACCGTTCTGACGTTCAAAGTCGAATACTCCGTGATGGGCGAAGACTCTAAGTCCTTTGATTTCTATTTTGTGTTGCATGAGTTAATTCTGTCGCTTTGAAGAACTATTGTCTGCATTATTAGATCCTTCGTGGAGAGCGCTAACAATGTTTATGGCATCAACAGTAGCTAACACATTGTGCACTCTAACTCCCCAGAGCTTTCGTTGCATAAGAAGAGCTGTCAGCACTGCGGTTGCAACATCTCTTCTCTCGTGTGAGACCGAATTAGGTTCTTCTTCATCAAGAGCGCCAGCAATAAATCTTTTTCTAGATGCCCCAACAAGAACTGGCAGTCCCAGTTTCTCAATTTCATCTAATCTGGCTACTAGTTGCCAGTTCTGCTTCATGTCCTTAGCAAAGCCAAGACCTGGATCAATAATGATGTTTTCTCTCTTCACACCAGCCAACATTGCAGCCTCAACTCGAGCCTGTAATTCTTTGGCTACTTCCTCTGCAACATTTTGGTAAGCGGTCATCGTATTCATGATGTCGCTGTGACCACGCCAATGCGATACAACTATTGGAACATCAAGCTTGGCGACAACTGCAAACATTCGTTCATCAGCTAAACCACCAGAGACATCATTGATAATGTCCGCTCCCGATGCAATTGCAAGCTCTGCAGTTTCAGCGTTCATGGTGTCAATGCTGATTTGAACACCAAGCTGCAAATCTACAATTGCCTTGATAACGGGAAGGACCCGATCCTGCTCTTCCTGAATACTTACTCGTTCGGCACCTGGTCTGGTTGACTCTCCGCCGATGTCAATAATTTCTGCTCCTGCTAAGGCAAGAAGTTTTGCATGGTCAACTGCAGATTCAATTGAATTGTATTGATTGCCGTCGCTAAAACTATCTGGTGTGACATTCAGAACACCCATAACCCTGGGCTTTACTTTTGGAGCGCTGGAGTCGTATTTCATTTTGCGATCAGGGCCATTACTTCTGCACGATTAGCAGCTTCACTGTATGAACCGCGAGTGGCAACGGTAACAGTATTTGCCTCCGGCTGTCGAGCTCCCCGAGATGCGACACAGTGATGCCTTGCCTCTATCACTACGACAACTCCCTGAGTTCCTAATCCTGCTTCAAGGGCATCTGCGATTTGAGCAGTGAGGTTTTCTTGCAATTGTGGTCGTGATGCGAGCACTTCAACTAGTTTTGGTAGTCTGCCTAATCCAATGACTCGATCGCTGGGAAGGTATGCAATGTGAGCTATACCGGTGAAAGGCAGTAGGTGATGTTCACAAATGGAAACTAGCTCGATGTCTTTGAGAATGACCACATCATTGTGTTCAGCTGGGAAGGTTTCAGCGAGCACGGCAAGTGGATCTGCGCCAACACCGGCAAAGAAGCCTGAGTATGCATCAGCTACTTTTTGCGGGGTTGCCCTAAGTTCTTCACGGCTAGGGTCTTCGCCGATGGCATAGAGCAGTTCAGTAACAGCTGCCTTTATTCTCTCGGCGTCTAGCACTTATAGTCCCTATGAAGACTTACGGCGACTGGTAGGTTTCTTAGCCTGGCTAGCCTGAGCTTCACGCTTAGCCTGAGTAGAGCCCTTCTCAGGGATAGCAATCGGGCCTTGAGTTGGCTTCGGTCTGGTGCGCTTAGATAGCCACTGGCTACGCTTAGGAAGTTTCTTCACAGGCTTGAAAATCACCGCAATATCCTCGGCGTTTATAGTCTCGCGCTCCATTAGCTCCTTGGCCATTGCATCTAAAACCTTGCGGTTTAGGTTGATGGCCTTGTATGCCTCATCGTGAGCTGCATCTAGAATCGTGCGCAGTTCATTATCAATCTGCTGAGCAGTGACATCAGAGTATTCCTTAGTGTGAGCCATGTCTCTTCCGATAAACACCTCACCAGCTTGGCCATAAGAAACAGAACCGATAACGCTCGACATTCCATACTGCATGATCATTGCCTTAGCAATTGAGGTCGCCTTCTCGAAGTCATTGGATGCTCCGGTAGTTGGGTCCCCGTAAACAATTTCTTCAGCAACGCGGCCACCCATTGCATATGCAATCTGATCTAGCAGTTGGTTGCGAGTAACGGAGTAACGATCTTCTAGTGGTAACACCATGGTGTATCCAAGAGCTCTACCTCTAGGCAAAATTGTTACTTTAGAAACCGGATCTGAATAGTTCAGTGATGCGGCCACAAGAGCGTGACCTGCTTCGTGATAAGCAGTATTCAAACGCTCAGAATCTTGCATCAATCGAGTCTTCTTTGCAGGTCCTCCGATAACGCGATCAATTGACTCATCAAGAATCTCGTTGGTGATTTTCTTCTCACCGCTTCTTGCAGTCAGAAGAGCTGCTTCGTTTAGAACGTTGGCAAGATCTGCACCGGTGAAACCTGGAGTTCTTCTAGCGACCATCGCAAGATCAACATCCTCTGAGACTGGCTTACCTTTGGCGTGAACTTTTAGAATCTGTTCGCGACCAATTAGATCAGGTGCAGAAACGCCAACTTGACGATCAAAACGACCAGGGCGCAGAAGTGCTGGGTCAAGAATATCAGGACGGTTAGTTGCAGCGATAAGAATTACGTTGGTCTTTGAATCGAAACCATCCATCTCAACTAGCAACTGGTTAAGAGTCTGCTCACGCTCATCATTACCGCCACCAATACCGGCACCACGATGACGGCCAACTGCATCAATTTCATCTACAAAGATAATTGCGGGGGAAGCAGCCTTTGCCTGTTCGAAAAGATCACGAACACGAGAAGCGCCAACACCGACAAACATTTCAACAAAGTCAGAACCTGAAATTGTAAAGAATGGAACACCGGCTTCACCAGCTACAGCTTTAGCCAAAAGTGTCTTACCGGTTCCCGGCGGTCCATAAAGCAAAACACCACGAGGAATTTTTGCTCCAACAGCTTGGAACTTCTGGGGTTCCTTAAGGAACTCTTTGATCTCTTCAAGCTCTTCAATGGCTTCATCGACACCAGCAACATCGGCAAAGGTGACCTTTGGCATGTCTTTGTTGTATAGCTTGGCTCTGGATTTACCAAACTGCATGACCTTGTTGTTGCCACCCTGAGCTCCTGACATCAAGAACCAGAAGATACCTAGGAACAATAGGAACGGAAGGATGCTGTAAAGCAGAGAAAGATACCAAGGGGTATTAGTTACCTGATCATTAAAGCCATCAGAAATTTTAGCTGCTGCGATAGCCTCAGTTACCTGAGTGCCACGAGAGAAGGCGTAATAGAACTGAATCTCTTTGCCATATTTAACGTCTGTGGTCTGCAAGGTGACGTGAACGCGTTGTTCGCTTTCAATAACCTCTACCTTTTTAGCCTGCCCAGACTGAATGAACTGGATACCGACCGAGGTGTCTACCTCTTTGACGCTAGAGGTGTTAAAAGAGTTAAAGCCAATAACTAAAAGGGCAACAGCGATTGCCACATAGAGAAATGGACCTCTGAAGAGTTTTCGTGGTTTCATAAGAGAGGCTTAGCCTCATACCTTTCCTTAGCAACTACTAGGCTACCCGCCAGAAGCGACACTGTCAGCCCCTAAAAGGCCCTGTTCGCAGTCAGAATAACGATTTTAGCTGTATACAGAGGGGGCTAAAACGCCCACATCTTTCAAAGTGCGATACTTCTCGTCGTAGTCGAGGCCGTAGCCAACTACGAATTCGTTAGGGATATCAAAGCCAACCAGCATTACGTCGACCTCAACCTTGGCGGCTTCTGGCTTGCGTAGTAAAGCCACAATCTCAACCGATGCTGCTCCTCGAGCAGTCAGGTTCGACTTCAACCAAGACAGGGTGAGGCCTGAATCGATGATGTCTTCAACAATAAGTACGTGTCTACCCAGAACATCGGCATCTAGGTCTTTGAGGATACGAACAACTCCAGAAGATTGGGTACCTGAGCCATAGGAAGAGACCGCCATCCAGTCCATTGACACTGGAATCTGAATCGCTCGAGACAGATCAGCCATGAACATGACCGCCCCTTTTAGAACACCTACCAGCAAGACCTCTTTACCTACATAAGCAGAGTCAATCTCAAGGGCAAGTTCTTTGACTCGTTCAGCAATCTGAGCTTCCGTGACTAGAACTTTAGTGATGTCGTCTTGCACCTTGATGAGGTCCACTTAGCATGCTCCTGGTTTTAAAGTGTTGGTGCTCTTGAGAGTTATCTCTTGGCCCGTTCTTACTACTCTAACCGCTGGTAGGGTCAAAGGTTTTTGACCATGCCAATTCGTTAACAAACTAGCGACAGCATCAACATGGGCCTTGCTAGGTTCAGCTCCCAAGATCACCAAAGCGTTATGAATAACCCGATTACGAATTGCTGGTGCAAGTTGAAATAGTTCCTCAATATCTAGAACCACTGAATTACTAGTGGTCTTAGCACAATCATGAAAAGCAATTTGAGCTTGAGCATCTAGATACTCATTATCTTCCTGCAAAATCTCGGCAGTTCGAGCTAGAGCATTTGCGATACCTGGGCCTAGTTCTTTTTCCAGAACTGGAAGAACATTCAGCCTTACCTTTACTCTGGAGAACTTGGTATCCAAGTTCTGTGGATCCTGCCAAAATTGGATACCACTATCAACACAGAAGGCGACTGTGGTTTCCCTTCTGAGTGAGAGCAGTGGTCTTAGGTATTTACCATCAGAACTCAATCCGGACATTCCTGCAATTGATCTTGGCCCTGAGCCTCTTGCTAGCCCTAGCAGTACTGTCTCGGCCTGATCATCAAGAGTATGGCCGAGCATTAAATACTTTGCGTCGTAGCGTTTAGCAAAATCGTCAATTGCTCCATAGCGAGCATTTCTGGCGGCAGCCTCCATACCAAGTGAACCAGCGACTACCTTGACTTCCATAATTTCCACAGTCACAAATCCCAACTCCAGAAGAGTTGCCTTAGCCTGCTCAGCAATCTCCTTAGACCCCTTCTGGAGATTGTGATTGCCCACAACTGCAATCACATTGACCTTGGCTCTTTTGCCTTCAAACAGTGAAGCTGCTGCCAGCGCAAGACTGTCTGCCCCTCCGGAGCAGGCAATTGCCACCGTGTCATTTTCTTCAACACCATAGGATTCCCAGGAGTCTCTGATGGCTCGACGAACATCAGCCATGGCAGGAGTTAGCCTAGGTCGCGCAACCATCTGTGCCCTTTCGGTATTCTTGATACATCAAGCCTATTTAGGAGATCTATGTCTATCGACGCCATCATCGAAATTCCTCGCGGAAGCAGAAACAAATATGAAGTTGACCACGAGTCAGGACGTATCCGTCTAGACCGTGTTCTATACACACCTTTTGTTTATCCAGTTGACTACGGTTACTTCGATAACACCCTAGGTGGCGATGGGGATCCACTAGATGCTCTCGTATTACTTGAGTTCCCAGTATTCCCAGGTGTAATCGTTGAGGTTAGAGCTGTTGGAGTGCTACCTATGGAAGATGACGGTGGCATCGACGAGAAGATCCTTTGCGTTCCAGCCAAAGACAAGCGTTGGGCTCACATCCAGGACATCAACGATGTTCCGCAGCAGACCAGAAACGAAATCGAACACTTCTTCACCCACTACAAAGATCTAGAACCAGGCAAGTGGGTCAAGCTAGGCCAGTGGGCTGACAAGGCTACAGCCGAGAAACTGATTGCTGAGTCAATCGAGCGCTTCAAAGCTGAGGGCTCGCACTAAACCTAAGTACTTAAAACTAAATGGGAGGGTCTTTCGACCCTCCCATTTATTTGTTTTGCTTAGTTGATTCTTGTGATACGTCCGTCTGTTGTCATGACAACTGGCCCGCTAACGCTATCGCGAATGATCGCTTCACGAACAAGGGTCTCTAGAACGTCACGGGTTCTAGCTTTAGCTAGTCCACCAAACATCGTGTATCCATCTCCACCAGCAACCATGAAGTCATTGGTTGCAAGAGTATAGGAAACAGAGGTTGAGTTAGGGATTGGTGTTCCATCTGCCAGAGTTACTGTCTTCACTCTTCCTGCAAGAGCTGCGACTGACATGTCAAATGTGAACTTCAAACCTGATACCTGTGGGAATCTTCCAGCACCAAGTGAGATCTGAGAAACTCCATTTTCTAGAGCTGACCAAACGTCTGCACCTGTGATAGTTGTGGTTGCCGCAGTGTTACCGAACGGTAGAACGGTTGCAACGTCACCAACAGTCAACTTGTAAGGGCCCGTGCTGGTTACCTTCCAAGGACCATTTGAGGTAGTGAAACCAGGTTGCAGGCTGCTCCAGCTCGGGCGAATGATTGAAGCATCGCTAGGTACGAAAGTCTTCGCTGGAAGCATGTCGCGAAGTCCTCCACCATTGATGATTGCAATCTGAGTTCCCATGGCTGAGCGAAGCTTGTCAGCAACATAGTTACCCAAAGCAGTCTCGTAGTTGCGCTGAACCTGAGGAGTTCCACCATTAGGTGCAACGTCCGCTATTGATCCAATTTCTACGTTGTACTTAGTTCCTAGGTTTGCCTTGTACTCGTTAATTGAGGCAATTGCGCTCTGGTTAAGTCCTGTTGCTGCAAGCGCTGTTCCAGCAACTACTTTAACTGTTGGAACGATGTGCTCAACACGAGAGCCGATTGTCTTCCTAGTTGCAGTGTCCACACAAGCGTGAATGCGGTTATAGATCGCACCAGCGTTAGTTGTTTCGGCTACAAGTTTGTTCGAGACGATACCGCCGTACTTTAGGTGGCTGTGACCACCCAATACGATGTCTGAACCCGAGAGCAAAGGAACTATGTCTAGCAAGCGGCCTTCAGCAACAGATGATTCAGAGTTGAACTGGCCGAAACCTTCGTGAACTAGTGACACAACGATATCTGCACCAGCTTTACGAGCAGCTTTGATTGCGGCTTGAACCTGATTCTTAGTTGCCACTCCAGTTGCGTTGGTAGCCAAGATGTCACCGATGTTCATGTTTCCTAGGTTGCCAGGGAAGACTACTTCCTTGGTCTCCGGTGTGTTCATACCAATTACACCAACCTTGACGCCACCGCGGTCAACAATTGTCCAAGGAGCAACTGCTTCGCCCTTGGTGTTCTTGCTGCTAAGTTCAGTCAGGCTTGAGTAGTTAGAAACAACCCACTTGTAATCAGAAGCCGCGATTCGACCGTTGACTCTAGACAGAGCATTGTCATGTTCGTGATTACCGAAGGTAGTGACGTCCACACCCATGTAGTTCAGAGCCTTAACCGATGGCATCTCATCAAAGACAGTTGAAAGCGGCGGCGCTGCTCCCCAGTTGTCTCCGCTAGCGAATGTGAATGTTGCTGGGTTTAGTTCGCGATCAGACGCAAAGTTTGCAGCCATAGTAGCTGCACCGCTTGTGTAAGTATCGAATCCGTTTGCAGTGGTCTTTGTGTAATCCAGTGCGCCGTGGAAGTCGCTGAAAGCATCGATCTGGAAGTCTCTGACATCTCTAACTTTTGCAGTGTTAACCAAAGCAACTGCGTTAGCAACGTTCGTGACGGTCAGAGCTGGGATTTCACCGAAAGCAGTAATGTTTCCCGTAGCATCCAAGCCATAGAAACCGTCACCGTTTGAAGCTAGTGCGGTGTCTTTTAGTCTTGCTGCAGTAGCTGCAATAACTGGAGCATCGCCGTAAGAGACAATTTTGCCTGTTGCTGTGATGGCCCAGAAGCCCTCACCGGTAGAGCGTGGAACTACTCTTACATAACTGTCGCGAGGCAAAAGATCTGACGAGGCATCGCCTGCACCATAAATCTTTCCTGTTGTTTCAAGAAGCCAAATTCCCTTGCCACTTGACGTTGGAGCAGCTCCAACCACAAAGCCCTTCACAGAAGAGTTACCAGCGATTACAGGAACGTTGGTCGAAGCCGAAACTTGACCCTTCTTGCCGATTACGTAGTAACCGAGTCTGTCAAATGAGGAAACGATCTGAACTGCGATGTCAGTCATTGCCGGGTTAGAAACAGTTGCATCTCCCAGAGCAGCAATTCTGTTACCTGGGGCAAGTAGCCAAGCGCCATTACCTGAAGGGGTTGAGACAGAGCCGAAGTAAGCAGAAGACTTTCTTGTAAGTCTCGCGAAGTTACCGGTTGTTGAGCCCAGGTTTTTGGTCAAACCGTTGCTGTCTACAGCAAAGAAACCGGTCTTAGCAGCCAATGGCGTAATTCTGGAAGAGGCCAATGAGCCAGTTCCGAATCCTTGGCTGTTGACCGCATAAACACTAAATGCCGCTGCGGAGCTAGTAACTGCAGGAACGAAGGCTGAGTGCTGAGATGCCGCAACTGTTGTTGTGCAAGTACCTTGTCCGCCATCAATGACGAACTGAGTAATTGGTGTGTTCCCGTTTGATGACGGGTCTGACCAAGAAACTGTGAAACCACCTTCGGCTGGAACCGCTGTTACGTCTAGCGGCGCTGTTGGGGTTGAGAAAGTGACAGCTGCATTCGCTGACATTGGGACCACTGCAACAGCGATCGAGAGTGATAAAGCTACAAAAACAGAATTTAATCTAGATATTTTTTTCATGGTCACCAGCATGCCCAAGAGAGATTAACAGATTGATAATCGCAATAGTGTGGTTTCTTAAGCCTTGGTTTCCAGATGGCCTAAAAAAGATTTCTAGTTGGTAAACGTAACCAAGACTATTGGCGTTCTTCTCGCTTAGGCCTAGCTCCAATAGTTTTAACAGCAATAGCCGCTGTTTTAGTCGCTAACTCTATGGCTGTATTTAGTTCTTTACCTTGGGACAGGTTGGCAACGAGTGCACCAGCGAAAGCATCTCCGGCTCCGGTTGGATCAACTCCTGCTACTCGTTCTGCCTCAAAAGAATTGGTTTTGATTCCCTCTATATACAGGTCAACTCCATTACTACCTTTAGTAACGATAGTTATGTGTGCAGGGGTTGTTGAAAGTAGTGCAAACTCTTCTTCGTTTGGTAAGAGGATATCAACTCCGTTGATTGCCTCTTTAAACTTCTCAACGCCAAAGTCTTTGATGTATCCGGTTGAACCAGGATCAAGCACTAACAGTGCTCCAGCATCTTGCACTCTTTGAATAAGTGATTGAATCTCATCTTGTTCTCTACCGAAGAGTGAATAACCGCTGATGAAGACATAGCTAAAGTCACTTAGGTATTCTTCGGTTAGCTTTTCGAATGAGAGTTCTTTGTTTGCTCCCCTGTCGGTGAGCATGCTTCTCTGGTCACCTTCAACTAACACAATCAACGTTCCGGTTTGTTTAGTTGTGCTTACTTGTAATTCGGTATGAACGTTATATTTCTCAAACTGTTCTTTGATTCTGTTTTCATCTTTAGCACCAACGCAACCGATGAAGGTTACTTCTGCGCCTGTGTGTGCAGCCCAGCTAGCCGTGTTGCTAGCTGCCCCTCCTAAAGTATTGGCAATGCTGGCATCAGTATCAGTATTGGCTCTAATGGCCCCAGTTGGCACCACGATGATGTCATCAATGACATCACCTATTACTAGAACTCTCTCCACTATCGGACTCTCACCCAAGACTTAGCTATCTCACCGGCAAGTTTGACGTTGTTACGAGCAAGGTCAAGGTTCACTTCAAGTGATCTGCCCTTTGACTCTTCAACGATGAAACCAAGTAGGAAAGGTGTAACGGCTTTACCGTGAACACCGGCAGCATCTGCTGCTTTGAAAGCAATCTGAAGAACACGATCGTGTTCTTCAGGATCCCATTGCAGCTCCTCAGGGATCGGATTAGCGATAACAATTCCTTGACCGTGACCTAACTCATCCTGAGCTTTCATAACCTGAGCTATCTCATCGGTTGAATCTAAAGACCAATCGATCTGTAGACCTGATTTGTTTAACCAAAATGCAGGGAATTCTTTGGTCTGCCAGCCAATTACTGGAACACTAAGTGACTCCAAACGCTCCAAGGTGGCAGCAATATCTAAAACCGATTTAACTCCAGCCGAGACAACAGTGATGTTGGTAACTGCAAGAGTTGATAGGTCTGCAGACTCATCAAAGGTTGTATTTGCTCCTCTGTGAACACCACCTAGACCACCGGTGGCAAAAACTCTGATGCCGGCAAGAGAAGCCAAATGGGCGGTTGCTGCAACCGTGGTGGCACCAGATTCTCCTCTGGCAGCCAGAATCGGAATATCTCTAACGCTAGCTTTAGCTAGAACTTCATTGGCAATACGCTCAACTCCGCGAGCATCTAAACCGATCTGGGGAACTCCATCGAGGATAGCGATGGTGGCTGGCGTCACTCCTTTACTTCTGAGGATATCTTCGAATTCCTTAGCAGCATCAAGGTTTTGCGGTCTTGGCAAGCCATGAGAAATGATGGTTGATTCAAGAGCGACAACGGGAGTGCCTGCCTCTAGAGCGGCTTGGACTTCTGGGGAGCAGATGTATGAATTCACCTGTTAAGGTTACCTGCACCGGATTGCTTCAGTTATGAGCATGGTGGAGATTTGCTCCTAAGACGAGTTTCCAAGGCATGTCCCCAACCAAGGCTGTTGACAGGCAAGACTTTTATGGCAACTTGCAAGCAGGCGTCCCACCAGGAAGCTTGTGACGATACTTGGCAACTAAACGATAAGTTGGGGCAGCTAGCCAACGCAGATTTTTACTCATCATGATTTTGCCCAAGAATCTAACAAAAGAATTTGGTTGAACTCTAAAGACCATGGCGAAAGCTTCATGCCCACCAAAGGTCTCTTCATCGACAACCAAGTAAACCTGATCTGCTACTTGAGCTTCTGTTAGAGAGAACTTACTCAGATCCGTTCGCTGCCAAGGGGTAGCGACAATCTTGGTTTTGCTGTGCTTGACCATGAAGTTTGCGGCAGTTGTGCAAAAACCGCAATCACCATCGAAGATAAGGATGATGTTTGAACTCATAACTCCAGACTAATAAAGAATTCGTCTCGCCGCTTACAGAGAATATATCTACTTTTGAACAGACTAATTCTGAAGGCTAAATCCACATATCTCGTTTTTGTTTGCAGATGGTGCAGAACTAGTGAGCCTGCTCAGTACTTTCTTTAGGAAGAAATGGAGTAACTATAAGAAAGAGCACCATAAGCAATGCGGAAACCCAAAGTGCATTTAAAAGACCTTGATTGAAAGCACCAACCTTTGCCTGAGCAAAGAACACTGTTCCAAAAATCGCAACACCAAATGATGAGGCAATTGATTGAACAGCAGAGAGCACACCTGATGCTGATCCAACTTCAGTTTCATCAGCTGCCCCAAGAACGATATCGAATAGCGCAGCAACAATTAGTCCAGAGCCGAGACCGGTAATCACCATTCCCGGGACTAGTGTCCAGAAGTTGAAATCTGTTTGGTTTTGAACGACCAACCAAAGAAGTGCTAGCCCGACCAATTCCAGTGCTGCTCCAAGTTGGAGAACCTTGCGACCAAATTTGGCGGCTAGGAAACCACCACTTAGGCCTGCGCCGATTGCAAAACCCACTGCGATTGGAATGTTGCCAAGACCGGCTTCACCAGATGAGAAGCCATGGCCTAACTGTAGGAACAGGGTGATAATTAGCCCGAAACCGGTAACAGCTGCAAAGAACAATGCCATTCCTAATAGACCAACTGTGTATGCAGGCTTAGTCAGAATTGTTGGATTGATAAGCGGTGCCATTTTAGTTTTTGATATCCAGCGCTGCTGGAAAGCAAAGAGTACAAAGCCTGCAATAGAGACTGCAAGCGAGATGAATGTCCAAGCTGGCCAGTTCTCTTTCTGACCTTGGATAAGTGGATAGATCAAAAGTGCAGATGAGGCAATTACCAATAACGATCCGAGAATATCGATCTTGATTGATTTATCGCCAGGAACTCTTGGTAGAACTCGCCAAGCAATAACAGCCGCTGCGATACCGATTGGCACATTTACCAAGAACACTGCTCGCCAGCCCAGTCCAAAGAGGTCAGCTTGGATTAGACCTCCGCCTATAACTGGTCCCAAGATTCCCGCTAAACCGAATACAGGGCCGAAGACACCAAAAGCTTGACCGAGTTCTTTAGGTGGGAAGACGGCTTTCAGTAAACCAAAGCCTTGAGGTAACAGCATTGCGCCTAGGAACCCCTGAGCAAACCTTAGAGTAATCAACATCTCTGTCGACTGTGCCATGGAGCACGCTAACGAGGCAGCAGTAAATCCGATCATTCCGAATAAGAACATGTAGCGGCGACCGTAACGATCCCCGAGTCTGCCACCCAAGATTAAACCAGAACCTAGAGCTAAGGTGTATCCACCGATAATCCACTGCAACTCAATCTCTGAAGTCCCTAGGAACTTCTGCAAGGTAGGTCCACCTACGTTAATGATGGTTGCGTCAATTAGGTCCATTATTTCGGCTGCTAGCATCACAGCAAGAATCAGCCAACGATATTTATAGCCAAGAGGTTTATCAGTATTGTCTAGGGTTGCTTTAGTCATCCGAATAGCCTAACAAGTCACTTCAGACCCACTCAGCATTACAATATTTTCGAAAGGTGAGTGCGAAATGCGTTTCATAATCTCAGTAATAGATAGTAAGACAGGCTCTGCAACCGGGGACGAGATAGTAGCCATAGACGAATTCAACGACATGCTTCAGGCTAACGGACATTTCATTCTTGCTTGCGGAATCGATGACCCTGAGAATGCCACCGTAATAGACAACAGATCAGAATCCAATTTAGTTTCAAATGGACCTTTATATAGCAATGTGGAATACATGGCAGGATTCTGGCTTATTCACGCTGCGAACATCGACGAGGCAAAAGAATTGGCCAGCAAAGGATCTAAAGCCTGTAATCGAAAAGTAGAAGTTCGAGCTCTACACGGCTAGTTTCCAAGAGGTAACTGCCTCCAGCATGCCGTGGAGACTGCGGAGACTGCAATTGGCATCCAACAGTCAACATCGACTTACGGGAAAAACGCCCAAGACTTTACGGCTCTATTACAAATCGTGCCCATGAAAGTTGAGAACCAGGGCAATTTTCGATGTCGGCTCTGCCCACTACATTACGAAGAGATACCGACAGTCCACTCAGCAGTTTTCCACAGCATCTTTCTCGATAAATCGACCTCAGTGCCATAGGGTCAAGAATAGTTCTGGGGAGAATTTCTCTGTTGGTCCAGTATCTTGTTCGGGAGCAACAGGAAAAACTGTGAGCATTTGCAGGCCTGTTGACCTAACAATCGTTATGTATATTAGTTGCGTATTCGCAACATTATGGGAAGAATTAATTTATCTACGAGGGGAAAGAAATGTATGTCAGAACTACTACCTGTGATACATCTGCATGATGATGAAATTGAGCCACACGTGATTTGGTCATCTAATTCGCTAGTCATAAAGTTACACCAAAGGTGTGATTTGGAAGCACTAAGTGAATTTCTAGAAGGAATATTGACTAAAAGTCAGCACAAAAGATTTGTAGATGTGTGGAGTAATGATCATTACGACAGAGCATTTCAGCAACATGAAGGCTTTATAGCAATTTCTTAGGAAACACTCCCAGAGCGACCAACAATGTGTTCGGAGATACCTGCAAAGCCACGCAGAGAGGCTCTAGAGCATTGACCGTTGGCCGTTGTATTTGATGAAAATATTTTGACAAGGTCCCCTTGTGAATACCACTCAATTCGGACAGCTGCTCTAGGGAATTTAGTTCGAGCTCGTCGAGACGGGTTTTGAGCCAATCCCATGTTTCATCTGGCGTGAATAGTCCTTTGCCTTGCATAAACCCATTCTACCTGAGCAACTAGCCAGCTGGGGGGGGGGGGGGGGGGGGGGGTTAATCTACTTGGACTCTATCTGGGAACAAGACTTTAGAAGTGGTCAGTAGAAACAACGGGACAATAATGTCCCCGAAAGCGAGGATAGGATACGAAGCTAGGTATTTGTAAAAACCGAAGCCGCGAACAGCAAGAGTCACCTGAATCACTAGAACTGCAAGTGGCCAAAGCCCAACAGAGACTTGGAAAAGGGTTCGTGTTGATTTCCCGTTGATTTTTTTGAGCCAAGCGAAAAGCATTGGAAAGATTCCAAAAACAACCCAGGCTGATGTCGAGAAAATTTGCTCAACTCTAAACACAGGATCAGCGGTTTCGAAAGGATTGAATAGAAAGAAGTTTGGGAATGTTGCTATCACCAACCAGAAACCTATTGTGAAGAGGGTGACCGCATAAGCGGCCACCCTCTCTGACGCAATAGATCTAAAAGATAGATCAGTTGTCATTGGTTCCTTGATTAGTTAGTGTTACAGGTCATGCCGTAGAAGCCACCATCAACTTCAATCCACTGCAAGTGTCCCTGCTTTGGCTTGGCCAAAGCTACACCCTTGACTTTTGTGACTGTACAAGGTGAGCCCTCTGTCGCGTCATCAAGACCGAAACCGGTGTCACCCTTTGGACCCTGAATACCCTGAATACCCTGAATACCCTGAATACCCTGAGGACCAGTAGCACCTGTATCACCCTTTAGACCCTTGGTACCCTGAAGTCCGGCGTCTCCCTTGAGACCCTGGAGACCCTGAGGACCAGTAGCACCAGTGTCACCCTTGTCACCCTTGAAAGCGGCTGTTCCAGGAATACCCTGAATACCCTGTGGGCCAGTGGCACCAGCAGGACCCTGAGCACCAGTTTCACCCTTTGCACCAGCAGCACCAGCAGCACCAGTGTCACCCTTATCACCCTTTAGACCCTGAGCGCCAGTGTCACCCTTTAGACCCTGAGGACCCTGAGGACCGGTTGCTCCAGTTGCACCTGTTGCACCTGTTTCACCCTTGAGACCTTGAAGACCCTGAGGACCCTGAGGACCCTGAGCACCCTGAGCACCAGTGTCACCCTTAGCAGCTGCAGTACCAGGAATACCCTGATCACCCTTGTCGCCAGTGGCACCTTTGTCGCCAGTGGCACCCTTTGCACCAGCAGCACCAGCAGCACCAGTGTCACCCTTTAGACCCTGTGGACCCTGAGGGCCAGTTGCACCAGTTGCACCAGTTGCACCTGTTGCACCTTTTTCACCAGTGTCACCTTTTAGACCATTGTTACCATTTGCACCATTTGCTCCGGCTGGGCCCTGAAGACCCATAGGGCCCTGGACGCCTTGAGCTCCGATTGCGCCGGTGTCACCCTTTGGACCCTGAGCACCGGTAGCACCTGTAGCGCCGGTGTCACCCTTTAGACCCTGAGGACCCTGAGGACCAACAGCGCCTTGAGCACCAGCTAGGCCAGTGATCTGGGCCTGTCCACTTGCACACGGAGTGGTTTTAACTTGAATGGCAAGAGTTGTTTTATTTGCACAAAGATAGTAGGTAGTTGCCGCATTAGCTGGAACCCCACCACCAACGAGAGCGGCTAGCAGCGCTGCCCCGGAAGCGATAACGATAGATTTCCTCATTGATTAGGACCTTTCTGAGCAGGCATGGAATTTCCGTACCTAGATAGAAAGAGTACTATAAAAGTTGCGTATTCGCAACCAAAACTTCTGTGTGTCTAATATTCTTAGACCAGGATAATTGGTTAAACAAAATAGCGTTTAGGCACATTTCTCGAGCAAAATACTACGAAGGACTGCATCCATTCGGCCGACACTTCGGATCAAATCCAGAGGTCGAACCCAATCTAACCCTTTACAAACCCGTTCTTGATTAGGTAGTCAGCAGTTTCAAGAATTGACTGTTCTGCTGGAATGAAGTTAATCTTTAGAACCTTTTCTGCTTTAGAAGCATCCACCAAAATCTTCTTACCTAGTAGTGGCACCACTCGCTTTATCTCTCCATCAAATAGCGAAAGTAGTTTGATTAGGAAGTTAGGTGCCTGTCCGGTGTTTACTTTTCTAGTTGGATAAGCAGCTTTAATGGTCTTGGCCATTTCAATGAAGGAAACGGTCTCTGCGCTAGCTAGGAAACGCTCACCCTTACTTTCTTTGACCTTAATTGCGTTCACATGCATCTCGGCAACGTTTTTGACATCCACAATTGACATGCAAACATCAGGTAGCACTGGGTCTGATGCTTTAAGAATTCTTTCGATAATTGAGACAGAGGATCCAAAGTGGTTATCCAGTGGCGCACCGATAACAAGCACTGGGTTGATAGTAGTTAGCTTCATTTCAGGGGCAGTGCTCTTGACATAGTCCCAGGCGGCTAGTTCTGCCAAAGTCTTTGACTTGGTATAGGCGGCACTACCTAATGGGTGGTTAACATCAGTCCACATGCTCTCATCAACTGCAGTCTTACCCGCAGGTAGATTGTTGCCATCAACGGCAGCAACTGAGGATGTCAGAATCACTCTTTTCACCTTTGCTTTGTGGGCTGCCTTCAGTGCACGTAGAGTTCCCTCTACTGCTGGCCTAATTAGTTCGTTCTCGTCTTTAGGAGAGGCGATAGGAAAAGGTGAAGCTGTGTGGAGAAGAACATCCACACCTTCAAGAGCCTTATCCCAACCTGAATCTTTCTCTAGGTCTAGTTCAACAAACGCTAGGTGCTTATCTAGGTCGAAGCCCTTAGCGAGGTGGGGCGATACTGCTGCCTTCACTTCATCAGCCTTTGCAAGGTTTCTAACTGAGGCAACCACCGAGTATCCCTCTTGAAGAAACTGCAGAGTAATGTGCTTACCGATATACCCGCTAGCTCCGGTGAGTAGGACTTTAGCCATTATGGCCTTTCAAAGGTTGGGTTCACCTAATTCTATAAGTGGCGTGATGACCAATGGTTTTGGTGCATTCCTAGAACTCGTTTTCATCGAGCCTCAATATTGTGCTCCGTTCAATGGTCTCTACGAATTAGAGATTTTGTTGGAACTAGGATGAAAGATATGTCTAAGATTTCTGACGCATTTTCTGACGGACTTTTCGCAATTACTTTATTCGTAGAAAATTTGGATCAGAGTAAAACTTTTTATACCAACACCTTAGGTCTAAGCCTTGTTTTTAGTGATGAGAATTCTGCCTTATATAAATGTGCAAATACATACATAAACCTTTTGAAAGTTGAGGGGGCAGTTGAACTAGTGGCACCTGCTCAAGTTGGCCAACAAAGTGGAATCAGAGCTGTATACACCCTCCCTTTTGAAGATGTTGACGGAGTTGCTTTAGAACTTCAGGAGGCTGGAGTAATTCTTCTAAATGGGCCAATTGATAGACCCTGGGGAATTAGAACTGTGAGCTTCCAAGATCCAAGTGGCCACACTTGGGAGATTGCCAATCACAAGGTGGGTAACTAGCTCCCGTAATAAAGAGTTTTGAGTCCCAATAGACTCAAGTTATGAGTATGCATGGTGGCGGTCCAATGGGACGCTTCTCGACTGACCCAGAGAAAATCAAAGCTAGAAACGCTGAAGCCCCCAAAATCGATAATCTGCTGGGGCGTATTTTCGGTCTATTCAAGCCTTACCAGAACTCCCTTATCGGAACAATTTCACTGGTTCTTATTGGTGCAGGACTTTCTGTATTGCCCCCGCTTCTGATCCAGGGTGCATTCAATCAGGGTTTATTCCCCGCATCAGGTTCACCTAACCTAGGCATTCTCACCACCTTTGTTTTCAGCATGATCGCTATTTGGCTCTTAGCTGCATCTCTTAGCGTTTGGCAGACGTATCTAACGGCAAACATTGGTAATAAAGTGATGGGTTCACTGAGAGTAAGAATGTTTGCCCACCTTCAATCGATGGAGTTAGCGTTCTTCACAAAGACTAAGACCGGAGCAATTCAATCTCGACTGCAAAATGATGTTGGTGGTGTGGCTGGAGTGCTCAGCAATACAATCAGCAGTTTGCTAGGAAGCTCGGTTACCGTTCTAGCTTCGATGGTGGCTATGTTGCTACTCAGTTGGCAACTAACCATAGTGGCATTAATCATGTTGCCTCTGATGGTCTTGCTGCAGCGTCGAGTTGGGCAGGTTCGAGCCAAGATAGCCAGCAAGACGCAAGAGTCGTTGAGTGAGATGTCTTCAATCACCCAAGAATCCCTAGGCGTTAGTGGAATTCTTCTTGCCAAGAGTTTCGGTCGTCAAGCCAGTGAAGTTCAACGCTACGAAAATGAAAATAAGAACCAAATTGGTCTTCAGGTAAGGCAGACCATGAGTGGGCAGACATTCTTTGCGACCGTTCAAGTCTTTATGTCCTCCATCCCCGCAGTTATTTATCTCTGCGCCGGCGTTCTGATATTGCACTCTGATCCAATCAGCATCGGAACTATTGTTGCCTTCACAACGGCGCAGGCAAGATTGCTCTTTCCGATGATGAATTTATTACAAGTCAGTCTTGACCTGCAAACATCGCAGGCTCTGTTCGCCCGAATCTTCGAATACTTTCATCTAAGGCCCTCGATTAGCAACCCAGCTCAGCCAAAAACTATTGACCAGTCAAAACTTGGACTCATCGAATTTGATGATGTTACATTCTCATACCCGGAGTCAGGTGCTGAAGCAGAAGCAACCCTAAGGAAAGTTTCTTTCACAATTGAACCTGGGAAATATGTTGCTCTAGTTGGTGCTTCTGGCTCAGGTAAGACAACCATTAGCTATTTGATTCCTCGTTTCTATGATGTGACATCGGGTTCGGTAAAGTTCAGCGGAGTTGATGTCCGAGAACTGAATCAAGAACAACTGATTGATCAAATTGGAATTGTGAACCAGGAAACATATTTGTTTTATGACACCATCAGAGAAAATCTTGCCTACGCAAAACCTGAAGCTAGCCAAAAAGAAATTGAAGCTGCTGCTATGGCGGCTAACATTCACGAGGTCATCATGAGCTTTCCAAAGGGTTACGAAACCATGGTTGGAGAGCGCGGATACCGGCTAAGTGGCGGTGAGAAGCAGCGAATTGCCATCGCTAGAGTGCTGCTAAAAGATCCTCCTGTAGTAATTCTTGATGAAGCTACCAGCGCCATGGATACCAACAGCGAACGTATTGTCCAAGCCACCTTAGATGCTGCAACTGCTAACAGAACAACTGTTGCCATCGCTCATCGGCTCTCAACTGTTGTCAATGCTGACCTTATCTTGGTCTTAGATAACGGTGAGATAGTGGAGCGTGGAACCCACAGTGAACTGTTGGCTGCCAAGGGTGCATACTCCGCATTAGTGAATTCCCAAAATACTTTCTCTAAGGCCTAAGCACTTTCAATTCAATTCCTAAAGCCAATACACTTGGCTCATGGCCAAACGCCCCAACAGATTCAAACGAGTTGTTTCCCCAGGAGCTGATGCTCAGCAAGAGGAACTCGAAAATGAGTGGCGACAAATCGGACTCACCGGTCCAGCGCGAAAAGCATTGGTCGAAGCAAAACTTTATCGAGTTTCTGATCTAAGAAAGATTTCTGCTCAAGAATTAGCAGCAATCCCCGGTGTCAGCAAATCAGCAATTGCTCGAATCAAAGTCATCATGAATGCAAAGAAGATTCACTTTCGCGACTAATGCTTTATGACCATTCCTTTGCCATCTAACATCCAGACGCGCACATAATCAATAAGAGTTTGGCTTGATTGCCAGCCTGTGTATTCGCCACCAAATGGCCCTGTTGCATTTTCTAGAATCAAGAAGAAAGGTGAGTTGAAGACCCAATAGTTTTCACCCATGTTGCCTGGGTAGACAGTGTAGTAAAGCTCTCTATCGACATAGAACTGTAAGAGGTTTGGTGTCCAAGCTAAGCCATATGTGTGAAAGTCTGCCGTGTAATCGGCTTCGTCAACAATCTCTCCGACTACGTAACGGTGGTTATCGCAACAAGTTGCAGAATTCGTATTTGAGTAATGAACTGCGCTCGAATTCCTAGTTGGTCGATCTCCGCCTTGTTCTGCAATATCTATCTCTCCCGATAGTGGCCAGCCAACTTTGGTTATTGAATCTCCGATCGCCCAGAAGGCTGGCCAGTTAGTTCCACCGACAGGCATCTTCATTCTGGTTTCGATGTATCCGTATTGAAAAGAAATCTTTCCCTGGGTGTCAAAGCGACCACTGGTGAACCTGCATGGGCTTGCAAGGCATGGCCCTGAGTTAGCCGGAGCCGAGCTAACTCTGTTAGTAGTAATAACGGCGTTGCCTTGGGAGGTGCCGTCTAGGCGAATGGCATCAGGAGTGTAATACTGTGACTCTCCCCAACAGGATCCGCCGCCATTGCTCGCATCATGGCCGCAGTAACGAGTGGTCCAGTTTTTAGAATTCACTACTGAATCTTGAGTGCCGGTAAAAGAATCAGACCAAATCAATTGGCCAACATTGTGCATCAACAATTCTGGGGAAGCGACCTTAGAAACCCAGTGGGCATAAAGAGTGACTTTACTCTTAGGCTTGATGACCGCCTTGTTCCTATATTTGACTGGACCAGTTTTAGTTAGCGACCAACCATCAAATGCAAAGTCATCACGGGTGAATTTCGAACTCGGCAAAGCTTTCCCAGCCTTAGGTATAGCGACCTTCGACATAACCCCAACACCGTTATTGGCGTCGAAGGAGACCGAATAGCTAGTGACCGCCAAAGCTGGTTCAATGGCTCCGACAGAACCTGCGAGAAGAAGGCTAATAATAGTGATTGCTCGTAGCAGGTTATTTGGCATAAGGGTCACTCTATCCCAGCTACTTGATTCTCCAGTATGAGGAACCATCTGTGGTTCTATCTAAAAACCCCACTCGATAAGTAGCCTTCTAGCAAATACGTGGTCATCAAAGACTCTCATCAAAGTTTCGTTGATCTTGGGCTCGTCATATTTGGCTTCGAAATCAAATAGCTCTGCAGCCAAAACTAACTGTGCAATTCGTTTATCTCTCGCTGACAGCCCCCCATATGATCTTGACAGCGCGGTTAGACGCTAGGGCAATCCGTACTTAGTTTCTCCTAGACAGAGAATTAGCAATCGCACGAAACTGCATCAAGAGGCACTGTTAAAGGGTCTTTGTCTCGGAGCACAGGACCGAGGTTATTAACAACTGGATAACCTTCTCGTGCCCAATATTCGAAGCCCCCGATCATCTCCTTGACTTGATAACCAAGTAGAGCAAAGTGCAATGCGGCTTTGTGGGCTCCATTGCAACCTGGCCCCCAACAATAAACAACTACTGGTGTGTCAAGAGAGATCTCACCCTTTGCCCGATTTAGTATCTCCGAATGGTGCATGTGCAACGCGCCCTTGGCTCTACCTTGATCCCAAGAGCTTTGCCCTCTGACATCTACCAAAACAAATTTCTTGGCCGTCTCTATATCTGTGTGGACATCCGACGGGTCAGTCTCAAAAGCTAACTTGCTAGCAAAGTGCGCAATAATTTCAGCTTGGGTTGGTTTTGATTCGGACATAAGACAATTCTACCTTTGCTCGAAAGTAATCGAGTATTTAGATTTTGTCATCCCTCTAGAGATAACAGTCGAAATATCTAAGACTGTTGAAGTGAGCCTTTGCCGCTAGATCCTGCTGGCACGTTATACATCTCAAACACTTCAATATCTTTGGTGAGCTTACCTTCAACAGTTGCCAGAATCTCTCTCACTGTTGGTGCTTCGATGTGGTCAAGCCAATGCTGTTTAGTTGTCCAAGCTTCAATCTGAACGATTCTCCCTTCAACATCTTCATTCATTGTGTAAAACTCACAACCTGGCTCTTCATGCACTAAAGGTGTAATCCTTAGAAGCATGTCGTAGATCTCTCTGTAGTTCTCAGTCTTTGGGGTGAAGATGGCAACTACCGTGCAGATATCTGTCATGAGTTATCTTGTTTGAAAACGGAATCGAAAGATGCCTCAGGGGTTTTCCAAAGTAGTGATCGAACAAAACCTAAAGCCTCTTTAGCACCGTGTAACCGATCCATGCCAGCATCTTCCCACTCCACTGAAATTGGACCGTTATAGCCAATTGTGTTCAACGCTCTGAAAGATGATTCCCAATCAATTTGACCTCTACCTGTTGATACAAAAGTCCAGCCTCGCTTAGGGTCATCCCAACCCAGATGCGAACCTAGTCTGCCAACACGGCCATCTTGCTTTCTAACGAAAGTATCTTTGCAATCAACATGATAAATGCGATCAGCGAAATCAAGAATGAAATTTACGGGGTCTATATCTTGCCAGTGCATGTGACTTGGATCCCAATTCAAGCCAAACGCTTTACGGTTATCGATCGCGCTCAAAGTTTTAACAGTTGTGTAGTAGTCGTAGGCAATTTCCGATGGATGAACCTCTAATGCAAAGTGCACACCTTCAGAATCATAAACATCCATGATTGGATTCCAGCGATCGGCGAAGTCTTGGTAACCCGCTTCGATAACTTCTTTAGATACCGGAGGAAACATTGCAACATACTGCCAAATAGAAGAGCCGGTGAAACCAACTACAGTGTCCACACCTAGCTTGCGAGCAGCGACTGCTGTTAGTTTCAGCTCTTCCGCTGCACGCTTCCTGACCCCTTCAGCCTCACCGTCACCCCAAACTTTTGGTCCAACAATGTCTTTGTGTCTAAAGTCGATTGGGTTATCACAGACAGCTTGGCCCTTGAGGTGGTTTGAAATCGCAAACAGCTTCAGGTTGTATTTATCTAATATTGCTAGCCGTTCCTGGACATATGCCTCATCTTCGGCTGCTCGCCAAACATCTAGATGTTCACCGCTGCAAGCTATTTCTAGCCCGTCATAACCCCATCCACTTGCAAGTTTGGCAATCTCTTCTAGTGGCAAATCCGCCCATTGGCCGGTAAAGAGTGTTACTGGACGAGTCATTTGCCTATCCTTTGTTAGCTTGCCAACATTTTAGTCTGGCTGGTAGCCCTCGAATCAGTTACCTCTACCCAAGCCTTGTTAGAGGCTGAAGTTAGCACTGCTTCAATCAGGGCAGCCGCTCTAACACCATCAGCTAGGACTGGAGTCCCGTTCTGCGGGTTCCCTAGGAATCCTTCGTAGGCATCAGAAATGAAGTTATTGAAGGCATCTTGATATCCTTGCGGGTGACCTGCCGGAACATTAGATAGCCGTCTAGCATCAGCTGAGGTTAGTGATTCTTGACCGCGGGTGATGATTTCATTCGACTTGATGCCACCAACTAGCAATGATTCCGGTTGCTCTTGGTTGAAGGTGTATGAAGCTTTAGAGCCATCGATTTCTAGAAGCAGCTGATTCTTACGGCCGAAAGATACCTGGCTGACAGTTAAAGTTCCAGTTGCTCCACCTTTAGTTTCGAAAAGAATGGTTGCAATATCTTCAGTTTGAACTTGTACGCCATTTCGAGATTCGTATGCTTTCGAAGTGTTCGCAATAAGTCGAGATATTTCATCGCCCGTTACAAACTCCATCAGATCACACCAGTGAGTTCCAACATCAGCGAAGGCACGTGATGCACCTCCCGTTGCTGCATTAACACGCCAGTTATTTGAATTGGGTTCAGCTAACCAGTCTTGAAGATAGCCGCCGTGTATTAGGTGAACAGTTCCGGCCTCACCATTAGCAATCTTTGCTTTCATTTCATGCACGAGTGGATAAAAACGGTAGGCGAATGGAACAGCAAAACCAACGCCTGCTTTTGTGACCTCATCCTGAATGGAAAGAGCTTCTGCATAAGTTATTGAAATTGGTTTTTCACAAACGATCTGCTTATTCGCTTTGGCAGCAGCTATAGCTATTTCGGCGTGGAATTCGTTAGGTGTGCAGATGTGAACAACATCGACAAGGTCCGAGCTAACCAATTCCTGCCAAGTGTTAAAGACATTGGCAACATTAAGTTTGGTAGCTGCTGAAGCTGCTGTTTCTGCGCTTGAACTAGCGATGGCGATTAGTTCATGCCCAGCGTTTCGAATTGCCTTGGCGTGCACCACGGCCATAAATCCTGCGCCGATAATTCCAGCTCTAAGAGTTCTAGTCATCTTGGTTACTTCTTTCTCGATAATGCCACTGCGAGAATGATGATGGCCCCGCGCACTACTTGTTGTTGGCTGACATCAAGACCAGCCAAGATTAGACCGTTGTTGATTAGCCCAATGAACAAAGCACCAAAGAGTGATCCGACCACCTGGCCACGGCCACCAAATAACGAAGTGCCACCCAAAATTACCGCTGCAATAACAGATAGTTCATCACCAGTGCCCCACTGGAATCTTCCTGACTGCAACCTACCTGCGTAAAGCATTCCAGCGAAAGAAGCAGTCATGCCTGAGATGAGCAAAACCATGAACTTCACCTTGGCTGTTTTAACGCCGGTGTATCCAGCTGCAACTAGGTTTCCACCGGTTGCTCTGACGTGACGTCCGAACTTGGTTCTATTCATTACTATTGCTCCGATAGAAACAGCTACCGCAACCCAGACTAAGAGACCTGGGATAGGTCCTATATCCCCACCACCGAAGATGTAGATATAGTTCTGATCAGCGATTGGCACTGGTGCAGAAGCTGTAATCCATCGGGCCACTCCCACTACCAGACCTAGCATGCCGAGGGTTACCAGGAAAGAGGGGACCTTTAGCCAAGCAACTAGGCCACCGCTAATAGCGCCTGAGACTGCGCCCACTGCAAGACCAGCCAGGATACCAGGGATTAATCCATAGCTATTAATGGTCATTGCAGTGACAACCGCAGCAAGTCCAGCTACTGACCCGATACTCAAATCAATCTCAGCAGCTGCAATGACGTAGGTCATAGCAACAGCCATGATTGAGATGGTTGCTGTTTGTCTAAAGATGTTTAGGAGGTTGTTTGGGTTGCTAAACCCAGAATCAGAAAGGAGCACAGAGAACAGGATGAAGACAGCAGCAAAGCCGATATAGATAATGTTTTGCTGCCACTGAAATCTCTTCAGCAAATCTAGTGCTGTATTTGTTGCTGTTTTGGTGCTCATGCTGCTCCTTGAATTGCTAGTTGTAAAAATTCTTCGCTAGGGATTTCCTTGCGATCTAAGCTCTTTGAAACATGACCGTCTTTGAGAACCAGAATGCGATCTGAAACAGAAAGTAGTTCTGGAAGTTCGGAAGAAATAAGAATTACCGATTTGCCGCTGTCGGCAATCTTGCGCACTAGATCAAGAATCTCGCTCTTAGTTCCAATATCCACTCCAGCTGTTGGCTCATCCATGAGAAGAATTTCTGGATTGGTTCCAAGCCATTTACCAATGACTACTTTTTGCTGGTTTCCGCCAGAAAGTGATCCAACTCGAATCCCCGGATAAGCAAGTTTGATATCAAACTGCTCGATAATCTCTTTGCTCTTGGCAAGAATCTTTCGATTCGACAGAAGTCCATTTGACTTGAGGTCATCAAGAAGTGGAAGGGTTAGGTTTTCAGTAACGGCATGATCTAGGACGAGACCTTGAGCTCTGCGGTCTTCAGGGATGAGAGCAATCTTGTTTTGGATTGCTTTCTGTGGAGATGAAATATCTAGTTGCTCACCGTTAATCGAGATTGTTCCTGAAGTGGGCTTCAAGATACCGAACAGAGTGTTTACGAGTTCTGTTCTTCCTGAGCCCATCAAACCTGCTAGACCAAGAATTTCTCCGCGATGAACCTGAAGTGAAACGTTTTGTAGTTTTGGGCCTGAAGAAAGTTCTTTGACATCAAGCACAACTTCTTTCGAGATCTTTGCTGAGCGATCCTTGTGAGTTAGATGAGCTGCTGCTTTTCTACCGATGATGGCTTCGACAATTTGCTCAGGTGTTACCTTCTTCAGTGATTCTGTTAGAACTCTCGAACCATCCCTAAGTACTGTGATGCGATCAGCAATTCGATAGATCTCATCCATGCGGTGAGAGATATAGACGATGGCGATGCCTTTATTCTTTAGTCGCTCAATTAGAGCAAATAGACCCTCAGCCTCATGCTTTGCTAAGGAAGCAGTTGGCTCATCCATAATCAGAACCTTGGCGTTTTGGGCTAAAGCCTTTGCAATCTCAGTTAGCTGCCATAAAGCAGTAGGTAAAGATTCAACTGTTCTAGCAGGATCAACCTCAACTTCCATCTCCTGGAAGATTTCAGTTGCTAGTGCTCTTGCCTTGGCATCATCAATCAACCCGAACCTGGTTGGCTCATTTGTTAAGAAGATGTTCTGTGCAACTGTGAGAGTTGGAATAAGGGAGAACTCCTGGAAGACCATGCCGATGCCGGCTTTTCTAGCTGCAAAGGTGTCACTTATCTCAACCTGTTCACCACCAACAAGAATCTCACCCGAGTCCTTTAGATATACACCCTGCAGGATCTTCATCAGTGTTGATTTACCAGCCCCGTTTTCTCCGGCGAGAGCGTGCACTTCTCCCACGCTCACGCTGAAGTCCACGTTTTTCAAGACAGGGTTAGTACCGAAAGACTTTTCGATACCCTTCATATCGATAGCTGATGTATTCATTGGTTTAGGAAACCTTGCCTGTTTCACGGTCTAGCTGCGGCACCTTGGTCCACTGGCCTGTTTCAGCTGAACGAGCAATTGCGTCATCGATTAGAGCGACTTGGTAGCCATCACCAAAATCTGGACGAACTGGTTCTTCACCCGCAATTGCTTTAAATAGGTCATGTGCTTCGATGATCTTGGTCTCGCCGTAACCAATACCCAAAGCTGGGATTGGCCAAAGGCTTTCACCGTTCGGGTGATTAGGTCCGGTGTATACGGTGCGGAAACCTCTGCGGTCATTACCATCGGACTTGAAGCAAACTTGTAATTCATCGCGGTTCTCGTAGTTGAAGGCAATAGAGCCTTCTGAACCATGAATCTCTAGAGTGATGAAGTTGTTCCTACCCCAGGCGTTTCGAGTTGCTTCAACAGAACCAATGGCACCGTTAGCAAATTTTAGAAGTGAAAGAACTTCATCTTCGACATCTACCTTGCCCTTAGGAGCATCAGATCCGCCTTTAGAGTTTCCTAGTGAGTCTGCGCCTGCTTGTTGAAGTGGACGCTCTGTGATGATGTGGTTTGTTATTGCTGACACCTCTGTGACTTCACCAGCTAGGTATCTAGCCATATCTAACACGTGCGTGAGAATGTCGCCGATTGCACCGGAACCCGCAATCTCTTTTTGGAATCTCCAAGAAAGTGGAGAGTTTGGATCAGCCGACCAGTCCTGGAGATAGGTGGCTCTGAAGTTAATAATTCTGCCGATTGCGCCTTCTTCGATATATCTCTTAGCAAGGGCCACTGCAGGTGTGCGGCGGTAGTTAAAGGCAACCATGTTTACTCGGTTAGAGTTTCTAGCTGCTTCATACATCAACGCTGCTTCTTCAACTGTGCGAGCTAGTGGCTTCTCACAGATGACGTGCTTGCCGGCATTTAGAGCAGCAATAGCAATTTGAGCATGTGAGTTATTAGGTGTGGCAATATCGACTAGATCAATGTCGGGGTTATTGATAATCGTGTTCCAGTCGCCTGTTGAATTTTCAAAACCAAATCTTGTTGCAGCTTCCTGCGCCATCTTGTCGTTGAACTCTGCGACAGTGTGCTTCACCGGCATAATTTCGGTTGGCCAAAAGAACATAGGGACTGCTGAATATGCGAGTGAATGAGCCTTGCCCATGAAACCGCCACCGATAAGTCCTACATTGATTTTTTTCATTTACTTTCCTTGCCTAAACTAGTCATTGCCCAGATGGATGGGTGGTACAGAGGGCTGGGGTTTAACCCCCAGCCCTCTTATTTTTGATTACTTGACGAAAGCGTCCTTGACTGAAGCTGGAGCGTCTGCGCTATACACAGTCTTCCAAGCATCTAGAACGTTGTCGTGTGAAACAGGCAGTGCACCCAGTGCTACGAAGTTAGGTAGCCCGGTCTTGCCGATTACAGCGGCTGCAGCCAAACGAGCTTCTGCAACACCCTGATCGTATGGACGCTGAGCACCTAGGCCAACAATTAGCTCGTTCTTAGCAAGCTGAATTGCGACGTTAGTACCTAGGTCTTGGGTTGCGATCTTCAGGTCAGTGCGACCTGCTTCGCGAGCGGCCGCCATGATGCCCTCTGCAGGAACATCCCAAACACCCCAGATACCATCTAGGTCTGCGTGCTTGGTTAGCATTGCTGTCGCTGCAGCCTGTGCGTCTCCAGCAAAGTCAGGACCACCGATACCTTTTTCTTCAACAATTTCAATACCTGGATACTGGGCAAGAGTTTCCTTGAAACCGTCATAGCGCTGCTTGGTTACGAAGAAGTCAGCATCGTGATAAATCAGACCGACCTTACCCTTACCATTTAGTGCCTTAGCGAAGAGGTGAGCAGAAACAACACCGTTACCCTTGTTGTCAGCTGAAACTACAGAAACGTAGTCCTTGCCACCAACCATGTCGGCTGGAACGTTGTCCATGAAAACAATCTTGATGCCAGCAGCAGATGCCTTCTTGAAAGCAGCTGATGTTGCAACTGGGTCAGTAGGAATAGACACGATGATGTCTGGCTTTAGAGCCATAACAGTTTCAATATCTGATACCTGCTTCTCTGGCTTGAAGTCTGCATCTGTTACTGCAACAACCTCCACACCTAGACGAGCAAATTCTGCTTTTAGACCAACAATCTGAGCAGTTGACCAGTCGTTACCTGAATAGTGCATAACGATTGCAGCTGTGTAGTGGCCAGCCTGGATCTTTGCAACTTCATCATCACTCAAAGTAGTTGAGTCAAATCCTGATGGAGTTTCTCCATTTGGGCCAAGGCTTAGAACCTGGCCGTCTAGTGCTGCAAGTGCGGCATCTACCTGTGCTGCGATAGCGCTGTCAACACCATTTTCTTGCCCATTGTTTCCGCTGGACGAGCATGCAGTAAGAGCTAGCAACAAAGCTGCACTCACTCCAATGCTTGTAATCAGTTTCTTCATTGTGTATCTCCTTGGTTAGTTAGTTACTTTTTTGGATGGATGGGTGGAGCTCTAGTTGGCGAAAAGCTTCTCTAGATACCTTTTACTTATTTCTGCGGCAGTCTTTGGATCGCCGTCGTAGGCATCCAGTTCTACCAGAAGCCAACTGTCATAGCTGGCTCTTCTCATCGCAGCTAACACCGCAACGAAATCTATGTCTCCTTCACCGAGTGGGGTGAACTGATTTGTTTTGTTCGACAAATCTTTGAAGTGAACATGCTTTAGTCGATCTCCGTAGCGATCGATTGCTGCCACTGGGTCAATACCAGAAGCAACAAGATGAGCGGTATCAGGACAGAAACCAATTGAGCAGCTGTCCATAATCTGGTGGAAACCATCTAGAGTTTCAGAAATGGTTCCTAGGTGTGGGTGAAAACTACTTTCAAGACCGTGAGTTCGAGCAATGTCGGCAGCCATGTCGAGACCACGACCTACCTTCTTAAAGTCATCAGAGTTTGGTCCCTGTGGGCGTTTAGCACCACCACCGACTACCAAACGACTTGCCCCAAATTTCTTGGCAAGTAACGCCGCCTGCTCAATTTTGTAAAGTTCATCATCGAGGATCTCGTCATAGATGAAGTTGGCACCGGTGTAGACAGAGACCAGTTCGATTCCTGAATCTTGTAGGGCAGAAAGCAGTTCCTCTGACTTATCTGCATACTCGGCTAGATTGCCGTCGAAGACTTCGATGCCGTGGTAGCCAGCTGAAGCGATATCTCGGATAGCAGTCTTCGTATCACCATGAGTTAGGTAGAAGAGATCCTTGATGCTGGTAACACCACCTGGGTGACCGACAACACCACCCCAAGTAATTGTTGAATATCCAAACTTCACTGCAAAACCTTTCTAAAGCATTTTGAGACTACAAAGTAAATAATGCTACTTTTCATGGGACTTTTGTCGATATTCGACACCTTGTTATAAACTTGTGATAATCTTTTCTCGAAACGCAAGACAAGTTCTTGTCTATGCTTTAGAAGTGGCAGAAATAAACATGTTAAATTTCGGGTTCAGTTCCGGTCGTTTGCTGCAACTTTTCCGCGATGGACAGCCCCATACCAAGGCTGAAATGGCCGAACTTACTGGCCTTGCCCGCTCTACGATCTCTCTTCGCCTTGACCCGCTCATCGAGCTTGGGTTAATCGCTCCTGCTACCAGCGCTACTTCAACCGGTGGTCGGCCTTCAGCCCGACTGCTACTGAATGAAGATGCCTTTGTGGTTGCCGGTGTCGATTTTGGTGCTACCCACGCTGTCGCATCGTTGGCTGACCTGAGCGGAAAGATCCTCGTTTCAATCGATACCAAGCGTCAAATTTCGGACGGCCCTGAAGTTTGCTTGCGTTGGATGATTGAAGAAATCAGACATCTACTAACCGGACTCGGATTATCCGAAGATCGATTACTGGCAATCGGGATTGGTGTTCCAGGTCCAGTTGAACATCACACCGGCAAGCCAGCTAATCCGCCAATCATGCCTGGTTGGGATGGGTTTGATATACCTGCCCGAGTAAATCAAGAATTAAAGGCAAAAGTTTTAGTAGATAACGATGTGAACGTTATGGCCATTGGCGAACGTCACCTAACTTACCCAGATGTTGATCATCTGATTTTCCTAAAAGCTGCAACAGGTGTGGGTTCTGGAATTATTTCTGACGGTCATCTGCAACGAGGTTCACAAGGAACTGCCGGTGACATCGGTCACGTCAGAGTTTCACGCGGCGATAACATCGCCTGCCGATGCGGTAACTACGGCTGTCTCGAAGCGGTTGCTGGTGCTCCTGCGGTTATTAAAAATGTAAATGATGCTGGGTTACCGATTCGAAACATGTCAGATCTTATTGATGCCACTAAGCGATCAAAGGTTGAAGCTATCCAAGCAGTGCGTCAAGCCGGAAGAGATATTGGTGAAGTACTAAGTACTTGCGTTTCGCTGATGAACCCTTCAATCATTGTGATTGGCGGTTCAATGGCTTCAGCAGGAGAGCACTTAATTGCTGGAGTTAGAGAAGCCGTGTACAGCAGATCGATGCCACTGGCCAGCGAGAGCCTCTCAATAGTTCAAAGCAAAGCCGGTAAAGAAGTTGGCATTATCGGCGCAAGCGTCATGGCAATCGAATTTGTTCTAGATGCCGAAACCATCGATCAAATGGTCGCTAAATAATATCGCCTGTTTATAACTAACAATCAATTTTTCTAAAGATGCAAAACTTCATTCGCTCGACTAAACGCATGGTTAGTTTGGCCAGAGATGAATAAAACCCCCAGCAGCAACTGAGGGTTCTATTTGGACCTCTTGACGAGGGCCGAACCGGAAGACAAAGATTCCGAGGCGTCCAACGTTTTGAGTATGCCATAACTGTTTGCTTTTTGAAATAGTTATGCACTTCCGGTTCGGCCCTTCCCTTGGCCCATGCCCTACGGGAGGACAACAAATGAGTAAAGCCCATCTCGTTGTTCTGGTTCTGACACTGGTGAAGATAGTTATCGTAATTATCGAAGCCATCATCAAGATCAGGTAGAACCAAGTAAGCCCCGGTGCATCAAGCGTCGGGGCTTACCCCAACCTCGATAAACTTGTCCTAATGAAAATCTTGGTCTTAGGTGCTGGCGCTCGCGAACACGCGATTATTAAGGCCCTAATCAGAACTGGCACCGATGCCATAAACATCACCTGTGCTCCAGGTAATGGCGGGATCTCCCAAGAGGTAGCCACAGTCTCTCTAAATCAAAACAGTCCAGAAGAAGTAACATCTTGGGCTAAGGATCAAAAGACAGAACTTGTGATTATTGGCCCTGAAGCTCCTTTGGTTGCTGGTGTAAGCGATTCTCTTCGAGCTGCCGGCATTCCAGTGTTTGGGCCAAGTAAAGCTGCCGCTGCCCTTGAAGGTTCAAAAGCTTTTGCTAAAGAGGTAATGGCCGCAGCAGATGTGCCAACAGGCATGGCAAGAAAGTGCGAAAACCTCAATGAGGTTGAGTCAGCCTTAGATGCCTTCGGAGCTCCCTATGTTGTTAAAGCTGATGGGTTGGCTGCAGGTAAAGGTGTCATAGTCACATCAGATAAGGCTGCGGCACTAGGTCACGCCGAACTGTTCCTAGACCAAGGCATGCATATCTTGGTTGAGGAGTTCTTAGCTGGTGAAGAAGTTTCGCTGTTCTTCCTGAGCGACGGCGAATCAGTTCTTCCTCTTTCTCCAGCCCAAGATTTCAAACGTGCATATGACAATGATGAGGGGCCGAACACTGGAGGCATGGGAGCATACTCACCGCTACCATGGTTGCCGGAAGGTTTTGTTGACGAAGTGCAGACAAGAGTTGCACTTCCAACAATTCAAGAACTATCGAGACTTGGAACTCCATTTGTTGGGCTGTTGTATTGCGGCCTCATTGTTACAAAAAATGGAATAAGAGTAATTGAGTTCAACGCACGATTTGGTGATCCAGAAACACAGGTAGTACTCAGAAGATTAGTAACTCCGCTTGCAGGGTTACTACATAAATCAGCAACCGGACAGCTAGCAACAGAAATGGAACCACAGTTCCTAGAAGATGTTGCAATCACAGTTGTTCTAGCAAGCGAGGGTTACCCGGTAACCTCTGCTCCTGATAGAGAGATTACTGGCTTAGAGATTGATGACGAGCACATTGAGATCGCTCATGCTGCTACCAAGCTTGTCGACGAAAAACTATTTGCCACCGGTGGAAGAGTTCTATCGGTAATTTCAACAGCAAAGACTTTTCACAAAGCACGCAAGCATGCATACAAAGCAATTGAGCATATCCATCTAGAAGGTTCTCATTACAGGACCGACATTGCTCGCAAAGTTGATGAAGGTAAAGATGACTAAAGCTATAACTGGTTGGCACCATGTCTATAGTGGCAAGGTTAGAGATCTCTACGAATCAGACGATGCAAACCTTTCACATTTGATTCTTGTTGTTGCCAGTGATCGAGTTAGTGCATTCGACAGAATTCTCGAACCTGAGATCCCTAATAAAGGTGCATATCTAACTAAGCTCACAAACTTCTGGTTCGAACAACTTGCTGTCCCAAACCATATCTCAAATGAGGTTCCAGTTCCTCAAGAGGTATTGGGAAGAGCTATGGTGTGTAAGAAGTTGGAGATGTTCCCCATCGAATGTGTTGTGCGCGGATACATCTCTGGTTCTGGATACAAGGACTACCTAGCCACCGGTGAAATCTGCGGCAACAAACTATCTATCGGTTTGAACTTTGGCGATAAATTGCCTGAACCTATCTTCACCCCTGCCTATAAAGCAGAGCTAGGTGAGCACGATGAGAACATCACCTTCGAGAAGGTAGTTGAAATCATCGGGGCAGTCAATGCCAATGCTCTAAAGACCCTGAGCCTTGAAATCTTCAGTAAAGCCAGCGCTATCGCTGCAGAAGCGGGCCTTATCTTGGCTGATACTAAGTTCGAGTTCGGGATTGACCCTGCCACCAACCAAATCACCTTGGGTGATGAAGTGCTAACCCCTGATTCAAGTAGATATTGGTCTAAGAGGGCATGGGATGCAGGCGAGCGTAAAGAGAGCTTCGATAAACAGATAGTCCGTAACTGGTTAGCCGCTAACTGGGACCCAACCAGCGAAACCAACCCTCCTGTTCTTCCAAAAGAGATAGTCGAGCAGACAAGCGCTAAATACGCTCAACTCATTGAGCTCTTAGCCAATTAAACGAATAGACCCCGCTGATTACAGGGCCTATTAGATGGCCGAGTTCTAAAGAATGTATGCACCTAGGAAACGGTTGAAAGCCTTCACGTCAAATTTGGCATTGAATTCAAGGCGGACTTTGCCCAAACCACTGAAGTAAAGCTCAAGTTCCGCATCACGATCTAGGACACCTGCAGATTCGACTGAAAATGCCTGAATCTTGCTGTATGGAAGGGAGCTGTAATCCTTCTTTTTGCCTGTGATGCCCTGAACGTTGACAATAATCAGTCTCTTGTTCGTGAAGATGACCATGTCTCGGACCCCTTTGAAGCTGGATTGGATTGACTCTCCATCAATAAGTAGGTCTCCAACCATGCTTTGACCGTCACCGTTTGAAACTTCGCCTAATTTGACGAAGGTAGGGTTTTTGAAATCTAACATTTTGATCTTTTCTTCATGTTCTTCGAAATAGTGGAATTGCTAATTACGTACCTAATTTATTCCCAGCAAGCAACAAACTTGGCCGATCTGACTGTAACGATTGCACTCGGCTGCCTAATCGAAGCACCCACACATTGCGATAAACTAGACGAGTTCGCACCCGCCAAAGGTGACGCCGGCGGACATAATATCTGAGCCCCACCGACTTACTGGAGCATATTTTGCCTAAAATCATCGTTGAAGTCATGCCTAAGGCAGACCTACTAGACCCAGCCGGTAAAGCTGTTGCGAATGCACTGAAGCGCAAGGGGCACTCAGAAATTGCCAACGTTCGTATCGGTAAGCGCATTGAATTGCACTTCGAGAACACTCCAACTGAGGCTGATCTTGAAACTGCTAAACAGATAGCAGCAGACTTCCTATCTAATGGTGTTATCGAAGACGTTGTTAACGTCTCAGTGGAGAACTAATCTTCATGAAGATAGGCGTTGTTACATTCCCAGGAACCCTTGATGATAGAGATGCTCAGAGAGCAGTTCGTCTAGCCGGAGCAGAAGCTGTCAGCCTTTGGCATGCAGACACAAACCTTCACAATGTTGATGCAGTAGTGCTACCCGGTGGCTTTAGTTTTGGTGATTACCTTCGCTGTGGTGCCATTGCAGCGCAGGCACCGGTAATGGAAAGCATCATTGACGCAGCTAATGGCGGACTACCGGTTCTAGGTATTTGTAATGGCTTCCAAGTTCTTGTTGAGTCACATCTACTTCCTGGTGGACTAATCAGAAACGAACACCAACACTTCATTTGTCGTGACCAGAAACTGATTGTTGAGAATGTTGACACCGCTTGGACCAATGGCTTCAAGCTTGGTCAAGAAATTACTATTCCTCTAAAGAATGGTGAAGGTGGATACATCGCCGACACCGAGACTCTTAACCGTCTTGAAGGTGAAGGCCTAATCGCTTTCCGATACAGCGAAGTAAACCCAAATGGGTCAGTAAACAACATTGCCGGTTTGAAAAACAAAAAAGGAAATGTTGTTGGTCTTATGCCTCACCCAGAGCATGCGGTTGAACCTGGCTTTGGACCAGACACTTCAGTTGCTATGCGCTCAGGTATTGATGGTCTAATTTTCTTTACTTCTGTTATCAACCAGTTGGTGAACGCATAATGAGCACAGCAGTTGACACTACTAAAGATGCTAAGAAGTCTCCTAATAAAGCACAGCCTTGGAAAGAGCTTGGCCTAAAGCTTGAAGAGTATGAGCAGATCAAGAAGATTCTAGATAGAAGACCAACCAGCGCTGAACTAGCAATGTATTCAGTGATGTGGTCGGAGCACTGCTCATATAAGAGCAGCAAGATGTATTTACGTCAGTTTGGTGAGAAGGTAACACCAGAGATGACCAAGAACCTAATGGTTGGTATGGGTGAGAACGCGGGAGTAGTTGACATCGGTGAAGGCTGGGCTGTCACATTCAAAGTTGAATCACACAACCACCCAAGCTACATCGAACCTTTCCAAGGGGCTGCCACCGGTGTTGGTGGAATCGTTAGAGACATCTTGACCATGGGTGCAAGACCTATCGCTGTTATGGATCAACTACGCTTTGGTGCTGTCTCAAACCCAGACACTGCAAGAGTTGTCCACGGAGTTGTCTCAGGTATTAGCTTCTACGGTAACTGTCTAGGACTACCGAACATTGGTGGAGAGACAGTTTTTGACAAGGTTTACCAAGGTAATCCTTTGGTTAATGCTCTATCGGTTGGTGCTCTAAGACATGAGGATCTAAAGCTTGCAAAAGCTACAAACCCAGGGGATCTTGTAATTCTCTTTGGAGCTAGAACAGGTGCAGATGGTATCGGTGGAGTATCAGTACTTGCTTCTGAAACCTTTGATGCTGATGGCCCTTCTAGAAGACCTGCTGTTCAGGTAGGTGACCCTTTTGCTGAGAAGGTTCTAATCGAGTGCTGTCTAGAACTGTATGCAGCTCAGGTAGTTGCTGGAATCCAAGACTTAGGTGGTGCAGGTCTTTCTTGTGCGACATCTGAACTTGCTTCTAATGGTCAAGCCGGCATGAGAGTTCAGCTAAAGAATGTATTGCTTAGAGATGAGTCTCTAACTCCTGAAGAGATTCTGATGTCTGAATCTCAAGAGCGCATGATGGCTATTGTTCCTAAGGAATCTCTAAAGGCTTTCAGTGCAATCGTTGAAATGCATGAGGTTGAATTCAGCGTGCTTGGTGAAGTAATCAAAGAACCAAGACTGTATATCAACTGGGGTGACGAAGAAATTGTTAACGTTCCTCCTCGTTCTGTCGCCCACGATGGTCCCGTCTATGAAAGACCAGTGCTATATCCAACCTGGTTAGATCAACTAAACAGAGATTCAGTAATTAACAACAACCTACGCAGAGCAACAGAAGCGTCAGAACTCGCAGAACAATTAGTGCAGATTATTTCTTCCCCTAACCAAGCATCTAAGAGCTGGATTACAGATCAGTATGACCACTATGTTGGTGGTAACACTGCACTTGCTATGCCTGACGATTCTGGAATGGTTAGAGTCTCTGAAGAAACAGGTCTAGGTGTTGCAATTGCAACAGATGCTAACGGTCGATACTGCCAACTAGATCCATACCAAGGAGCAAAGCTAGCTCTAGCGGAAGCCTATAGAAACGTGGCTTCATCAGGTGCAGTTCCAGCAGCTGTTACCAACTGTCTAAACTTTGGTTCACCTGAGAACCCTGAAGTAATGTGGCAATTCAAGCAAGCAACTGCAGGTCTGGCAGATGGTTGTCTAGAACTAGGCATTCCTGTTACCGGCGGTAACGTATCGTTCTATAACCAAACTGGTGACACAGCAATCTACCCAACCCCAGTAGTTGGTGTTCTTGGTGTTATCGATGATGTTGCACGAAGAGTACCATCAGGTTGGCAAGATCAAGGAAACAACATTTATCTGCTAGGAACAACTAGAGATGAACTAGATGGATCAGTTTGGTCTGAAGTATTACATAGCCACCTAGGTGGTAAACCGCCGGTAGTAAACCTAAGTGGAGAAAAAGCTCTAGCTGAATTACTTCACGGAGCGTCACTTCAAGGTTTAGTTGCTTCTGCTCATGACCTATCCGAAGGCGGACTTGCTCAAGCAGTAGTTGAGAGCTCACTTAGATTCGGCATGGGAGCTAGATTCTGGTTGAACGAAATCACTGAACGTGACAATGTGGATCTAACAGCAGCCCTATTCTCTGAATCAACCGGAAGAATAATCGTTTCAGTTGGCAGAGAAGACGATGTCAAGTTTGTTGGTCTTTGTGAAGCTAGAGGCGTCCCAGTTCTAAGAATCGGTGTTACAGATCAATCAGGTGAACTAGAGATTCAGGATGTTGCTAGCTGGAAGCTAACTGATCTAAAGACTGCTCATTCAGCAACTATTCCTGAGTTGTTTGGCTAGTCCTGTTCCGAAGTAGCCGCCTTACTTGACTTTGACCTAAGACCCAAGTGCCAAATTCTGGATCGATCAGATGGGCAAGTTCCATAATCTGAGTACTGTTTTTCTCCAGGTCAAGTTTGGTAATCGCGTGATGATGACCGATACGGTTTCGCAAGGTGCGTAGGTCACTCACTAGAAGACTAAGCCTGTCTGGACTTCTAGTTTCCAACCCGAGAAAGCCCTCTGCAATCTCTGGCCACAAGTGCCTGAAACGCTTCGAAAGCAACAGATGCCAAAATCCGAATGGCAATTCTGAGATTACTTGGGGCTCGCTAACTGCTCTGCCATTGAACAGCACCTGTGACATAGCCCGGTTCAGATGTTCCATTGTTTTTCGATTCCCGAGTGACAGCTCGCCAATTGGATCAAATATCCATGGCTGATTCGTTCCTAGTTTCCGATATCGAATCTCTAACTGGCTGGATATGCAGTTTCTCAAAGCCACTTCAACAAAAGCTAAATCTCTCCAAAAAGCGGCAGAGATGTCGGTGTTCCAAACATATAGTTCAGCTGCCATCTTCTCCCCCTGACCAGATTGTAATAAGTACGCAAGCATTCTTGGTGGAGAGAAATGTTTTTCCATAAGCTGCCATTGAGTCGGTTGCCAAGTACTCACGATTTTGATAATCTTTCTTCGAACACCCCGGAACCGTCCCTGTAATGCAAACCTGCATCGATCAAACGGCCGGGGTTTTGTCTTTGTAGAAGAAATCTTTCACATTCTGAGATGAAGACTAGAAATAGGTCGTTGACTGTGGAGAACTAAATAAAAGGTTTAGTTGACTTACGAATTGGCGTGAGTGGTAGATTCAGGAGCGCTCAGCTTCTTACCTAAACAGCGATAGCTGTTTGATTTCGAATATCTGCTTTTACGCTAGAAGAACTGATCGCATCAACAAGTAGTGAGTAAGCGCAATAAATAGCTGAAGGAAGATCTTTGGCAGTTACCTGAACTCTGATGTCAAGCAATCCTGTTTTAGCCTCACCGCCAGCGTGAACGTCGCCACATTGTTCAGATTTATCGCCAAAACCATAAATAGCATCAACTAGTTTGTCGCTGTCTTCGTCGAAATTTTGAGGACTAAGAATTAGCTCGAAAGCTACATCAAATTCATTCATTTCAATTCTCCGATTCTCTATAACAAGTGTGGTTGCGCAGGTATTGTTTGACCTTATTTAGATAATAAGGGTCACTTGGCGTAATGTGTATCCACTTTCTGTGCTTTATCGGGCAAGGACAAAAAGCTCGGTAATACTTTGGTGGACTAAGAATCTCCCATCCTTGAAGGTGAAGATCCCCCAGGAGCTCCTGGATGTGTTTATCTGGATGCTTGACCCACTTTTGATAACCACTCGGCATCTGAACATTATGACCAAGGCAGTATGTTCTAGTTGGACTTATCCACAAGAACTAGATATCGTCTTTTACCTTTAGTTCTTCAGGGGCGATTTGTTCAAGCCAGATTCCGCGGCTCTCGATGCTGTGTCTCTTCCAAGGATCGATAATTGCTCTTTGCTGTGGTGGATCATCATAAATCTTTACGACTTGCCACATGCCGTTGTGATACTGGATTTTTGCGAGAGCCCAGCCATCTCGAAGCCACCTTAGCGCTTGCTCCCTTTTTGCAAAGTGGAATAAAGGAAGATGAACCCAACCTGGTCTATCTACTTCCACCCAACCCCAGGCCTGAAGGCCCTCTTTCCATTCACTGTGGTGCATATTTCCCCTCTCCACTTATCAAAGTAACCCGAACCAGTGACACGTCTCCCGTTTTAAGTGAAGGTTTGTCTGGAATTAAACCCTGACTACAAGATAAATGTCAGTAGTGGGTGCGAAACTTGGATTGACTTTACACAGGCGGGCTTTATGTATATTCGTGAAAATCTATGGTCTTTCAACACTAGAGATCTGATGCGGGCATCCTCCTGCGATCACTGCACGATGATTGCCGTTGCGAGGACTCTGGGGGAGTCGGGAGTTTTAGCAAAGCTAAAGCCTTACGAGGATGAAATCTTAGAAGCCAAGCGCTTAGGTGAAGATACTTCACTCGCTCAGAAATATGGAAATCTCTTTGAAGACTCTCTCATCAAAGAGTTGCTTTCATCAGCTGGTGAAGAAGTTGTCAAGCGACCTGCTGTCGATGGCGACATTCAAGAAACTATTGATCTTATGCGTTCAGGTACGCCTATTATTTACCAGGGTGGACTCAAAAGAGAGTTCGAAGGAACGTTATTCAGTGGTCGACCAGACTTCATTGTTCACAGGGACTGGGAGCTGCTGTTTGTCGATGGAAAGCTAACCGCTAGAGAAAAATCTTCCCCGACTGGAGAGAATCTTTACACAGCATGGGATGCAAAGTACGGAGGCCAGGCTAAGCCGGCTTACCTACTCCAAGTAGGTCTCTACGTAGATGCTCTCGAGAACCTAGGCTTCAAGGCTGAAGGTGTTAGGCATGGACTAATCCTCGGTTCTAGGACTATTGAAACATTTGAAGAGATTGAAATCGTACCTGCAATGCGTCTTGCTCGGGCAAAGATTGTTTCAATCGTCGAGCATGCTAATAAAGCTCAAGAAGCTTCGAACTTAGTTGAATTCTCTCCAGAGAAGTTACTGTGGCATTGTCCTGCAAAATCTAATTGCGACATCTGCGAATATCCTGACCTTTGCGCCGATGATCGGCTCGCTACGGATGACCTTGTCCAGGTTGCGAACATCACTCAGTCACAAATCGCCAAACTCACAAGCGTTGGTATCTCAACTATGAAGGCACTGGCTGTTGCCAAGGATGGAGATAAGCCGTCGAAGCTTACAGAAGAAACCTTCTTGAAAGTTAGACGTCAAGCCCAAGCTCAAGTGGAGTCTAACGAAACTGGAAAGCCAGTTCACTTCTTACTAGAAGATCCGATGATTCAATATTTGCCTCCTAGATCAGAACTAGATATCTTTTTCGACTTTGAAGGATTCCCGTACTTCACTGAACGCGGTGGCTTGGAATATTTATTTGGTAATTATATTTGGGGTGACGGGGAGAACGAGGGTCGACCGTTAGACGCTCTATTCACCGAGTTCTGGGCTCATGACCGTGAGCAAGAGAAACTAGCTTTCTCACAATTCATGGTTTGGGCAATGGATCGCATGAACAGAGACCTGGAAGCTCATATTTATCACTACGCCAGTTACGAAGTATCGGCTCTGAAGCGGCTAGCGCAGAGACACGGAATATTTGAGCAAGAAGTTTCTTGGCTTATTGCAACTGAGCGCTTGGTTGATATGTTCAACATTGTTCGTAACTCTCTGATAATCGGTGAGGAGAGTTACTCAATTAAGAAGTTGGAGAGACACTATAAGTTTGTTCGTTCTTCTGATGTAACCAAGGCATCAGCGAGTATCGACGAATATGACCGTTGGAGAGAACTAGATCAACTCTCAAGAAACCCTGATATCGATCTTGTCGAAAGAGCTAAAGTGCAAAAAGAGGCAGACCAGGTCTATGCGGAGCTTCGCCTCTACAATCTCGAAGATGTCTGGTCTACTAGAGAGCTTTACCGTTGGCTAGAGAGTATGGAAGGAGCGTGCTCCAAGTATGGATTGCCTGAACCAGGCGATTCAGACGAGGAGGATGGGGATCAGGCCCTAACCAATAGGGAAATTGAACTAGCTGAGCTTCATGCGCAAACAAAGGCATTATTTGACAAGGTTGAAGGCTGGGACTGGGGAAAAGACCCGGAAGCTGACTACCGAGCTACCGTTTGGTTAGCTCTCACGCACTCTATTCTCTTTTACAAGCGTGAAGACGTGATGTTCTGGGCAGATATAGCAATCAAAGTGCTGATGGATGACGAGATGCTATCTCGTGACAGAACCGCAGCCTCAGTTACAAACGTGATTGAAGTTGATAGAGCAGTAAAGACTGGCCGGGATGGCGTATCGAAACAGGTTGTTACTTATACAGCAACAATTTCGGAGGGTGATTTCTTCATTCCCAAGAAGGGCATGAGGATAATAACTCGCTACCGCTCTGAAGGTAAGAGACAGAACAGGGATTACGGTGAGGTCTTAGAGTTCGTCGAAGGTGAGCTCACTTTCACTAGAGGAGTTCGAAAAGGTTCAGACAGATATATTCCTGACGCAATTATCGATGTAACAAATTTCCCAACAACTGCAAAGCAGCGTGAGCTAAAAGAGTTAGCGGACGGGATTGCTCAGGAGTGGGTATCTCCAGTCAACCCAGCTCCCACTCACCCTGCCATTATGGATTTACTAATGCGAAGAGCGCCGAAGCTCAAGACCTTGGAATCACTTCCTACTCCTGATCCGGATAACTATCTTCCAGCGGTTATCGCAGCGGTTGAAGATCTCAATGAATCGGTATTGGCAATTCAGGGTCCTCCGGGATCTGGAAAGACATATTTAGCTTCAAGAACAATTGCTCACTTAATTGCCTCGGGTAAAACAGTCGCTGTTACTGCAACTTCACACTCGGCTATCGATAATGTCCTCGAGGCATGTCTCGAAGCAGGAGTCCCGGTTGATCTAATTATGAAAGCGCAAAAGGATGCTCCTCCTCAGCAATGGCAGATAAAAGACACCTCTCCGGCAGCAACATGGTTGAGAAAACAAGAAGGCGCACTTCTAATCGCTGGGACTTCATACTTCTTTAGTAATGAAAGGGTCCGTGAGCGTCAGGTTGATTACTTGTTTGTTGACGAAGCGGCCCAATATTCTCTCGTTGACTGCATGGCAGTTAGTGGCTTTGCAAAAAATATTGTGCTGATGGGGGACCCTCAGCAACTAGCTCAAGTAGTTATCGCAGTTCACCCGGGAGGCGTTGAGAACTCGGCTCTCGGTCATTACATGGGAGATCATTCAATCCTTCCTGCCAACATGGGTTACTTCATTGAAGTGACAAGACGTCTTCATCCAGAAGTAAATCATGCAGTTAGTTGGTTGGCCTACGAAGGAAAACTTCGTTCCCACCCGTCTACTGAAGGTCACAAGATAGACGGTCACGAGCAAGGCCTAATTACAGTACCTGTTCCGCATCAGGGGAACTCAACCTCGAGCGAAGAAGAGGCTCTCACAGTTGTGAAGTTAGTTGATTCACTTCATGCCACCAAGGATCCCTCAAATGTTTTAGTAGTTGCCGCCTACAACGCCCAGGTAGACCTGATTAGACAAAAACTAGACGAAGCTGGGTTTAGCGAAGTTATGGTGGGGACAGTTGATAAGTTCCAAGGTCGTGAGGGAATGGCTGTAATTTACAGCTTCGCAGCTTCATCGAGCATGGATGCTCCCCGTGGTCTCGAATTCTTGCTTGATCGCAACAGGCTAAACGTGGCTATCAGCCGAGCGAAGGCCACCTGTTACTTGGTATTTAGCGAAACACTGCTCCAAAGCCAATTCCGGACAGTTGCAGAAGTAAAAGCCATCAGCCGATTGGCTGGCTTACTGGAGATAGCCGCTAAATAGGTTTACTGCCACTATTTACTGATTACCTAATCACTAATAGAAAGCAGCACTATAAACTCACCTCATGAAGAAATTTCAGCACTTACTAGAGGTTTTTATCTTTGGCGCACGTTGGTTACTAGCTCCCCTATACATCGGTCTTGTGGGCGCTCTAGCTCTCTTGCTCTGGCGCTACGGACTTGAGTTTGTCTCTCTGGCTAAACACATCAACAGCCCAGACGCTCATGATTTCACACTTGATCTGCTAGGGCTTCTCGACCTAGTACTGCTAGGAAACTTGGTTCTGATAGTTCTATTCGCCGGCTACGAAAACTTCGTGAGCAAGATGGAAGTCGCCGAGGGTTCAACTGATCGTCCAACCTGGATGGGAACCATTGATTTCAGTGGACTGAAACTTAAGCTAATTGGGTCTCTGGTAGCACTATCTGTGATTGAACTTCTAAAGGACTTCATTGAGCTTTCAAACGATGAACATGCTGAAGTGGGTCAGGGAACTATTTGGAGAATTATCCTCCACATCACCTTCGTGGCCTCAGGTGTTCTATTTGCTTTGATGGACCGTCTCAGTGAAATCGGCGGCAAGCACACCGCTGGTGACTAAGCAGAAACTCTAAAGTGTTCGCCTAATCCAAATACAGCTCGCACTGGATAACTTAGATAGTCAGCCCACTCGGTAAGTCTTGGTTCACGCCACGCATAGTCCTCCGCTACCTGAGCCATGCAAGCCCAATAGAAAACAGTAACTAGATCAATCGTCAGATGGTTCTTGGCTTCATCTTCAAATACTCGACCAAGTATTTGTCTTAGCAGTTGCGGAACTTGAGCAAGTCCATACTCGTGCAAAGTATCAAGGATAAGTAACTCAACCTGGTTAGCTCTAGTGGCATTCCAGATCGGTGAGACATCTGAGCGTCTAATCATTGAGCTAATGGCTAATGCTCTTCTATAACTTGCTGAATCTATAGCAAGTAGTAGTGCTTCAAAGCGCTCCAGTTCATATCCTGCAAGTCTCAGGTCAAGGATGTCAGGGTAATAAAGGATCCCCGTGAGGGAGCTCCGGTTAGAAGGTGGGTCAAGTCGAACTTGGTCCTCTGGCTCGGTGAAATCCTGCATAACCCTATTGTCCTATGTCGGCAGTAGGTTTAGAGCAAACGAACGGTTTAGGGGTATAACAATGAAGGCTATTTTCAGCGGTTGCTTTACTTTCATCTGCATGATGTTCTTACTTTTCTACTGCATCAAATATCCAGCCCTGTTCTGGGGAATTGTTGTTGTATTTGGCACAGTTATCGTGCTCGGAGTCAGGGAGGGGCTTAAACGTGGCAGGGGAGCTAACCCAGCTTCGAAAGGCCCAATATACAAAATGCCGGCCGGTGATTCAGACAATGAAGGTGATATTCGCCATCACTATGGCTATGACGGAACTCCACAGAGTATTTCCAGTCCCGAAACTATTCAAAATGAATCAACATCACTTGGTGATGATGAGGATGAACATCGTTAGCCAAGCATGTCGTGCATCACGATAGTTGCATCGCGAGCAGGTCCAACACCAATAGCTGAGATTCTGCAGTTGCTCATCTTCTCAAGTGCTCTGACATAATCCTGAGCATTCTTAGGTAGTTCTTC
>Ga0209400_1000220_pt1 | contig 51027 bp, 42 predicted proteins | sample M_130807_EF_Meta_FD_187313 | JGI IMG/M metagenome (GOLD analysis project Ga0209400, IMG submission 187313) | Freshwater microbial communities from Lake Montjoie, Canada to study carbon cycling - M_130807_EF_MetaG (SPAdes) (version 2) | ecosystem: Environmental > Aquatic > Freshwater > Lake... | reverse complement strand
AAGTTGCCGAAGGTTTTTTTGAGTCATTAGAAGCAATTAGTACATCAAGTTTTTCTTCGCGCTGTTTCTCCAAATAGCGTCGTATTTGCTGTCTACAAAATAGATTATAAGATCTGCGTCATATTTACTGTCACAAAAGAACACTTTCTTTTTCGCGTCATACTTACTGCTTGCGAAAAACCAAAGTCCTTTATTGTCGGTTGCGTCGTATTTTGATGAACATTTGTACACCAACAAGTCGGCATCGTATTTTGAACTGGCGACATAAATTTTAACATCGGCATCGTATTTTGATTCTACAGAGTAAACGGTTTGACCGAAAAATGAAAATGCACAAAGGGTCAAAAGAGTGGTAAGCAAAATTCTCATGGAAAATCATTTTTTAGGGTTACTGATTTATAAAAGTATGAAAATTTCATTACCTGAAAGGAAGCGTACACAAAAAAAACACCTTCCTTTCGGAAAGTGCTTTCTTCTCTAGTATAATCAAAGCAGGCAAGATTTAAGCTTTTTTTTAGTAAACCAAAAACATGGAGAAGTAATTACTTAGTAATTACTAATCTTTTCGTGTATGTCTTTCCGTTTATAGTAATTTTACAGACGTAAACGCCGTTATTTAGACCATCGGGTTTAAATAACAGCTTGTATGCCCCTTCTCCTAGATTTTGGTCAAGCACTGAGGCAGCTTTATTACCAAATAAATCATAAACCTCAATTGTAATGTCCGCAGGGTTTTCAAGAACGTATTCTATTGTCGTGTAATCAACCGTAGGGTTAGGATAAAGTTTAAAGTTAAAGTCATCAACCTTTGTGTGCGTTGCATTTGAACTGGGTTCAGGAAGATCCGAAACGTTAAATCCGCTCACATTTAATGCCCGAATTACTAAGTTTAGATAAAGATTGCCAAAACGATCCCCATTCGGAGGATTAATAGGTGCATTACCAGTAATTGTATCCGATTCTTGAGTTAATATGTAGAAATTGTCCTCTTTACCATAGGAAGTTGTCATATCCCAAATATAAACAGACGTGTCACCCAAAATGCCTGTGCCATTATTAGAAGGTTCCCAATATGTTGGATCGATTTGTGAATTATTCATATAAAGATTGAGTTGGCCAAGATCTGGATTAATGGTATCATTAAAAAGCTCTATTGTTTGATAAGTTAAGGCAATAAATCCATTCTTATTCACTGAAACTTTGGGTTGTTGGAATGAAAAATAAGGGTCAATTACTGAATCAGTTGTACTCCAATCTAGTGTGTTAGGGTCCCAAGCTGACGCATACAATCCTTTTTCAAAATCACCATTTTGGTCATATTCTGTAGTAGTCCAGGCAATGGCTCCATAGATTCCATTGAAATCTAAACTTACCTCATCAAAACTAACAAATCCATTGTTATTGATGATTGTTTCCGCTGCACCCCAACTCCCATTATTCGGTGAAATTTGAGTCCACTGCATAAATTGTACTTCATTATTTAAGGTGCTGTCAAATCCATCCGCATCGTGTATCCATGTTGCAATAGCATGGGTAGAATCATAATACGAAATATTAACTAATTTATCGGTTCCGAATGGATTAGGTGGAAGAAGAGGCGTTGGGATACCTAAGCTGACGCCATTCATATCTTCCGCAACAGAACAGTAATAAACATCTGCATTTGTATTAGAGTCATCATTACGTACTACCCATGTTATTAATCCATAAGGTCCTTTCCCCATGATGATGTTTGCATTACCTTCGGCTCTTCCACTTTGTAATGTGGAATTATCATCACTGAGCATAATTGGTTGTGTAAATGTGTTGTTTTGATTTTCGTACATGGTTATCCAAATGTCTTGAGCATCTAAAAGATCATTTAAATCCATTGTAGTCGTGTCAAAATTGTTGGAGTTGTATCTGTTTTGAGTCCATGAAATCAATGCGTTACCACTAGGAAGTATCGCTACTTTTGGATTAGATATAACCTCTTCAGATGTTACAATTTCAGGGAAAGAAAATGAGTTTGTTGCATAGTCTAGTTTACTAAATAAAATATTAGTATTCACGTCTGAAGTATCCAGCCAAACCACGTACAAGGATGAGTCATTGGCAGAAATATTCGGTTGAGAAAATAAATCAGGGGTAATTAAATATGGATTCGATTCAAATAGTTTTACTGCGTTTCCTTGGGCATCTACCTCTTCCCAAATAGATTCATGAAAAGGCCCCCCTTTAATTTGATCCCCCCATGAATTAGAATAAAAGGTTTTCTCAAGATGTCCTTCACTCACAGTGAAAAATTTCGGTCCTAATTTATAATCGATGTGTCCTGAGATCATCAAATTACCTCCAAATAAAGAATTCGTGGTCGGAGTTGGAAAATCAGTATAGTGTACACCAACTCCTATGGATCCTTCTGCAAGTAAAGACCCACTTGCTGACGCAATTAGTGCGTCGGCTTTTACTCTTAACGTTGCCTTTGCATTAATTTTTGCTGTTAATAATGAAGAATCCACACCCCAGGAATTGTATGAATTATTAAAACTATAATTCATATTTCCATTTAGTTCTGCGTTAATTTTTAACCCACCATCAATTTTTATAGAAGGTATTGGGCTCGGGAACAATGGATAAAATTTACCCAAAGGCCAGTTAATTTCAAACGGAGAAGAGGTAAGATTACCACTTAAGGAAATGTTAGGGTCGAAGTTCTGATCAAGCAAAAAATTTCCACTTAAAGGGTAGGAATAGGGAATTGTTGCTTGATTGAAAATGTTTAAACTAATATCAGCGTTTAAATTTGATGCAGTTGACTGACCATTAGAACAATCAAAAACTATATCGGAAGTTATTTCAGGACTTAATAGATTATATGGTCTACCATTTAAACCTGGAATATCATTTGGCATGGGGTTATTTTGTTGATTAAACTGAAAGTGTCCAATCATGGTAACACTGTTATTTAAAACATTAATATTATCAACGTATCCATTGCCGTTACTTAGCCAATTAGGAGAGGTAATGATATTTGGTTGGTAGTAATTTTCCCCTAAATAATTACCATTGTTATCAAAAAATACAGCAGTAAAATAATAACCATTATCTAACAAGCCCATATCATAGGTCCAACTCATGGAATTGTTTCCCCCTGAAGCATCAATTAAAGAATCAATGTCGTTATTTCCTGCATCCGATAAGTAGAAATTAATATAATAGGCAGATGCATCTGAAGCGGTTATTGTGTTATCAACAGTAGAAATCCCTTGAACAAAATAATCACCAATACTTGGGTTAATATTACCGTATTGAGAAAATAAATATGTTGGAATTAAAATTATTGATGTAAGTAGCGCGTAAATTTTTTTCATAAGTTCGTTCAAATTCTAGTTACCTAAATTTTCGGTAGATTTAAATATTTTTCTGTATAAATGTAATTGTTTTTTATATGAAATGCTAATGTCTTAGCAACCTATTAAATAAAACCTGTTCAATTCGTTCGAAAACATGAATAATTAATTGCTGTTGCCCCAGCGTTGTAGTTACGGACAACATGATCAGAAATGTTAGCAAGTATCGTTTCATAATCTAGTTGAATTGAATTTTTTCATAACGATACATGAAAATCCCATGGTCGTTTTAATCAGGAATTTTTATGTAGTTTGGTAAATCGAATTAAATTTGTAAGAATGAATTTGTATAAGAGAAATCAACGGCCAAGTTTTGAATGATAATTTATTTATGTGTGTACTTTTGAATATTCTTTACCGTAAGAATTTTCCAAAAGGTCGTTAAATTAGAGGAAAACTTTTAACGAATATCATTTCTCAGGAAAGGATTTAATAAAAATTATATAATAAAAATGATTGAAAATAAGATTGGCAAATACAAAATAATCCGCTTAATCGGTGAAGGCGGCATGGCATCCGTTTACGAGGCTGAGCATGAAATGCTAGGAACTAAAGTGGCTATTAAAGTCCTTAATCCGATTTTATCGGCTAATGCACAAATAAAAGAACGATTTAGAAATGAGGCCAAGTTAATGGCGTCCTTAGACCATCCGAATATCACTAAAGTAATTGACTTCGATGAGCAGCCACAACAATTGTCAATTGTTATGGAATTTCTTAATGGGGAGGACTTGAATGACAAAATAAAGAGAAACGGTCCTTTAACAGAGAAAGAAATCACTGACGTTTTTTCTCAAACTTTATCAGCGTTTCAATATGCCCATGAAAAAGGCATTGTGCATCGTGACATAAAGCCATCCAATATTTTCATATTAAAAAATGGTCATGTAAAAATTCTTGATTTTGGAATTGCTAAATTATTTGGGCAAGGCAATGAAATGACTCAAACTGGAACCCAAATGGGAACTCCAATATATATGAGTCCCGAGCAAGTAAAGGCTGACAAGTCTATTGATCATAGAAGTGATATTTATTCTTTAGGGGTAACCATGTTTTATGCCATCAACGGAAAGCCTCCATACAATTCAGATACAGATTCTCAGTTTGATATTTTTAATAAAATAGTATACGAACCACTGCCTGAATTTTCAGCTCAAAACAATCATCATCTTATTGTATCAAAAGCTTGTGAAAAAAATAGGGAAGAGAGATTCCAAACGTGCTTTGAATTCTTACAAGCATTTAGTTTGACATCACTAAATCCTGAATCAAACGAAAAAACAATAATTGATGAAAAAATTACCAACAATAAAAAAGAAGAAAAGACAATCTTAAATGTAGAATCTGATAGCAATAATCAAAATGTTGAAAATTCCAATTTTCAAAATAAAGCAAAAAATAAGAATAACAAAAGAAATGTAGTTTTAATTATAACCGCGTTGGCATTTCTTGTTTTAGGGGTTTGGGGTTTATTTAATTTCAATGATAAAACAACAGATGAAAAAAATAATAATGCTTCATCAACAGATAACACGAAAGCAGATACAACTTCTTTAACAAATCCTGCAGATACAACTCAACTGAGCAAACAGCCTAAAGGAAAAACGACAAATGAAGCAGAGCCATTACCGGCATGGTTTAGTAACACTAAAAACAGACGTATTCAAGTCAATGGTAAAATAATTACTGTTGCCGATTCTTATTACCCCCAAAGATTATCATATCTCAATATCCAACAAATTTTAACTGACGACTGGAGATTACCAACAAAAGCCGAATTAGAAGCAATGTACAGGAAGAATTATTTAGATGGTAGTGGTACCCTTGGTGGTTGGCGTTATTACTTATGTTTAAGCAATAATAAATCGTCCTTTGCTCATTACGGTTTCTTTTTTGATCCCCCAGGCGAGTGGGTTATTGATCATGCCTACTTTGAAAATCCTGAATATGATGTATCAGATCCTTGTCGTTCTCATTTTGTAAAGGATTATTAAATTTGTTTTGGTATAAACATTTACTAACAGCACCTGATTCATCATAGAACGATGGATTATTCGTAATGCGTTAGCAAACATTGAAAGAAAAAGAAATGATTAACTCAAACATAGGCAAATACAAAATAATCCGCCAGATAGGCGAATACGGCATCATTGGCAATTTCGGTTACTGGTGGAGCGCCACGGAGTATGATGCGTACGGCGCCTGGTTCCGCTACCTGAATTACAGCGATGACGATGTGGACAGGAGCGGCTACCTTAAGGGATCAGGGTTGTCTGTCCGTTGCCTCGAGAATTAATATAAAAAATTCAGTTGAAAATTTCAGGATACAACCCATCAGATTTTGAGTTTATTCGGATGACTGGGATTACTGAACATATAGTTGATTTTCCTCCAGCGTTCTTTCAAATTAAACCTCCAGTACATTTGAATCATAATATATCAAAAGACCTATCTGATTTTTGGATGAGTTTAATTTTAAATTACGAACAGTTTGTACGGTACATAAATAAAATAAAGCAGCTAAACGTAACTTGGTAGCAATAAAACCATAGCATACGCGCAAATAACTATGAGTGAAATATGCAAGGCTTAGATTTAACTAATTATGAAATAATTAGACCTATTTGGTCGGGTGCTTCTAAAACCATCTATGAAGGAATAGATAAAAGAACTGGTTTTAGATCTGCTATTTCTATCTACAAAAATTATTCACTGCTTGAAACGTTAAAAAAAAGAATAGTTGATGGCTCAACCTTACCCATATTGAATTTAAAACACAAAAATATTAATACTGAGTTAGACTTAATTTTAGGTCAAGAGGTTTTTGCAATCACGAATGATTTTTTGGAAGGAAAAAATTTATCTGATCTATTAGAATCAACAGACAATTTGGATTTCAAAGAAATTAAGCAAATAATCATGCAAATTCTTGATGGTTTTGAATATGCACATAAAAATGGATTTATTCATGGTGAATTAAATCCAAGTAAGATTTTTATTCAAAATGACGGCATTATAAAAATTCTTGGTTTTGAAAAAAGAATATTATTTGGGATTCATAATGATAATTTTAAAGGTGCAAGGATTTTTATTTCACCAGAAGAGTTTTTACAGGGTCAGAATTCCATTGATCAAATTTCCGATATTTACCATATTGGATTGATATTATATAATTTAATTACTGGTATCAGACCAAATTTTCATTGCGGCTTTAGAAATCCAGATAATTACATATTTGGCCCATTTCCTGAATTTAATTTTCAAAATTCATGGAAAAATATAGAGTTCATAATAAAAAAATCGTGCGCATTAAAAAAAGATGATAGATATAAAAGTGTAAGTGATTTGAGAATTTCAATTGAAGATTATTTTACCAATAACAGCGTGTAAGCAATATTGAATTTCTCTAGCACAAGGAACCATGGTTTAAAATTCGTTAGAATATAGTAGTGATGTTACTGAACGGGTTTTATTTCCTCGTCGCGAACAAAGTAATTCACCGTATTATGTAGTGCTTTACCGTAATTAATTTTTAAACTATCCTTACCTTTAAAGGCAACAGATCCACCTTTTCCAAAATAAGTATTATCGCCTCTATAAATCCTTGGTTTCATTGAAAATATACCCTCTTTATCATAGGCGATTGCTTTGTAAATGGTGAGTCCTTTATTCCATCCATTTAGTGTTTTTGCACTTTTCCCGTTCGCACCTTCTTCATCGCGTTCAAAATAAAGCGTTTGACCACTCAGGCTTCCAATTCCCTTCCATTTATGCTTATTTAGAAACTCATCGATGTGACTGTGCATAACGTTCTTCATGATTTCTGAGTTGAATCTGGATTTGTATGTATCAAATACTTTGTAGAACGCAACTAAACTGTCGTTTTTTATCATTTTCATTAATTCTTGTTCTAATACCTTATTCGATTTTGCCATCAATGATGTATCTCTCGAATAAATATCAAGTTGTGAATTATACATAACCCAATCATGGCCCGTAATCATCCGTTCTAAGCATAGTGTTTTCATGTTCTTAGCTGAATCTAACCATTCCTCCGCATCAGGAAGTAGTCGATCGAAATAGTACATGGCACTGTCATATTTTTGATTGTTTTAGTAGCACATACCTTTTTCACATTGTTCGGGTGGCCCACAGCTAATAACAGTAATTAAAAAAATAAGTGCGTTTAATAAAAGTTTAATCGATGTTTTCATTGTTACTGATTTACAATTAAGGATTACAAGAATTTCCAAATCCATAGATGTCGTCGTTCGTAAAGTCCCAATCAACATTCCCGTACTCATCATTAGTACTCATTAAGGTATTTAATGGTGAAGTGTCTAAAGTTATAAAAGGTAAAGTGCAATCACTCACATTACTGCGTTAATTTGAAAATAAAATCATTTACTTTTGCTTCTTTTTAAAACAATTGAATGAAGAGTGAAGGTCCTAATAATTCTAGGCTTTATATCCTATTAGCAAGTCTAAGTTTTATAATTCCATTAAGTCTATTATACATGTATAACTATTTTTTAGCCCCAATAAAAATAGGGGGAATCGAAATAAAAAAAATAATTCCTGAAGATGACTTTTACACGGAGAAAGTACATGTAGTTCATGAAGACAAAGAAATAGGAAAGGATCAAAATGTCCAAACAAAAAAAGTTTTGAAAATTAATGAAAAGGAGAATCAGCCTAGAAAATTTTTTTCGAATGCTACTAGGGATGAGAATGAAATTAATTTGCAGACTTCATTAACAAGTAATTTGGGAGGATTAGACTCTACTAAGCAAAGAATCCTTTTGATGGGAGATTCAGAATGTGGAGGATTGTGTTATCAGTTGAATGATTATTGTATTCAAAATGGACATCAATTAGTTGCTTCTTTCGTTTGGAATTCTGCCACGATATTAAATTTTGCTTACTCAGATACCGTAAATAAAATTATTGAGAAATATAAACCAACATATATCTTTATAGTTTTAGGCTTAAATGAATTGTATGCAAGGGACCTGACCAAAAGAAAACAAGCGGCACAAATATTAGCCAAAAAAATTGAAGGAATACCTTATACGTGGGTGGGTCCGGCAAATTATGTAAATGACCGAGGAATTAATCAAGTTTTTTATGAATCTGCAGAGAAAGGTAGTTTTTACCTAACCAAAAAACTTAACCTTCCCAAAGGTGGCGATAATAGACATCCCAGCAGTAAAGGTTACAGAATTTGGATGGATTCATTGGCTGTTTGGGTTGAAAAAGATGCTAAATACAAAATAGTTCTAACTCCACCAGTCAAAAGGAATCGCCTTTATAAAACAAAAATAATAAGTTTAAATGCAGCTAGATATCGTGGTTACAAATAATCAATTATTGAATTGGGATCTCCTGAAGGATTCATTAAGGTATTCAACGGAAAAGCCCTGGTTCTTTACAGAGTTCAGTTTTCTTTTTGTATTTGGTTTTTTTCTATTGTTTTATACACTTTTTGTGAAACAACAATTTTGGAGGAAACTATATATTATTGCCTTTAGCTTATTCTTCTACTATAAATCCAGCGGACCGTTTCTACTATTGTTTGTTTTTATGATTTGTATGGATTATTTATTTGCTATACAAATTGATAAATCCAAAGGCTGGAAAAGAAAAATTTTATTGCTTACTTCAATATTACTAAGCTTATCCTTTTTACTTTATTTTAAATACTCAAATTTTTTTATTTCAAATGTCAATTATTTATTTAAATCAGACTTTAGCCTAGGAGAATTGTTTTTACCTATTGGTATTTCATTTTACACCTTTCAATCTATTAGTTATATAATAGACGTTTATAAAAAAGAAATCCCTCCAACAAAGAGTTTTTCTGATTACACATTTTATATGACGTTTTTTCCACATCTTGTCGCTGGACCTATTGTAAGGGCAAAAGATTTTATACCACAAATCAAAAATTCTCAAGTAATAAATAAAGAATTATTCAGAGAAAGTTTGATGCGAATAGTTATAGGTTTAGTAAAGAAATTATTTATTGCCGATTATCTAGCAAAATACGTTGATTTAGTTCATTTAACACCCGATGGTTTTTCTGGAGGAGAACAACTAATTTCAATGTATGCCTATAGTTTTCAAATTTATTTTGATTTTTCCGGTTATTCGGACATTGCCATAGGAATCGCTTTGTTACTTGGTTATAGGTTAAAAGAAAATTTCGATAATCCTTATGGTTCTAAAAATATCACTGAATTTTGGCGAAAATGGCATATTTCTCTAAGCCTTTGGCTTAGGGACTATATTTACATACCATTAGGTGGAAACAGAAAAGGGACATTTAATTTGTATTTATTTTTAATAATAACCATGTTAGTTGGAGGGTTTTGGCATGGGGCAGATTGGCGATTCGTTTTCTGGGGTTTAGCTCATGGTCTTGCGCTTGTCCTTCACAAGATTGTTTCAAAACATATCAAAATAAAACCCACATTTTTCACAAGAATGATGGGCGTGTTTTTTACTTTTAATTTTGTTTCGATTTGCTGGATATTTTTTCGAGCAACATCTTTTGAAAGTGCTTTTGCATGCTTAAAAAACATATTTACAAAAATTTCTTGGGTTGATTTTGAAGGTTTTTGGATTGCACGCCCTGAAATTTTGTACATACTTTTCGTGGCAGCGTTTATTTGTTTTTTCCCTTTTACGATAAAGGATATAGTTTACAAGAGAATACTTCGGATACCATCCTTATTTTGGTTTATTATTCTTTTGATTTCGCTACAAATAATCATCCAATTTAAGGACGATGTGGTTCAACCATTTATTTATTTTCAATTCTGATCAATGAAATTAATGTCCCTATTATTTAGTTTTTTTAGTGTCTTTTATTCATTTTGTCAAAAGGATGGTTTCAAAGTAGATGACTATCTTATTGGTGTCACAGCATCAGAGAACCTCGATAAAAGTCTCAAAATACTTCATTCAATTAAACTTAAAAATGAAATTGTCACAGGTGATTCAATTTTTACAATTTTACATTTTGGTGACAGTCACATTCAAGGCGATTATTTTTCGGGTGAGTTAAGAAGACAATTACAATCGTATTTTGGGAATGCTGGTCAAGGCATTATTTTCCCATATTCGATTTGTAAAAGTTATGGACCAAAAGGGATTAAGGTTAATTCAACGGGTATCTGGAATGGGGTGAATATATTAAAAAACACTTCTAAGAAGGAAATAGGGATGAGTGGATATAGTATTTCGACGTTAGATTCGAATTCAAAATTAAATTTCAATATTTCGGAAAATTTTAAAGGTGAAAAGTCAAATGAAATTTCAATTTGGACAAGCGGTGGACCAAATTCTTTTGACTATAATTTAAACCCAGAAATGACATTAAAGCATCAAGATTCTTTTGATAATGGGTGGTTGGTTAGGGATTATAAATCAAATACAACAATAGATTCGTTTACTATTTCACTACAGAAATCGAATACTTCGAATAATAAATTTTACTTCCAAGGTTTCGAATATAAAACCAATTCGGATTTTGGGATAAATTATCATCATTGCGGTGTTGTAGGAGCCCAATTCATTCATTTGGTACAAAATTCAGATTTAATTAAGCAACAACTTGAATTTATTAAGCCTAACTTAATTATTTTTTCCTTCGGAACAAATGAAGCCTATAATCAAAGTTTAGATACTTCTTTTTACTATAATTCTATTTCTAAATTTCTCATAGCAATTCAAAATTCATTGCCTGAAACTGCGATGATTATTACAACCGCTCCAGATACGCGAAGTCAGGGAAAAACACCACCGAATCAGGTGAATGTGAACAATCAATTGACCAAAATATCAAAGAATTTAAATCTTTCACTTTTTGATCTTAACAAAGCCATGGGAGGATGGGGGTCGCTATTTAAATGGAATGAGAATAACCTGACACTTAAGGATAAGTTACATTTTAATGCTGAAGGGTATAAGTTACAAGGTCAAATGATGTCTTTTGCAATATTAAATAAGTACAATATGAAATACCCTCATGACAGCCTACCTCTAAATGGTTTAAAAGAATCACTTCGGGAAGGATTGAAACCTATTTTTTTTCAAAAAGAAAATACTGAGATACAAGATTCTACGATTAAAATATTACCGGAGAAACAAACAATTAATCCTCAAAAAAAAATAATCTCAAAAAAAACTCCAAAAACGTTTTATACTGTAAAGCAAGGTGATACCATCTATGCTATTGCGAGACAAAAAAAAACAAGCGTTAAAAAAGTACTAGATGCAAACAATTTAAAAGAAAATTCTATAATTGTGCCTGGACAGAGGTTAGTGATTCCTTTAAATTAATTTGAACAATGTTTTTTAATGATTGCATTCACTGTCTTACTCCAGAGTTTGGCGTCAGCAGCATATCCTCCAGAAGCAATGGAATTAACCCATTTGGATGTATCCTTTGATCCTTTCAACTTTTCGTAATATTTCTTACTAGAAATTAACTCACAAAAACCAATGAAAGAGTCATCAACAGTTGGAAAATACTTATAACTACTTTTATATCCAGATATAGCAGGTTTACTCGGCCCAACAATTCCAAAATGATTATGTAATAATCGCCCTACTTTACTTGTCCCACCCCCAGATTCTAGATAACCAACAGCCAAAATGACACATGATGGAATGCTATATTTTTCTTCCATTTGTTGCGCTAAATCTTTATAATCTGAAAAATATTTATGTTGCTGTGAGTATCCAAAAAATGAAAAAAAAGTAATTAAAACAAAAAATGAAATTTTCATAAACATTTTACTTTAAATTGACGAAATAAATTTAAAAGTTAGCATTCCTCTTCCCAAACCATGTTTAGGTAAATTCTCGTCAAAAATTGATGAATAAACAAAGCCTCCCTAACCTAATTATTGTCACTAAGTTAGGTATCTAATTTAAAACGAGGAAACAAATAGTTGCTAAAATGTTCATTTAGAATCGTTAATGGAAATTATGTGTTATGGTGTTTCAGTTTTCGGCTGTCTAAATTGGGCTGTCCAACCCTTATGAATTAAACGACAAGAGCACATTTACCTCGGGTCTTCAAACTTAGCCATAAAAAATCCAACACAGGGAAGAATTCCAATTTAGTCCGATGACTTTCTTTTAAGGATTACAAGGATTTCCAAATCCATAGATGTCTTCGTTCGTAAAGTCCCATGTTACATTACCATAATCATCATTAGTAATCATTAAGGTGTTTAATGGTGATATGTCTAAGGTAATAAAAGGTTTAGTGTAATCGATTCCATTTTTTCCAGTCCAACTAAACTTTAAAGGTTTACCGTCAATTTGAGAAATTTCTATGTCATATACTGAACCATTTGAGGTGCCAGTTCGAATCCAATAATGTTGATAAGGTTCAATTAACCTGTCGGGAAGGATGTCTTGTCCAAAGCTGGATGTACCGGTTTCTCTTATTCTGACCATTGAAAAAGTTTGATCACTTTCGTTTGCAATCCAGAAGCAATAAACCTGCGAGAACGTGTTTTCAAACATTTGGACTAAAAAAAATAATCCTAAAACAAAAAACAAACTGAAATTTTTCTTAATCCGGGCTAGCATATGATTTTTTTGTATAAACTTAGATAAAGTTCCTAAACTTCAAGCAAATTGAGATTTGGATTAATAATAATTTAACATATACAAACATGAAAAAGAAGGTAGCTTATTCTTCTCAAATTTTCTTAATTTCGTAAGCATACTTAACAACAACTACTATGAAACAATTTATAAAAATTAAAAATGTTGCTATTTTAAGCTTTATTACGCTTTATTGTAATTTTCTATTCGCAATTGCCATTTCTGTATGGTCCCCCCCTTTTTCTTATCGAAAGCAAAACCTTATTCCCCCAAAGGTTTATGCCGTTATTGTTGGTATTTCAGACTACGAAGGAACAGCCAGTGACCTTAGGTATTCTTCGGTAGATGCCGAGTTATTTTATAATAACTTGAAATCAGCAATGCCATCTGAATGTGCTCGAGGTGATGTTAGATTGTTATTAAATGCTGATGGAACCAGTGACAACATTGAGAAAGCCATTATAGAAGTTTTTAATAAAGCGAGTGCGTCTGATTACATCTTGTTTTTCTTTTCAGGACATGGTTCAAAAGAGGGTTATTTTTGCCCATACCAAATCAGATCAGATAAGCTTACTCATTCGTTTGTAAAAGAACAATTTTTTAAATCGAAAGCAAAATATAAGGTTTGTTTAGCCGATGCATGTTTTTCTGGAGATATTGTTGATCAATCAGGATCGTTAATGAACCAATTGCAAGGAGATAAAATAGCCATGTTAATGTCCTCCAAATCGTATCAAACTTCCATAGAAACTGCATCTATTGAGCAGGGCTATTTTACTTATTATCTTGTCAAAGGTATGAAAGGTGCTGCGGATAAGTCCGGGGACAACTATGTCACCTTAGCAGAATTATTTTTATACGTGAAAGAAGAGGTTTCGGATGCAACTAATAACCAACAAGTTCCTGTAGTTTTCGGAAGCAATTTAAATAAGATTCCAATTTCAAAAGTAAGATGATAAAAACCATCGGTAGGGATAAGACCTGCGACCATATTATTTTTGATCCTGAGCGAAGGGTTTCAAGGGTTCATTTACAAGTAGAGAAGGTTGGAGAATGTTATTATCTTGAAGACTTGAGCTCAAATGGAACTTTTGTGGATGGAATAAAATTAAATAAAGGAGTTAGGGTAAAAATTACCGGATCAAATGAAGTCATTCTAGGGGGGGGGTATTTGTTAAATCTAAAATCTGTTTTCAATAATAATTCAAGTAGTTCATTATCCGATAATAGAGCTACGATTATTGATAAAAAGCAAAAGAGCGTATCTGTGGACCTTCATAAAACAACCATAGGAGATTTATTAGAATTAGAATCTTCTGATTATATTTCAATTGGTCGTTCTAAAAATAATAAGATCGTTTTATCAAATCATCCCAGAGTTTCATCAACTCATTGTAAGATGAGACAAATTGGAAATGATATGATTGAAGTAGTTGATCTAGGTTCAACCAATGGAACCTTTGTAGATGGTAAAAGACTCATAGCGGGTAGTCCTGGCATCTTTACGAATAATGCCAAGGTGAATCTTGCAGGTGAGATTACTTTAAATTTAGTTAAAGTTTTTCCAGGAATGCAATTGGTTAAACGTAAAGATCCCATTCAAGAGAAAGGTCAACAAGCACCCTTGGCTCAACGGCCTAGGATGGCAACACCCGAAGAATTAGAGGATTTCATGCAACTAGAGCGCGTATTTGATGAATACGATTTAAGGCTAAAGTCAGCGTCTAATGAAGGATCTTCGGTGGCTATGACCGGACAAGTGGTAGGAATCGTTGCGGGCTTGGCGCTAAGCCCTGTAATTGGACCTTTTTCCATACTCTTCGCTGGAGGTGGTGCAGTTTTAGGGCGGTATCTTGCCGGTAAAAAAACAAATGAAATTCGCACGGATTTGAGTTTTGATAAAGCATTTCTTGAAGCCTATTCTTGCCCGCGATGTAATGAATCGTTTCAAAAAAAACCATGGATTACCATACGAGAATGTAATAAATGTAAGGTAGTGTTTAGGTCTTAATTGATAGTTTAAATAATCTGTCTTTTATTTTACATTCTTTCAAAGAAACTTTCTAAATCTTAAAATAACATTGAACACATTTTATTAGACTAACCTCACATAAAAAAATATATGCAAGTTGAAGTAAAGGACGGTAATTCAATTCTTGAAAAGTATAATAACATCCAGTTAAAATACAAACCTATTATTGAAGGCATTCATGCTGAATTAGATGCATTAAGGACTAATTACTTGTCGGAATTAGAACTTGTTAAAAAGAATCAGGAACAAAAAACAACAGAGTTAAACGCAAGTAAAGATTTATTATGTCGTGAAATTTACCGTTACCGAGAATTATTGAAAGAAAAACAACGCGTTAAAGATTAGAGGCTTTAAAATAATACGTAATAAGCTAGTATGAAATATAAATGTACAGTTAACCCCGAGCACTTATTTAAAATTCCTACTGAAGATTTTTGGTGCCCAATTTGCTCTGATAATAAAGGAATGTTAGAGTTGTTAGACTCAGAATTAAAGATAGATTCGGCTGACATTAAATCCGATGATAAAAAGGAGAATAACGGACAAAACAACACGATTGATTTCGGTAATTATAAGGTGTTTAACTGTGGGAAATGTAAAGCGCCATTTAATGTGAATCTTCAGGCGATTGCAAGAAATAAAATTATTGTTGTTTGTGATCATTGTGACGCTAAAAATCTCGTGGGGTTTGAACACAAAACTCCGATTGTCCCTAAAACAGAAAGTAAAAAAGTAGCGCATAGCTCAAAACGCCCTCTTGTTAAAGTAATGTTGAATATTGAAAATAAGGGTGTAGTTGTTAAACGAGGGTTGAATTTAGGTTCGAATTTAATTGGCCGTAACGATTTTAAAGAAGATCGTTTTTTAAGTACTAAGCATTGCGATATTAAACTTTCAATAAAATCAGGAAATTTAAAAATTCACATTGTCGATTTAAAAAGCACAAATGGAACGTTTGATTTTAATAAAAATAGACTGGTGCCAAACCAAGCATATAGTGTGAAAATGAATGTATTTTACTATATTGGAGGTTCAAAAATGAAAATTTCAATTTAATAATTCAAGATATGAAAGAGGAAAATCGCTTGAGTACTGAGAATGATGCTCACAAACTTGTGAACGAAGAAATCACAAATGAAGAACTTGCCAGCGAGGAAAACGTTAGCGAGGAAAAAGTTAACAAGAAGTCTGTAGGGCTTAAAGTAGGGCTTGGCGTTGCGGCAGTTGCTGCCACAGGAGCTGTCGCAGCTAGATCTATGAGGAATAATTCGGATGAGGTTGTTACCCCTGATCCAAGTATGGAAAGCGTTGCCAATGTGGACCCAAATGAGAATTTACCCGGTGAAACATTTTCAGATGAATCGGTAGTTAATTCGCATGGTACTCCTACTGGGGCTTCGGTTGCTGAAACCTCGCCTTCTGATGTTTATGTTCATACCGTCGATGAAAATGGTAATGAAAGCGTTACGCATTACCAAGATTACGATAACGACGGGCAGATGGATCAATACGAAGTATACGATTCAGAAGGTAATCAAGTTGACCAAGGTGCTGTGGTTAGCACAAGTACAGAATCTGATGTAAATAACTCTGGATCTGACATGTCTGATATAAGTTTCTACCCGGAAAATGATATTTATGATGAAGATCAAGTGATTACTCAAAATGATCCAGATATCATGGCTGATCATGAAAATCAACCAGATGAAGGGGGCTACGAAGGAATTGATTGGGAAGCAGTAGAAAATGGATCAATGGATGAAATTGCTGTGAATGACGCCACAGGAGCTGATGGAGATGATGTTTTGGCAAACAATGATGAGTTCCCAGGTTATGACAATAACGAGATGGGGTTTAATGATAATGTTGCGGATAATTCGGATGAATATATTTTAGATGAAAATGAACTAAGTTCTGTTGATGATTATGGATTAAATGCTAATGAACTTGGTAGCGATGATTACGCGCTAAATGACAGTTCTTTAGAAGATTTTGGTTCAGAAGAGTACAGTTCGGATGATTACAGTTCCGATGACTACAGTTCGGATGACTACAATTCGGATGATTATAGTAGCGGATTAGAAGACCTTGGTTGCTAACCAGAGGTTCTAATTTTCTATACACCTAACGCTCAAACCACGGGATACATCTGTGTTTGTTAATATAATGTCGTTGTTGTGTGCCGTTAAAATCAATGCGATACTTTCATGTTGTTTTTCATGAGAAGTTGTCCAAAAAGCAGATACTTGTCCTTCTTTTTTGAATTCCCCATCCGGACCACGTGTTCCCGCAGGAGAGGCCTTGAAATGTGCATTAGGAAGACCATTGTTCAATGTCCATCCTAAATGATTTTTTAGTTTGTTGCCTTTGTTATCACCACCAATCGATTTTATTAATGTTTCAAAATCGCCTTTTGTAGGTATTTTCCATCCCTTAGGTGCTAATCCTCTTGGGTCATTTAAGGCATGCCAATTGTAAAGATTGCCATAAATTTCCTGTTTATCCGAAGAATTATTGACCAAACAATAGGCTGGTACACCTTTCTTTCCAGCATTAATCCAATCTTCATTTGAAAGCGCTTCAAGTATCTTATCACCATTTCTAAAGTGAGTTACGGCTAAATTTTCGGTCATCCATATTTGGTCGTTGTATTTTACGCGTTTTATATTTAAAGCCTGTCTTTCTTTTTGTTGGAAGGAAGGTTGCAAATAGTTTTTGAATTTTGATTCAGGGGATGTAATATGCGCCAAATGATCTGCATAAGGTATGGGTGATCGGTCACTATTCTGAGTCGTGTTAAATACGGTTTTTTGTTGTGGAATCTGAGGAATCGGGTTTTGTCCTATCAATTGATTTATATAATAGAATGCAGATATCCACTCTTCACAAGATTGAAATCTATCCTCTCTATTTTTGGTGCATGCGGTTAAAATGAGGTTTTTTAAGGGATGATCCTGCATTTCAGGGAGAGGTTCATGAACGATTTTAGATAAAATATCAAATTGAGAAAGGGTTGAAGAATCATAAGGTGAATGCCCATAGGTTGCAAAATACAAAGTAACTCCTAACGAATAAATATCACTTCTATGATCTATGGATTTATCCCCTTTTACCTGCTCAGGGCTCATATATAGGGGGGTACCCATTTGGGTACCGGTTTGGGTCATTTCATTGCCTTGCCCAAACAATTTCGCTATACCAAAATCAAGTATTTTTATTATCCCATCTTTTCTGATAAATATATTTGAAGGTTTAATATCGCGATGCACTATACCCATATTATGCGCATAGTTGAAACCACTTAAGACTTGCAAGTAAATATTATTAATTTGCTCTGTCGATATAGCACCATCGCGTTTTATTTTCTCGCTCAAATCCTCTCCTTCAAGGAGCTCCATAATAATACAAAGCAGATTGCCATCATCTTCGAAATCTATAACTTTGGTTATGTTTGGATGGTCTAAAGAAGCCATTAACTTTGCTTCATTGAGAAATCGTTCCCTAAGTTGCGCATTAACGGATAATATAGGGTTTAATACCTTAACGGCTACTTTTGTTCCAAGACGATCGTGCTCCCCTACATAAACCGATGCCATACCTCCTTCACCAATTAAGGATAATATGTTATAATTTAATATTTTACTACCAATGATTTCCATGAGTTCAACCAATTAAAACCGACTAATCTAACCAAAATAAATTAAAGATAGAATTGCACATATTATTTCTTTTTAAAAAATAAAGGGAATAAAACCACCGTGAGCAGGATGCAAAAACTAGAACCTATTAATACATAAAGACCAATACCTGGTTGAATCGCCTCGGAAATCAGCTGACCTAACAATGTTTCAGATTGATTTACTAACGAAAATAATTCATAGGACCCAAGGATTCCAGAACACCCAGAGGCACATAGAATAATCCAAAAACTCAATCCATGAATTCTTGTTGTTCGATCAGCTAGCAGGGTTAAAATTACTACGATAAAAAATAGAATAAGAAACAGCACCCCATTTCCCTCCATTCCGTTAACAGAAGTTTTCACAAATAGCACTTCCAATGTGTACCATGGAATAAATACGGAGGCTATACCTAATAGCGCCAAGCAGAGTATGACAATTCGCTGTGGGTGCATTTGATTGAATTAATTTAATCCTAATTATTTATAAAAAGACTTCATAACATATGGTCAAAATTTGACAAAAAGCTCAATATCCATCATACAATTATAATTCCCCAAAATTAAAGTTTAATGAACCTAACAAATAACGCGTTTTCGTTGGCAGTTTTAATCTGTTCATGCGACTAATTTTCGCAATTATTAACTGAAGTAATATGTGTATAACAACAATAAGCTTTTTGCGGAGAAGATAATAACCAATCTTCTTCAGAAGTTATCAATTCAACCCCGAATGGAATTTCGTTGTAATTTCCATTCGAGTTTAGAGCAATTGTTACGCTTGAAGATGAATTTCCTAACTCCTTAAAAACCGAAATTTTTGATTCTGGATAAAGACCATTAGCGTGCTTCGCAAAGGCATGAATCACGAACATAAACAACAGAAAACTGATTTTATTTTTCATTAGGTTTTTAACTGTTTCTCGTTTTTTAGAGATTGATTATTTCGAAATATTTCAACTAATCGGCATCATTTAAATACAATTAAATCAATCCGCTATCATAGACTGAATTATTTTTTGATTAATCGTATCAAATAAGCCCCATAAATAGTGCGGTCATCAGTGTCATTGAAGGACGAGTCTAACATCAATTCCTCTTTCGCATTGCAGTTTAGACGCAAAGAATATTTTTCTCCAATCCAGTAGCCAATTTCTCCTCCCTCGGGACTTATCCACTCTTCATCAAAATATCCACTCGGCTTTAAGTTTAAGGTAGAATTATTTCGCCCTTCACAATTATATAAATTATTAACTGTTTTGTTTATTTTTGAAAATTTTATAACCTTTTCCCAATCTGAGTCCCCTGCTATTCTGAATTCATTATATTTGCTGTTCGCTGATTTAAGTTCATTCATTATACTTTTTAAAGCAATGGCATTGTAAAAAACACCATAACTTTTATTTTTTTCATTGAATTCGAAATAACAACAACAAGCCTCTTCTGGCGAAAGTTTAGCCCATTCAGCTTCACTTGTAATTAGTGTAATACCAAATCTCCCATATTCTGATAAGTTTTCAACCGCCCATTGCTGGTTGCCAATTTTACATACATTAATATTCTCCGGGGTGTTTGTATTAATGTCTTCTTCTACTTTCTTAATAGTAGTACTCATCTTATTACTATATTCCGAAAAAGATTTTTCGTAATCACTTCTTTGATTTTTATCACACGTATCTTTAAAATTTGATAATAATTCTTTCATTTTTGAAAGGGAACTTATATCCTTCTTCAAGGTTAAAAATTGATCATAAATTCGATCACATTCACAGATTTTAGAATTACGTTGATACATTAGTCCTAATTCTGCAGAAGGACCTAAGGGCAAGGTATTTAGATTCGCATCTATAATATTCAAGCTGCCCGAAAAGTTATTTGTCCATTCTGGTTTTGATTTATTTGATGAATTTTTTAATGCATTCCCTGAATTGTGATAAATAAGACCTACATAAACCCCTGGGCTTGTTGCAATAGAAGAACTAGAAACAAATTTCTTGCCTAGAAACACATTGACACCGTAATTCAGTGCCCAAGAATTATTGAATCCCCATCCAAGCCCTTGAACTTTATTAATGGCAACTTGGCAGTTTGGATTGCCAAAATAATTAACGCGTAACGCGAGTTGGCTAAAATAATTATTAAGCCCATTTACGCCCATAACCGTTAAACTACCAAAGGTTTGGTCTTTCGGGCCAAACGTATACAAGGCATCAAGCATTATCCTTGAATTAATATATTGGATCCCAGGTATAACACTGATCGCATATTTGTTTGAAACTTGAAAACCAGTGAATTCAGGATCATTCTGATCATATAAATTGTAAATTGAATTTCCTCTATAGCGGTTATTGATACCCTTAATGCCCAATCCCAAATTAAATTGATCAAATTGAAACGGAATCGCTAATTTTTGATTTAACTTAACCTGAAAACCAAATTGACCAGATATTTCATTTTGATCATATACTCCTCCTGTGTATGAATGAATATAATAGCCGCCAACAGCAAAATTGTAGACAGTTTTCTTCCTCGCTTGAGAAAACAACATATTTTGGGAGTAGGGGGTGGGTAAATTAGCTTTACCACCAAATAAAAACAAGTATGGTGACTGAGAACCTAAGGTGTAGTATTGCTGACGATGGTTCGCATAGATTGCAAATCCATGAGTTTGAACGATTTTAGCCGGATTAAACATCATGTCATTCCACATCCGTTGGTTGTTCAAAAATCGCTGCTGTCCTAAAGCCGAAAAACAAAAAAAAACAAAATGAACGAAAAAACCAATTCGAATAATTTTAGTATTCATATTTGATGCTTAATATTCCTGAATATTTTTTCTTTCTGAATTGAGACCTGAGGAAATATGAATAATCTCCTGGTGGTAGTTTTTCACCTTTTTGATTTTTCCCATCAAAAGGTACGTATGTAGGGTTATCTGTAGCGTCTTGTTTAAAAACTAACTCCCCTCTCATATTTCTTAGTTCAACTACATAATCGGTCCATTGAGCAATTCCACTAATTATCCAAGTGTCATTGTATCCATCACCATTGGGGGATATTCCGCCTGGGATATTCAATTCGGCTTTTGACAGTACTACAATGCGAAGCGAATCCTTACAACCGACACCATCCGTGACAAATAATTGATAATTTCCTTCATTCAATCCATTTATATCTTGTGTTGATTGGGCGTATGAGGCATCCTCATTCAGCGTCCAGGCATATGAAAATGGCGAATTTCCATTTACACTGATTGATATCGATCCATCCCCCCCTTGCGATGCATCTAGTACCGTATCAACAGTTATTGTCGGTAGTGGGAGCGTTGTTAAGTTAATAGGTAGTCTAAGGTCTGATTCGCATCCGGTGTTTCCATTGAAATTTGAAACATAGAATACTTTATTTTCTGTAGGCAGCGTATTATAAGTTAATCCTTCATGAATGTGGTCATCGCAACCAAAAGCATTCGTGTACCACCTTAGGTTTCCCGTTGCAGAGAAGGCGGTTAATGAGACGGCATCTCTGCTGTTGTAACATTCTATAAGATTTCCGGGATTTGTTGGAGCAGGTGGCTTAGGATTAGAGACACAATCATTCCCTGAAAGTTGAATATCATCGATCACAAAACCAGGCTGGAAGTTAAACGAATTATCTGAGGTAAATGAGAAGCCAATGTAGAAGCCGCTGTTATTAAAACACTTTGGTAATTTTATTACCTCAAATTGAATTTCATTTCCTTTCCCGGATTGATAATTTTTAATCTTATCCCAATTCAATCCATCAGAACTGAAATATAATGTGCCAAAATCACGATCGGCCTCGCCATTACAAAACCAAGAAAAACTCAGAATTATATTGTAAAAATTGGTGGTTTGAAAGTACCTGTATTTAATTGAACTTTCTTCGGAATTCCCATAGGTGTAACCCGCAACATAAGGAACCCATGGGTTATTCTGGTCGTAGTGAACTACTTGCAAGGAATTATTATTTATGGAATAATTACTTGTCGTTATTTCGAAGTAATTAACCGGATTCCCATTGCCGGTACTTTGCCAATTTCCAGTAGGCCAATCAAAATTGTCAGATGGTAATTGACCAAACAGCGATGTGGTGCAATTAATCAAAAACAGAATTACATAGTTATTTTTCATCGAAAATTTTGTTTATTGGATTTATTTTCAAATAAAAATGTAAGCGAAATACCGCAGCCTGCAAACTCCCAAGAAGGTTTACCTTCAATATCCAAAATACTAAAATTTTTCAATTTCTTGTCTTCAGATACCCAATCCAATTTGTAAAATCTGCCTGACCAACTGTTAAAAATACCGTAGAGTTTAATATTCAATTTAAAACGCGAATTCAAATCTAGTGGTCGAAGCAGGTATTGCGATTTTATTGAAAGGGGTATACTTACGCCCGCCTTTATAAGTGTGTTCACATACCATCCGGTGCTCCGGACCTCTTGACCTTGAATTCTGTTGTCCGTAAAAATAATTCGGGATGGTCCCGCATCTAACTCTGCTCCAGCATAAAATACGGTTCCAACATCAAAATGCATGTTCACCCCATAATCCGATATGGAGCAACGGTTTCCTGGTTGGTAGTAATTAAAAAATGTTTGATCGTTAGTTGGAGCAACTAAAAATAGAGGATCCCAATAATATACAGAACTATCGGTGTATCCATTCATGATTGATTTACTGTACGAAAGACCCACACCGAAGTCAACTCCACATAACGACAAATTACTCAATCCTAAATTACTAAGTGCCGTATATGAATATCCAAATTTTATAGACGGATAGGAGCTAATTAATGATTGATAATTTTCTCTAAATTTGGAGGAGGGTATCCATTGCTTCAATTGGGTTTCATAATTTACGGTTTCATATATTGCATAAATTCCTTTGTAAATCTTGCTGTTTTGCGACATATAATGCGTACATTGGGCCAAAATTAAAAACAACAAAAAAAAACGTATTCTTTGCATTTCCTAGTAATTACACGACGAAATTAGAAGAAAATGTTGTAATTCGTTAGTTTATTATTAATAAATTTTTTTGATTTGATTTGCAAAGCGTACTTACATATATTTGTTTAACTATAAACCTCGATAAAAGTGACTAAAATCTTTAAAATTGGACGCGAATCGGATAACGACATCGTTATTTCGGATCAAACGGTCTCAAGAAATCATGGTGTGATTTATTTTGAACCCGATGGCTATACGTATTTTGAGGATTTAGATTCCTCGAATGGTTCCTTTGTCAACGGCAACAAAATTTACGGTAGGGTTCAGCTTCAAAATACGGATATTTTGAAAGTAGGAAAGTCCTTAGTTCCTTGGCAAGAATATCGGAATTTAACCCCAAAATTTTCATCGAATAATCAGGATGGAGAAACCGTTATAAATGAGGCAGAGCATACGCCTTCTGTATCTTCCTATGATGACGGTCATACCGTGTTGAATAATGAACCAATAGCGCGGGAATCAGAACCATATGTCGCAATTAAACCAAAAAGCAGTTCCTTCTTTAAGAAATATTGGCCGGTTTTATTAGGCGTATTTGCTTTACTCGTTGTCGCATTAATTCTGGTTTTTCGAACGGGTGACTCGAGTTCCCCTAAAGATAAGGTGGTTGCACGAAGCGGTGATACTAAGTTTCAAGAGGAAAATTCATCAACCCCAGAAGTGTATAAAGAATTTTCGGATAGCGATGGCGACGGGGTAGAGGATGGCGATGACGAATGTCCAAACAAAAAAGGGCCAAAGAAAAACAACGGTTGTCCGCTCAAAGATAATGACGGAGATGGAACACCAGATGCGGATGATAATTGCGTGTATGAATATGGGCCAAAAAGTAACAATGGTTGTCCTTATGAGGATTCATACAGAACCCAATGTCCATATTGCAAGGCAACGACGTATGAATCAGAATCAAATAGATATTGGAATTGTTATAGCTGTGGTGAACGATTCTACAATTGTTATAAAACCAAAGATGGGGATCACGGCGGTGTGAAGACGGATTGGTTTTATGATGACGAATGCGATTGTTACAATTGCGATGATGAGTAATAGATTCATATTTATTTAGTTGAAAGTGATGATAGGAAGAGAAATTTTAAATTATCGAATTGAAAAGGTTATTGGTGAAGGAGGGATGGGTACCGTTTATTTGGCTTCCCATACCAAAATCCCTAATCGAGTTTCTGCCATTAAAGTTCTTAAGAGTAATTTTTTGCAAAATGAAAATTTAAAGAACAGGTTTCGCAGGGAAATGGAAATCATGTCCGGCATGACCCATGAAAATATCGTTAAACTTGAACAATTTGACGAAGATGATTTAGGGATGTATCTTATTATGGAGTATTTTAAGGGGGTTGAAATAGATGATTACCTTAAAAATAAAATAGGTGTTTTTCCAGAAGACAAAGCGGTTCCCTTAATGATTCAAATCCTAAAAGCATTTAGTTTCGCGCACAAAAAAGGAATCGTTCACCGGGATATAAAACCAGGAAACATTTTGATCAATCAAGAGGCCAATCAGGTCAAGGTCCTTGATTTTGGGATTGCGAAAATGAAGGATGATATTTCCATGCAAACAAAATCCGGGGCACAAATTGGTACTGTTTTCTACATGTCACCAGAGCAAGTGCATGGAAAGGAACTCGATGCAAGATCCGACATATATGCACTTGGGGTCACATTTTATCAAATGCTTACTGGGATCAATCCATACCACGATCTGAATACAGAATACGAGATATACAACAAGATCACCAAAGAAGATTTACCAGATCCAAGAGAAATTTATCCGGGTGTTACGGAACGTATGGTTAATATTCTTAGAAAATCCTTGGCTAAAGCCCCAGAAGATCGCTTTCAAACTTGCGATGACTTTATTTTAGCCTTGCAAGGTGATGTGGAGGTGAAACCCATTTCAAAAACAGGAATTGAACCCCCTGTTGAAATCCCTGAAAAAACCGATAATACCCCAACGCTTATCGCTGTTTTTATTGGGATTGCTAGTGTTATTTCGTTGCTAAGTCCTGATTTTTACTGGTTTTCACCCTTGTTTTCCTTAGGAGGTGTAGGATATTTTTTATATACCAAAAATAAAAACCCGGAGTCTGGAAAACCCATTGTTTTAATTGTTTTCAGCGCCTTGGTTATTTCGCTGCTATTTTCTGTTGCTTTATACATGTTCACCGACTCGGATGGAGATTCTTTCCCTGACCGCAACGACCCATGTCCGGAATATGGCATCAATAATGGTTGTCCTTAATAATCCTAATCATGAAAAATCTAATTGTTGCCAGTTTCATTTTATGCTCCTTGACCGTTTTTGCTCAAAAGAATAAAAATGACAAAAAAGAACAGCCTGAGTTAGTTCGAATCCAAAAACAAAAGGATAGCGTTCAACAAATACTGTCGCTGACGATTGAATTCAATACAAGAACGATTGATTCATTGAAAAATGTTATTAGAAAAAAAAACGAGGCTAAGCAAACACCTTCCAAAAAGAATGTAATCCTAAATTTAACAACCACATTAATTGGAGATATTCAGTGGGCTTCTTCAACACTTGGCGCATCAACCAAGATGAATTTGGAGGGTGAATCTTCCATTGATGCCTGGTTGAATGATCATGGATTTGTTCGTTGCGAAGACCAAGTTGCCTGGAACGAAAATATTGACAATCCTTCGTATCTCGTTCGGCCAGGGTTGGTAGGCAAACTTGGATACTATTTTAATGTAGAAGCCATTAAAAAAATGACCAGTTTATTGGAAAGTCAAGGGCAATGGCGTATTGCTTCCAATACTGACTTTAACACACTGTTTAAGCATGCTTCGTTGCTTAAATTAGGTACGTATTCTCCATTTCAATTACTTGTCGGAAATCCTGCCATAAAAGAAATGAAGTCACTTTGTTTATGGAAGAATCAATCAGTGTATGACATTTATGGATTGCAAATAACACCGTATTCCTATTACTCCGGATTTGACAAATTATTGATAAACGACAATTATGTAGAATTTTTTTCTCACTTTTCTGATGAAAATGAAGTGTATGTTACGCACATTTCACCAGAAGACAAAATTGAACCGTTAGCCTATGGTTATGGACCTGAAGCTACTAAATATGGTTTTTTTATTCGTTTAATTAAAATTTAAAATTATGCAAGGTTTTCAAAAATGTAATAACGGTCATTTTTTCAAAGAAGGTATGGCCAAATGTCCTTACTGTCCTACAGGTGATTCCAGTTCAAGTGCTCCCGTGGATTTAAACAAAACGCAAATCACCAGTAATTTTGATGAGCCTTCACAATCCTTCGATGGGGGAGAGAAAACCGAAGTATTTAATCCAAATGGCCCATCGCATCCCGCTGCAGCACCAACTGATCGTACGGAGCGTATGTCTGCCCCTTCGCCTTCGCAAGCAAAAAAAAATAGCAACCTAGACCGTACTTTTATTCAAGGAGTTGAAGAAGTCGTAAGTATGGGTGAAGATGGGGCAGAGGTAAACCATCGTCCAGTAGGTTCCCCCCGTGCGTCTAGAAGAATGGTAGGTTGGTTGGTTTCTTATAGCTTGGATGCTATGGGACTTGATTACAGGATTTATGAAGGTAATAATTCTGTGGGTAGAGAGAATAGCAACTCAATCATTATCAAACAAGACACCGTTATATCCTCTAAACATATCAACATCTTGTATAGAAAAGAACGGTATTGGATTCGTGATGAAATGTCAGCCAATGGGACCTTACTGAATGGAGAAGACCTAGATTTGGATAAAGTATATGAACTTCATGACGGTGATATGATTAAAATCGGTAATACTACGTTTAAATTTAAATCCAGTTTATAATGAAAAAGTTTCTGATCCTCAGCTTTATTTTATGCAACTCTTTCGGTTGGAGTCAACAAAGTACCATTAAGTTTAAAAACGTAAAAGGTGACGATTTCCCGACTGTTTCAGGTGACATCTGGTTTCGTAATCCAAATGAAATAAATACATCATCGATAACTATTTCAGAGAATGGTAAGGTAAGTAACCTGGTTCTCAATGGACAACGTCCTGGCGATTCCGTTGCAAAACAAAAAGCAGTTATTTTCTTAATGATGAATCCTGGGCCATCTAAAATGGCTCAGTTTAATTGGTATCGTAATGTTATTTCTGCTACCTTAAGTTCGGATTATATTCAGGCAGGCGACAAAGTTCAGATCATGTCGTTTAACCAGCAGTTGCAGGGGCAGTTACTTTTTCCGTCCAGCTTTACCTTTACCGATCAAGCCGGTGTGTTAAAGAAGCAATTAACAGACATGCTTCCGGTTCCATATCGCTCTACTTGCAGTGGAACTAGAACATTGATTTGGAGTGCCATTGATCAAGTGTTGGATTTAGTTGAAAAGGAAAACCTTAACATTCCCGTAAGTATTATTGTGATTTCCGATGATAATTCATGCATCACACAACAAGCGAATCAAACGCCGGTAGAGAAAGCTAAGAAGCTCGGTGTTGCTGTTTATTCCGTGGCTCGTAACGACAACAATAAATTCAATTCGATTGAGAAAATCTGTACAGAATCATTTGGGATTTATTACATGTCTCCGGGGAATGACTTGACGCAAGCACAAGTTAAAGTGCGTGAATTCATGCTTGCTATTAAACAACGTGCTGCCGGACAGTACTACAGTTTTTCTTACGAAACTTCGCTAGAAAATGATGGGTCCAGTCAACCAGTAACGGTAACTATGCCAGGTAGCGTAACGGATACGTTTATTCAAATGCCTGAAAAAAACACCATCCAATGGATGAGCGCAAACTGGCTAATCTTGGCGTTAATTATTCTCGTAATCGGTATGTTTGCATTTTTCATTTGGAAAAACCGTAAGGATGCTAAATTAAAGCAACTTGAATCGGAGGCTCGAACGAAATCAGATTATAGCCGATTAAAGTCAGAACAAAGTCAGTCTGATTCAGAAATGGCAAGGCAAATTGCCGAACAGGATCAGCAGCTGAATCAAATGCGGCTTAAAGCCCAACAAGAGGAAGAGGCCAAACGCCAAGCTCAAAAAAATGAACACGCAGAATTACGCAGGAAAGAATTGTTACAAGAAATGCGCATGCGGGGCAACCTGCCTTGGCTCATTGTAATATCACAAGGGCAAGAATATCGTTATGACATTAATGATCCCATGTTTACGATAGGTAGAGAAGAAGGGAATAGCCTTTGCATTCCAGTTTCTACCATTTCTAGACGTCATGCCGTTATAAAATTCTTAAACGGAGAATATACCATAAAAGACCTAAACAGTTCCAACGGAGTAATTGTCAATGGGGAAAAACATCAGGAAATCCTACTGATGCATGGCGATGTCGTACAACTAGGGGATACGTATTTAACATTTATGATTTAACACTACCTAATATGAAATTTGATTTTAAAGAACATACAGATAAGGGCCTTGTTCGTGAGGTAAATGAAGATAATTTGGGTCATTCCCTGAATTCTAAAAACGGTGACGTCTTTGTTGTATGTGATGGCATGGGCGGTCATGTCGGTGGACAAACGGCTTCTACCATCGGGGTTAATGCCCTCTTATCAGAACTTACGACAAAGCCGCATAATAATATGCATGTTGCCATTAGCCAAGCGCTAACCTTTGCAAACGAACAGGTGCTTGGGCATGCGGAAGCTGATCCTTCGCTGAAAGGCATGGGAAGTACGGCTACCGTTTGTTTGTTCAAAGATGACTTGTTATACGTAGGTCACGTAGGCGACAGCAGGGCATACATATACAGCGATAAGAAATTATATCGAATCACGAGAGATGATTCATATGTTCAAGAATTGGTAGACAAAGGCGTAATTACGGAAGATGAGGCAGAGATGCATCCCAACAAAAATAGAATACTTCAGGCCTTAGGTTCTACAAGCGCCCTTACCCCAAGAATTCCGAAAAAACCATTTAAGTTAAAAACAGGAGATTTGTTGTTATTGTGCTCCGATGGATTAACCAGCATGGTAGTGGATGAGCTCATCGAACAATTGATTAATCCACAAGATCTGGGCGGAACCCTCCAAGAATTGCATAAGATTGCTATGACCAATGGGGGCAAGGATAACATTACCATGACCTTGATTAAAATAACCGAAAGTCCATACTTGCAAAATGATTTCGATCATTTTACTGTAAAATACAACAAGAAGCATACCGCTGCTTCGCACAAAATTACGGGGACGCCTCCGCCGATGGACATAAGTGTCCCTGCCAAGAAAAAACTGCCCATGTCCTATATCCTTGGCGCCGCAGCAGTGTTATTAGTGATTGTGGCAGGTTATTTTTACATGAAACCCCCAAATGATAATGAAACATCCGCAAAAGTGAACACGCAATCTAAACAAAATGAAAATCCAAATTTTGAGGATACAAATGGAATAGACAAATTCGAGGACGGGGATGGTAGTCCAAAACCCAATAAGGATAAGGAACCGATTAAGAAAAAAGAAGAACTTACCCCACTTGAAAAAGCGATTGATGATACATTGAAAGCCTACAAGAGTCTTGATGCATTATTTAAACAATATGGAGGTAAAGATGATGATACAAAAGAATGTTCAAAAGGTTGCGGAGACGAACCTAATTCAGTTGAAAACTGTAAAGAGAAGATTGAAAAAGCCAAAGAGTCTTTAAAAGATGCCAGGTTAGCTTATAAAAGAGAAAAATCTAAAAACCCTAAAAAAAAATAAGGCCAGCTTTTTACATTAAAAATGCGAATCAGGCACTACGAAATATGGAAACCCATCAACAGCGGAGGCACGGCAAACGTGTACTTGGCGATTGATTTGCACGACGGCAAGCCTGTAGCCTTAAAGAAATTAAAGAATGGGTTACTTGAAAATCCCGTTATGCGTGAAAAGTTTATTGAGGAGGCAAATCGGTATTTGTATTTAAATCACCCGAATATTGTCAAGTTAAAGGATTTTATTCTGGACGATAAAGAAGGCTATCTAATTATGGAATATGTTGATGGCATGAACCTTAAAAATTTCGTAGAACAGGTTGGGGGCTTACCGGCTCAGAATGTGGGATTGTTTTGTATGGAGGTGTTGGCTGCCTTGGAGTATGCCCATAAAAAGGAAGTATTGCATTTAGACATAAAGCCGGCAAACATAATGCTTTCTGAAAAAAATGAAATAAAGCTCATTGATTTTGGGATTTCCTCGGATTCAAAGAAATCCAATAAGGAAATTATGGGAAGTCCGTATTACATGAGTCCAGAACAAATATCTGGCAACAACATTGATGAGCGAAGTGATATCTATTCCGTTGGCGTAACGATTTATGAGCTTTTTACAGGGAATCTTCCGTTTCAGGATAGCAAAACAAGGGAAGAACTGTATGCGCACATTAAATCGTCCGAAATTCCTAAAGTTAAGGTGAATTTTGAAAGTGATGTAGATTATGTAACCGATGTAAATGAAATCATAACCAATTGTACTGCTAAAAATCCGAATGATCGATACAAAACGTGTGGAGAGCTTCAATATGATATCCTTAAGTTATTACAATAAAAATTTAGCAATGAAACACCTCGCATCCTTCATGGGGATTTTTATTTTCACAACGTTTTGCGTTGCTCAAAAGAAAAACACAAATCACGACTTAACCTGCTATGATAATGGAACTCTTGCTTTTCATCAACTGGAGGCCGGGTTTTTAGAGGGGGTTGATATCAGTTTAAATGAGGAGTTAGCTGTAGGAAAGGCGGTATATGATGAAATGGCAAAGAAATATACCATTAAAACATCGGGCGTTCAATACGAAAAAGTACTCAGTATAATGAATCGCTTAACTGTCCAAATTGCTAAGTTTAATAATCCTACCAGCCACGTGAATTTTGGTAAATACAAATCCAACTATAAGATTTATATCATTGAAACCGAAGAAATTAATGCCTTCACTGCCGGTGCCAGAATTTTTGTTACCACAGGCATCTATAATTTTTGTAAAAATGATTCCGAATTAGCGAGTATCATTGGCCATGAACTTTCGCACAATGAATTAGGCCACATTGCAAATCATGTTAAACGTCAGAAGGCAGCCCAAGGCTTATTCGGTGGTTTTGGTGGTGTTGCATATATGGCGGGTCAAGTACTAACAACGCCCTTCGGTCAAACGGATGAAGGGCATTGTGATTTGTTTGGGATGGATTTATCAAAATCTGCAGGGTTTGCTCCATGCTACACCATCGATCTTTGGGAACGTATGGCTAAACAAAGTGGAGAAAAAACCTTTCTGAATTTGTTTAGTTCGCATCCTTATTCTGGGGATCGTGCCAAATGCGCCGGAAACCACTTAAATGAGAATTATAAACTTAATTGTAATAATTAATGTCTGGGGCTATGAGAAGTTTTATCCTATTGCTGTTAAGTACCTTTGTTCTATATTCCTGTTCAGCAGTTACTGCTCCAACCATCAGATCAATAGACTCCATACGTATTGAATCTGTTGATGATGGCATCGTTATCCTAAAGGCTCATGTAACTTTGGAAAACCCTAATAGAATTAGTATTTCAGGTAAGGATTTGCATTTTGGATTGTTCTACAAGAACACTTCGCTAGGAACTGGAAAATGCGATGAAGCGTTTGAACTCAATGCGAAAGCATCTACACCACTCGTTTTGGATATCGAAATGAACTTGGATTCCATTCCTGGTTCATTGCGAATGGGTTTGTTTGAAATGGATTCAATCCCTTTAAAAGTTAAACTTGCATTTCAGGGTAAATTAGGCTTTGAATATACGCACAGTGGCGAATTTAAATTGTCGATGGAAAAATTACAATCGGCACTAATTAATCAATATTTTAATGAGTCTGGCTTTGAAATGAAGGATATTAAATTAGAGTCCACAAACCAAAGCAAATCAATGTTCAAAGGAAATATTAGTTTTTCAAACAAGCTCCCATTTGACATACAAATTTTAGGTTCCGAAGTTTTTGTGTTTTCTGAACGCTCCGGTGGGGTCAATGTCGGTCGGTTTGATTTAGCGGATAGTTTGATAATTAAAAAAGAAGAAACATTACTTATTCCATGTATAATAACCGTGGACAATATGAAAGCCATGAGTTCTGGTTTTGGGAAAATGTTATCCGGTTCCCTCGACTATTATGCCATGGGTCCCATGCACCTTAACTTAAATGAATTAGAATTTAAAGTGCCTGTTTCTGTTCATTTTAGCTTCAATCCGTTAACAGGAAAAGTTATTATACTGGAATAATGAGTTATACCCTTAGCTTTATATTCAACGGATCAGAATTGATTTCAAAAGAAATCAATAAAAACCCTTCTGTGCTTACTATCGGCCGGAATCCTTCCAATGATATCGTGATATCAAATGGCGTTATTTCTGGATCCCATGCACGAATAACATTTACCGGAGGGGTATTATCTATTCAGGACTTGTCCAGCACCAATGGAACGTTTGTAAATTATCAACGAATTGACTCCGGATCTTCGGTGGCAATCCTTGGGAAAAATGTTAGTTTAGCGGGGCTGATTCAAGTTTCGATTCGATCCGCCTCCATTGAAACAAATAGCCCCCGAACGAGCCCCCGAACGGAGCATGGCCTCGCTGATTTGGGAACACGTATTTTAACACAATTACAACAAAAAAAATCAATTGTTATTGGTCGGGCCGAGACCTGCGATGTTGTGGTTGATAACAGTCAAATTAGTAGAGCACATGCCAAGATTACAACAGTAGGAGGGAAGTATTTTATCGAAGATTTGGGATCAATGAACGGAACGTTCGTAAATGGTATTCGCTTAAATGGAAAATCACCTTTGGGTCCCTCTGATACAATCATTTTAGGTAGAATCCGATTAACACTGGGTGGTAAGGTAATTGATATTTCAAAAGAAATTGCCATTAAAACGGTGGGCCTAGTTAAGAAATTTTCAAATGGCAAGATTGGACTTCATGAATGTAACATAGAGATACCCTCTAATTCCTTACTCGCTGTTATGGGGCCTTCAGGTTGTGGAAAATCAACGTTATTGAAAGCATTAAATGGTGAATCTCCAGGCTCAAGCGGCGCCGTTTACATTGGTGGTCAAGAGTTAAATCAATATTTTGATTACCTCAAAATGCAGATTGGATATGTACCGCAAGATGATATTGTACACAGAGCATTAACGGTAGATGAATCACTATGGTATGCGGGTAAATTAAGATTGCCTCATTTTTCTGAGGCTCAGTTGCGTTCTAAGATCAATCAAGTGCTTGAAGAATTGAACATAGCACACATTCGATCTAATTTAGTAAGTAATATAAGTGGGGGACAACGTAAAAGGGTTTCAATTGCCGTTGAAATTCTAACAGATCCGCTGATATTATTCCTTGATGAACCAACCTCACCCTTGGATCCTCAAACCATAGAAGACTTTTTGATGATATTAAAGAAATTAAGTCAAAAAGGTACGACTGTGATTATGGTAACGCACAAACCCGAAGACTTAGCCTATATGGATCAAGTTATATTTATGGCAGAAGGAGGGCATATTTGTTATTATGGAAAAACAAACGAATATCTCAACTTTTTTGGTGTAAGTGATACCGTAAAAGTTTATTCCTTGTTGGTAAAAGAAAACAGAGACAAATGGGTTGCTAAGTTTAATTCTAAACCTGCAAACACAATACCGAATGCCAAATCGGCCAGAATATTTAAGAACAGTAAAGTGGATTATTTTTCACAATATTATTGGCTGACGAGAAGGTATTTAAACATAAAATTTAACGATAAGGCTAATTCACTCATTATGGTGGCTCAAGCCCCGTTTATTGCAGCAATAATTTGTATTTTGTTCAATTCAATTTCTCAAGGGTTACCCTTTTTAATGGCTATTGCTTCGCTATGGTTAGGAGCTAACAATGCCGCTCGTGAAATCGTGAGTGAAAATGCTATATTTAAACGTGAACGGATGTTTAACCAAGGCATACTGACCTATCTGTTTTCAAAGATTACGGTATTGATGATGTTTTCAACGATTCAATCATTTTTATTCGTAGGTATATTATACCTGAACTTTTCAGGAACAACACCCGAATTTAATGATCCGATTGATGCTTCATTATGGATGATTTTTATTTCCTTGGTGGCTACCCTAATGGGCTTATTATTATCTGCAACGGTTTCTACAGCTGAAAAGGTGATGTCCTTAGTTCCAATTGCCTTAATTCCACAAATTATGCTCGCGGGAATCATTACAAAGATTTCGAATCCATTGGTCGAATTTTTAAGTTATATTTCAATCTCAAGATGGGCTACGGAGGGTTTTAATGTGATACAAAAGGAAATTGCCATTCCGAAATATATTATTGCAAATAGGGATTCATTACTAACGCCAAGCAGGCCTTCTCCTGTAATCGAGCTAGAAATAAACAGTGCGGGTGATGGAATTGACAGTGTTGCAAATGCTACCACTCAAATTCAAAAAAACTATGATGCTGAATATGCGAATCGTTTCGGGGAGTTAGCAGGGTCCTTGGAGTTAGACTTCTATATGCTTGGTGGATTGGCTCTTTTGTTTTTTGTGTTAATCTTTTTAGCAATACGTAAAAAAGACACGATTCAGATTGGTTGAAAATATTTAAATGGTTAGCTTTACTTAACTTAATATACTATGAAAAAAAATCAAATTATCATTATTGGAAGTATTATTTGTGTAGTACTCTTGTTTTTCATGTTAATTTACCGTTCGTCTGGAGGTAAATCTTATTTGGGGGATAGCCAAATTTCAATTCGTGTAGAGTCCGGAATTACGCTGCCAAAAGTATATCTTGATAGCCTATTAACACTCGTAGACTTATATCAGAATGATGGTGTAGAATTTACACAATCTACTGTCAGTGTTTTTTCTTCTTCAGTCGACAGTCAATCGATCGAGTGCCCTATAAGTGGAATGAATCAATTTAGAAGCAAGTTTAGTGGTGGTTTTTATACCTTCACTGCACGTCAAGAGGATATACGCACCATGCAGTTAAACCCGGCACAGTTTGTAAGTGCCTTCTCGAAAACCTGTCCATTGCCAGACCAGAATGCCAGTCTCTTGGTGCATTGCGATAATGATTCTTCTGGGTTTAAGGCGGCTTGGTCCGTTAATACCATAAAATCATTGGTAGCTCAATTGCTTAAAACCTCTAGATACGTAAAAATCTACTTTACTACGGGTACTGGAGTTATCATACAAACTCCGCCAGTAGGTCCAGTTCCGCCAGGTCCAGTTGGACCAGTTGGACCAGTTTCTGGCGATCCAGGTTCATGCAACGCATCAAGCGTGGAAGCTGATGTGATTAATTTTCAAGCAGGCAGACCAAATGTTTTCTCTTGGATTCATCAGGAAGGATTTAATTATGATTTTTCGCTTACATGTGTGGAAGGAAGTGATGAAAATGCGATTTCCGTTAATCAATCCGATGTGCAAGGGGGAAATGTTAATGTTCTAGCTACGTATATACAAGCAACAGATAAAAGGTATGTAGCTAAAGTTAGTGTTAAATGCAATGGAAAGGTGATTAAGGTTATTAAAAAAGATAGAGTCTATATAAGTTGCGGAAACAACGATTAATTTATTAATAGTGAATATAAAATAGTTATACAAATGAAAAATAAACTTTTACTGTTTTTTCTGTGTCTTTTTTCTTTAGGGTTTGCTCAAAAATTTGAGGTAGTACTATTAATCGACAACATATATGAAGATAGGGAATCATTTAATATAATATTAGGCAAGTTTTCCTTACTTCCTTTAATCGAAGAAGATTATTTCAAAATAAAAATGATTGCAGCGAGTGGAGTTGAAAGTAAGATAAAGCACTATGACGATGAGAATCGCAATGAGTGTGATATTATTCTTATGGCTGGTGTAAAATGCGATCCTTGCCATCGTTTAGGCCTTGAAAAAAAAACACCCGAAACTGTAAAAGTTTTTGTTCAAACTACTAACAACGTTTCTGGTACCTGTGATTTGAAAGTTGACGACTATGAGGCGTTTTCCGAAGAAGAGGATTTAGCGGCCATAATTAAGGAGCAAAGAAAAATAGCTAAAAAGAAGAAGAAAGATTACAAGGTTATTTTTTGGATTCCGTCGAACGAAAAAAACACAATCGATTTGGTTGCTACCCCAAGTGATAATGCAGTGGATTTTGGGACGGTGGTAAACGTTAAAGCAACAACAAATAGCAAAGAGGGTATTATGGTTGAAATGAAGGTCAACGATGAGCTAATTAAAAAATGTTCTGAAAATGATGGATTTACAAAAATAACCCAGCAATTGCCATTAGTCGAAAATATTGAAATAATTGAACCAACCACAGTTACTGTAGCTGAAAAGGGTTGTGAGAATCCAAAAAGAATTGAAATTAAGCTAAACTCTACTTGTGATTCGGTGATAAAAATTAAGCATAAAATATTATATGATTCCAAGTCATACGGGCCATTAGGAACCACAACAAAGAATATTTTGGATGGTCTTAATACAACAACAATAAAATTAGTAAACGATAATTATTATGTCATCTTAAATAAGCAATGTGGTATTCGCTCATACGCAGTTGAATTGATTGAAATTCAAACTGGTAGCGAATACAAAGTACCACTTATGAAGTCTGTTGATCAAAGTTCAATACATCTTAGGGAAGTTGACCTTGAAAAATACAATGTATTTAGAATGGAATATAATACGTTTAAGGAAATGGGGATTTTAAAATCAAGGTCTGATGGTTCCGAGCCTAAGTATAAAATGAGAATCGTTCCAGAGAAGCCCGCAAAGGAGGGTCTTGAGTTAGAGGAAAGACATAAAAGCGACTGGGTAGTTGTAAAGTTTCAAAAGTGTTAAGCAATATGATATGTTACATTTGTCTTCTATCAATAACGAAGCTTTAGTTCGTTTTTCCAATGTATTTAGAACTGAAGTGTAAGTTGAAATTGAAAATCAAATTTTAAATAATTTATTTTATAATGTCAGAAATGTTGAAAGGAGTTTTTTTAATTTACCCAATGAGTTATTAGCCTTTTTAAAATCAGATATCGAAATGTTATCTAAAATTCAAATGATACCAAGAATCTTTTTAATAAAACATGTTTTGAATAAGTATGTATTACACGGTTTACAGGACAAAGTGCCACTCACCGATTACTTTGTCTCAAAAGTGTTGTTGGCTATGAAAAAAATCGAGAATTAATACTATAAGGACCTACGTGAAGCAATCAAATCATAAACTTTTGTTGGTTTTTAACGAACCAGATTCAAATCAAGGGTACTTATTTCTGTTTCGAACGCGCACAAACGGCCCTGGCTTTGCATGTAATCCAGAAGAGGATAAAGAAATCGCCTCATTATTGAAATTAATTTATAAGAAAAATTGCAAATGATAACAAAACGTTTCCGAAAGAGTTTATTCGTGTTAATATGCACAATGATGTATATGTATAGTTATAGTCAAGGTCAAATTGAATTATGTCGAATAAATCCAAGCTTCATTCCTTTCGTTAACAAGACATTACCTTCAGATTTTAATATCCCAATGGCGGACTATATTGATGATTACAAAACGATATTAAAAGACTCTAAAACAACGAGAAGTGTGGTATTTCATTTTTTCTTTGATGAAAAGAATAAATTTCATAAAACCGTAGATGATTATATCTCATTGTTAAAAGATAGTTTAGAGTCTCTCAAAACGGACATTCAAGTACATTTTAAGGTACAAAAAACACAGGGCTCAATCTTTTTATATGATGGAAATAATACACAGGCAATTGTACATTTGAATGCAATAGTATATGCAAGTGACATTGACGTAATTAAGGATTTATTTGGTAAAGGTAATGAAGTACGAATTGACACGTCAAGTACTCAAATTAGAAAATTCAGCCACGAGTTCTTTTCGATTGAATCAGTAAATACTAAAGAGCTTGGATATATGTATTTATTTCGTGAGAAGTTAATTGGGAAAGGATCTGCTTGTGATCCTGATGTAGATTTGAATGTTATCCGTATGTTGAAAAATATTTACAATAAGAAATTTGAAAAAGACTGTCAAAAACGAATGGATGCAGAAGAAAAAAAAAAATTGGATCAAGAAATGAAAATGTTGATTGATTCCTTAGGGTATTATAAAACAAATTTTAAGAATTTATTCAATGAGGTGTCAAAACTACCTAAATGGACAATTTTTTCAAACATTGATTTACTTTTTGGAAATGTTAAAGAAAATTCATCATTCATCAATTCTGAACTTAACTTTAAAGGAAATGGAGTTTCAAGTACTGCCGGCGTAAATGTTTATATGAATAATGCTGGGAGCAGCGGAGTATTCTTAACCACGGGTTTGAATATCGGAAGTTCTACCTATAACTTGAGTCGATTAATTACCCACAGCTATATAAAACAGGAGAATTCATATGAGTCCGTTTCGATGCTAAGAGATTATTCCGAAACCATAAGATCTTCCATGTTTAATGTGCCATTAGGTGTTGGATACCAATACAGAGAGTCTGACTGGCCTATTTATTTTCAATTCAATGCGGGATTGATTATAGGAGGAAATAAATTAAGCGCTACCCAAAGTAATGGCTTAATTGATTATAAACGTAAATATGCAATACTAGGTGATATGTTTGTAGAAAATGATTCTGCTTTGGGTTTAGAAAATGACGTACAGCTTAGTGGTTCTGCTGCATATCTTTCTAAGACCTTAATGTCATTTGGTGTATTCGCTAACCTGCGGGTTAATTATTCGTTTTCAAAAACATCTCCGTTATCCGGTTTTTTAAACTTTGGTTACAATGCAGTTAAAGCAGGTACAACTTCGAATCAGTCAAACTTCGTTTCTACGAGTTTGGGTGATCATAATAGCGTATTAAATTCGATATCTAATCTTTCCTATTTACCTTTTCAATTTGGGATGGGATTAGGGTATGACCTAAGAAATGTAATTAATACATCAAAGAGATGAAAAAGCGATTTCTTTTCCATGTAATCTTTTTATTAAGTATTCATGCGTATGGGCAGACCACCCTGAGTTCCAATAGTCAAACTGCTTGTGCTGGAACAACAGTTAATGTTGCTGCGAACAATGCTAATCCTCTCGTAACATTTGTATGGACTGCGCCAAATCAGGCGAACGTGAACGGCGCGCAATTGAATTTGAATTCCGTATCTCAGAATATTACGTGGACTTGCACGACGTATGATGCCACGAATAATCCAGTTGATACAGATGTTTTTACACTTACCGTGAATGCCTTACCAACGGTTACAGCATCACCAAATCAAACGGTATGTTCAGGTACTAATGTCACGTTAACTGGTGGTGGTGCTTCAAGCTATACTTGGAACAATGGAATTACAAATGGTTTGGCTTTCGTTGCGAATGCAACCACGACCTATACCGTAACTGGAACAGATGCGAATGGCTGTGTTAATACAGCGCAAACCACGGTAACGGTGAATGCAAACCCTGCGATAAATGGTCCCAATAACGTATGTGTTGGGTCACTAATTCAACTTACCGCTAGCCCAACACCAGCAGCAACGAACGCATGGACATCCTCTAATGCAGCAGTTGCTGCAATTTCAAATTCCGGACTTGTTACAGCAATAAGTCCAGGAACGACCACCATTACGTATGTTAACAATAATAACTGTTCTGTTACTGCATGGATAACGGTCAATCCCCTTCCGGCCATTTCCGGAAATAATACGCTCTGTGTAGGATCTACAACACAGCTATTGGGTTCTGGACTACCAGCAAATAATGCTTGGAGTTCTTCTAATACCGCAGTTGCAACGGTAAGTAATACAGGGAATGTTAATGCTATTTCCGCTGGTTCTGTAGTGATAACCTATTCGAACAATATGGGATGTTCTGCATCAATTAGTATTACGGTTAACCCAAATCCTATGATAACTAATTCCCCATTAACGCAATCCATCTGTTCTGGATCAACCACCACCGCCGTAACTTGGACAAGCAGTATACCAGGATCAACTTATAGCTGGACAGGCACTGCTTCAGCAAGCATTACGGGGTATACTGTTTCTGGCACCGGAAATTTAGTATCGATGAATACGATTCAAAATTCAGGTAATTCTAATGGAAATCTAACCTATACGGTGACCCCAACATCCAATGGATGTGTTGGTTCTCCGGTTACCTACGTCATTGTGGTAAAACCAACCCCATTACTTTCGCAGTTCACAAGTCAAACTATTTGTGGTGGTATTTCAACCACTACAACTTCATTTGTAAATTCTGTTGCTGGAGGAAGTTTCAATTATTCCCTATTAAATCCTGGTGCTATTCCTGCATCAGTAACCGGTTTTATCGGCAATGGCACCGGTCAAATTCCTGGTTCAGTTATTAACAATGGCGCTACAAATCCGTACACCTTGTTTTATGATGTTGTGCCAACCGCTTCGGGTTGCAACGGACCGTCGGGTACATTTCAGATTACGGTTAATCCAGCAGCGGTTACAACGTTTTCGGCACCTAATCAGACCATATGTTCTGGTCAAAACACCAATTTGGTTAACCTTAGCAGTTCCACACCGAATGTGAGTATTTCTTGGACATTACCCGGTGGTGTTCCGCAAGGGATAGTGGGTTTGAATCCTACCCAAGGCGCCGCAAATATTCCCGCATTTAATAGTTTGGTCAATAATACAAATTCTCCCATTCAAATATTGTTTGATGCTCAGGCATCAAATGGACCGAACGCATGTATTGGGGCAGTTGCTACTTATACCATTACGGTAAACCCATTACCTTCTTTAACATCCGTATCCTCACTTGATGCATGTTCTGGGTTGTTTTTAAATTTTTCCTTGACTACAAACGTTCCGAGCTCATTTGCATGGGTAGCTGATACCAATGTGAATGTGACAGGGGAGAGTTTAACCACACAGAATTCCAGCATCATCAACAACATGTTAACCTTAGCTAATCCGCTTTCAACTGAAACAGTTAATTACTTTATTGCTCCAACAAGTTCCATAGGGGCTTGTCTGGGAACCACACAACAATTAGTAGTAACCGTTCACCCCATTCCCGCAATGACCTCCCTCAACAGTGCTGTGATTTGTTCCGGAACTGCTTTGAATTTCCCGCTAAGTAGCAATTTACCGAGTTCTTTCTCGTGGGTAGCAAACGCTAACGCAAGTGTTTCAGGTGAAAGTTTGAATCCTGTGATTTCAAGTACTATTTCAGATAATTTATCTCATAATTCATTGACAAATCAAACGGTAACCTATTCTGTAACTCCAATTTCTTTGGCTGGTTCTTGCTCGGGTATTCCGTTGCAAGTGCAGGTTACTGTTAAACCAATACCGGTTATTACATCCCCTAATTCAACCTCAGTATGCTCGAATATACCTTTAAATATCAACCTAGTTTCAAACATTCCGAGTACCATAACTTGGATTGCTAACTCAAACCCGAATGTAAACGGTGAGAGTTTAACATTACAAAATAACGCGCTTTTAAATAATACGCTCACGCAAAGTACATTGATTTCTCAAAATGTCATTTATACAATTACACCCACATCCACAATTGGAGGGTGCCAGGGTAATCCCCAAACATTGACGGTCACTGTTAATCCGTTGCCAACAATGACATCGGGTACATCAGCAGCAATTTGTTCCGGTACTCCTTTGAATTTTAGTTTAAGTAGTAATATTTCCTCAAACTATAGTTGGTATGCCTCAGCTAATCCTTTCGTATTTGGAGAAAGTACAACGGCTCAAAATACACCGTTAATTAATAATACACTTACCCAAAGTACTTTAATTTCACAGAGCGTTACGTATACGGTAATCCCAACGTCTTCCTTGGGCGGGTGCATAGGAAGTTCACAAACATTGACGATCACCGTTAATCCATTGCCTTTAATGACATCAAGTAATACTGCATCGATTTGTTCAGGTACCCCTTTGAATTTTAGTTTAAGCTCAGATATAGCAAGTAGTTTCACTTGGTTAGCGACAAACAATATGAATGTGACAGGGGAGAGTTTAACAGCTGTAAATTCAAATTTTATTAATAATACCTTATTTCATACCTCTTCCCAAAATCAAGAGTTGGTAACGTATACTATAACACCAACCTCAACCTTGGGTTTGTGTATGGGAACGCCACAAATATTAACGGTTACGGTAAACCCCTTGCCAGATAGTACGATTACAGCCAATGGTGATACAGTGTTTTGTAGTGGGGGAAATGTAGGACTATCGGTTTCTCAGGTAATAGGTAATGTATATACTTGGTCTCTAAATAATAGTCCAATATTGGGTGGCGTTGGTTCATCTTATTTTGCGAATCAAACCGGCGTGTTTTCGGTTCAAATTGTTAATCAATATAATTGTACAAGTAATGATACAATTACCATTACAAGTTTAAATATTCCAATTGCTATAATAACCAATCCTGCGCCTTCTAATTTTTATTGCCAAGGTTCACAAGTTACTCTAAATTCTGCCTCAAATTGTGTTGGATGTAGTCTAACTTATCAATGGTTAGATAACAGTATGAATCCAATCCAAGGGGCGAATTCTTCTACCTATTCATACACTGCCAATTCAACAAGTAACATATACCTAGTCGTATCCAATAATTTAAATGGAGTTTCCTGTGTGGATACATCTTCGAATATACCTATTTCAGTAATACAAAATTTAACTCCAATATTTAATTTGCCTGACTCAATTTGTGTTAATGATACTTATCTATTACCTCAACTTTCAAATAACTTGATTTCTGGTAATTGGAACCATCCTTCAATAACAAGTCAATATACCTCATACACGTTTACGCCTTTAATTGGGCAATGTGCTTTACCATACACTTGGAACGTTACATTGGCTCAGTTACCTTCACCAAATTTAGGAAATGATACAACGATTTGTAGTGGTGAAGCAGTTAATCTTTCACTTCAAGGATTTAATTCTTATTTATGGAATAACGGGAGTGTTAATTCCGCCATTCAATTATCTCCAGTGAGTACGGAATTACTCACTGTTTCAGTTACTGATAACTTAGGATGTATTGGTTATGATTCAATAACAGTCATTGTAAATCCTAATCCCGCCACCCCGGTAATTGTTGGGGTTGAATCCGTTTGTCTTAATTCCCTTAACCAGGTGTATTCTTCGTCACCAAGTTCAAATTGGCTGATTTGGAACATTAACGGGGCAAATATTTATTCAGGACAACATACCAATCAAGTACATTTAGATGTCACAGCTTTGGATTCGGTATGGATTGAACTTACTGAGCATGTGCTAGAAACAGGCTGTTTTGCAACAGGAAGTTTGTTGGTAATCGTAGATACAACTGCTGTTGCTCCTCCTTATGTTAATGTTTTACCTTTGGGAAATGATAACGATTTGTTGTGTGCGCCGCAAGCAACAAACGTAATTAGATGGGGTAAAATGAACAAGGTTACGAACCTTATTTATTTGGAACCTTCAGGATTAACATACCATAATTTTATTTCGTTGGACACTTCTGTTTATTACTACTTTGTGGATCATGGTGGTGACGGTTGTTACACAAGATCTTATTATAATTACCCAGAATTGGTTACCGAAGTGGAGGATGTACAAGAAGTTGGTTTTTGGCTTGCACCAAATCCTGTGCAAACTGAGTTGAGAATTATGTCTGATGCGCAAAGTTTTAACTCATTATCTATTGAAAATCTTGAAGGAAAATGTGTGTACCATGGATCACATTGGACGAACACACCGATAGATTGTGCTAATTTTATGCCTGGTATGTATTTTGTTAAAATCCAAAACGGCTTAAAGTCCTACGTTATTAAATTTTTAAAATTATAGTTATGAAAAAGTGTTTAATGTTTATCGGTTTTTTATTTATTTCTTATTTGTCCATTGCACAGGGTCCATTGACTGGGACTCTAGTTATTAATAAAGGAGAAATTGAAAAAAAATGGAATGACAAAATTGAGTACGAGTTTAATCTTAAAAATACGGGTACCAAGGCTATTGAAATTTTAAAAGTTATCGGTTCTTGCGGATGTCAAACACTCAATTCGAGTAATATTCAGCGGATACAACCGGGGAAATCGGGAAAAATTAGAGTAACTGTAGATGTTAATGAAGATATCTTAAAAGATGATTTAGTAAATGGGGTGATTGATTATGACAAATCGGTTATCGTTGTAACCAACGGAAAGAAAGAAAAATATCAATTATACACAAGAGCAACCATAAAAATTATAAACTAACTTAAAATCAAGAACATGAGAATCCTAACTGCTATTTTCTTACTTTTTGTGTTATCAATGCAAGCACAGGAAGGGATTGAATTGCCTGAGTTCAGTATCAAGAATCTGAAAGGTAAAACAGTTACAAAAGACAGCTTAACGAGTATAGGAAAGATTACGGTATTGAATTTTTGGGCGAGTTGGTGTGCTCCATGTAAAGAGGAAATGCGTGAGATTTCACGCATTAAATCTGAAATTGAGTTTGAGAATGTAGTGTTCTTATCGGTATCAATAGATAAGGCCGAAGCCGTTGTGAATGCCAAAGAATGGTTCAAAATGAATAAATGCTTATGGAATTTGTATTTTGATACGAAACAAGATTTGTTTAATAAGGTGCTCAATATCACAGAAAATACGAGCTCAGCAATACCGGTCACTATAGTACTCGATAAATCAGGACAAATTGTTTCCTTCAATTCAGGGTTTAAACAAGAAACATATAAAGAGGAGCTTTTGCAAATTATAAAGCAAATTGAAAATAATTAATCAAATATTTTTAACCTATGTTTAATAAATTAATTTGGCCGATTCGGGTATTGTTTTTTTTATTTTTCTTCCTTTCTGCCTTTTCAAAAATTTATCCAAACCCAGATGTAGCGATCCATTTATTTGAGAAGGAGCAGTTAATGTCCTTACATATTCCACTGTGTTTGTCGACATGGTTTTCAAGGTTGCTTATTGCACTTGAATTCACCATCGCAATTGGATTTTTAGTACCCTATTATTTTAGAAGAATAACGCTACCCTTATCATCAATTGTCCTTCTATTATTCAGTGTGTTTTTAGCTTTTGAGGTTTTTGTTCTTGGGAAATGGACAGGAAATTGTGGTTGTTTCGGACAATTAATTCCCATGACGCCACCTATATCATTAGTAAAGAACATTGTTGCATTAATCATCTTGGCTTTTGTTATTTGGAAGAGAAGCAAGCTAAAAGAAATTAAAGACCCCCCACTTGTATATTACATAACGGCATATGCTTTTTTATTCCTGTTAATTTATTTGATTTCACCAAAAACATGTTTGTGTGAAAACAGCAAGACCTCAATTAATAAATCCTCTGAGATGAGTTCAGAAATCAAGTTGTTGCAAGATAAATTTCCGGGAATTAGAGAAGGTAAAGCTATTTTGTGTTTTTATTCACCGACGTGTCCGCATTGCATGGAAACTGCAAAGGCACTGCAGGAATTAAGACAACAGACGGGTGTAGACAAGCATTTTGTTGTTTTTATGGTCGAAGGTGCTACTACCGAAACTAAAATACAAAAGTTTTTGAGCAAGACTAAGTTATCTGCAATCTATACTACGATGGAATTTATTGACTTCCCAACGGATACAGATCCACCGGCTATTCTACTTGTGAATAATGGAAAAGTAGAGACTAGATTTTTTGGAAATGATTATAAAAAGTTTACAAAAAAGGCATTTACAAAAGCCTTCAAAGCAATGAAATAATTGGTTTTTATTAGGAAGAGATTCAAAAAGGTAAAAAAAAAACACCTTCCTTTCGGAAAGTGCTTTCTTCAGAGTGGAGAAGATGGGATTCGAACCCACGACCTCTTGACTGCCAGTCAAGCGCTCTAGCCAACTGAGCTACATCCCCATTAAATATGAATCACCCTTGCGCTAGCCTCCGCCGTGGCGGATGAGCTACATCCCCATTAAATATGAATCACCCTTGCGCTAGCCTCCGCCGTGGCGGATGAGCTACATCCCCATTAAATATGAATCACCCTTGCGCTAGCCTCCGCCGTGGCGGATGAGCTACATCCACTAAATTGGTCTCTGTTTCATAAAAATTCGACAGTTACCTAGTTAAAAACAGAATGCGAATATAGACATATCCTATGAACGAAGGAAATTCTTTGGGATTTTCACCACTCCGACCTTTGAACTTTTTTGTATATTTGTCCTATCCCCCTCAAAAGGGATTCTTATGACAAAAAGCATATCATTTATCATCAATCCTTCTGAATTGGGGGCAGGTACCCGGGGCGCTTCTCTCGGTCCTTTCGCAATGCAAATTGCCGCAAGGGAAAAAGGAAACCAACTGTTTAAAAATCGACCATGGACCTGTTTGAGCGATTTCAACCACTTACTCGATCGTCCCATAAAATTCCCTCTTGCCAAAAGAATTGATGGGATGGTGAAAGTGTATGAAACCATAGGAAATGAAATTTCAAAAACGCTTTCCGCTGGAAACTTTCCTTTTGTCATCGCAGGGGATCACGCGTCTGCGGGTGGAACCATTCGTGGGATTCATCAAGCGTATCCAGATGCAAGACTTGGGGTGATTTGGATCGATGCCCATGCGGACGTTCACACCCCTTATACAACCCCCTCAGGGAATTTACATGGCATGCCCATCGCAACTGCATTGGGAATGGATAATTTGGCCTGCGAAAAAAATCATGTTGACCTTGAAACGTCTTTGTTATGGAATCAACTCAAATGCAGCGCTGTGAAGCCTGCTGATTTGGTCTACATCGCTGTTAGGGATACCGAACCCGAAGAGGATCAATTCATGAACGACAACCATATTAAGAATTTTACAGTAGATGAAGTTCGTTCAAAAGGAGTGGATGTTATCTCCAACGAAACCTTAGGTTATTTAAATGCCTGCGACTTGATTTACGTTTCCTTTGATGTCGATTCAATGGACCCAGATTTGACTTCTTATGGTACAGGGACCCCTGTTAAAAATGGTTTGACCATGAATGAAGCGGTTCATCTGCTTCAAAATTTTTCAAAAACCCCAAAACTCTGCGCCTTGGAAGTGGTGGAGGTGAATCCTTGCTTGGATAAAGCAGGAAATAAAATGGCCGAAATTGCCTTAGAAATTGTCGATGCGGTCGCACATACCCTAGAAGAATCATGGAAATTGTAATGCGGGATTCCCTTTTAACGGAGGGCTCCATATTTTTTAACATTCAGATTGATCCCAATTGGATTCAGTTTCAGCCAACCAAGAAGGAAGTTTCGGGCGACCTCACCTTGGTGGTTTTTCCTTTCGCAAAGGCAATGCAGTGTTCTCCTGTTGAGGCAGCCAATCGGATAGGTGAATTTCTTTCTTCTAAATTTTCTGAAATCGACTCATTTGAGGTGATTCAAGGATTTCTAAATTTCAAGTTTTCAACAAGCCACTGGCGAAGTGTACTTGAAACCGTTGCGACTCAACCAAATTTTGGATTTGGTGATGTGAATTCCAAGCCGCTCATCATGGTGGAATACTCCTCTCCAAATACCAACAAACCTTTACACCTCGGACACCTTCGGAATAATTTTCTAGGGTATTCTGTTTCTGAACTGCTCAAGGCAAACGGACACCAAGTCATCAAAACACAGGTCATCAACGACAGGGGTATTCACATTTGTAAGAGCATGCTTGCGTGGAAAATGTTTTCGCCCCTAAACGACCACGGCGATCGAGAGTCTCCGCTCAATACAGGTTTGAAAGGAGATAAATTGGTCGGAAAATACTACGTCGAATTCGACAAGCACTTAAACCATGAGGCGAAAGCAATTATCTCCGAATGGGAAGCGTCTGATTTTGAAGGGTATCCATCCGACGTGGTAGCGAAATACATGGGTTTTGCCGAAGCCAAATTGGGTAAGGATGAGAAAACCGTCATCGCCCTCGATGCCAAAATAAAGGAGTTGGCTAAAAATTCCACGGCGATTCTGCGAGATGCCAAAGAAATGCTCATAAAATGGGAAGCCAGAGATCCTGAAGTATACCTATTGTGGACCACGATGAACGGCTGGGTATATGAAGGGTTCAAGCAAACCTACAAGCGAATGGGGGTTGATTTTGATACTTTATATTACGAGAGCGACACCTTTCTTTTGGGAAAAGACCAAGTCATGGAAGGCATTCAGAAAGGGGTGTTTTATCAAAAAGAAGACGGTTCAGTTTGGATTGACCTCACTAAGGAAGGATTGGATGAAAAGTTGGTGCTTCGTTCCGACGGGACCGCTGTGTATATGACCCAAGACATCGGAACGGCGATTGACCGCTACAAAGATTTTCCTTTGTTGAATGGAATGATTTATACGGTTGGGAATGAACAAGATTATCACTTCAAAGTACTCTTTTTGATCCTTGATAAACTGGGATTTCATTGGGCAAAAAACTGTCACCACTTGTCTTATGGCATGGTAGATTTACCTACGGGAAAAATGAAGTCCAGAGAGGGTACCGTTGTGGATGCAGATGATCTCATGGAAGAAATGGTTGCTGCTGCCGAAGAAATGACCAAAGAACGTGGCCATATTTCCGAAATGAATCCACAAGAACAAAAGCAACTGTTTGAGCAAATTGGGATGGGTGGACTAAAGTATTTTTTATTGAAGGTCGACCCGAAAAAAAGAATGATGTTCAACCCTGAGGAGTCCATTGATTTAACGGGAAACACAGGGCCTTTTATTCAGTATACCCATGCGAGAATCACTTCGCTGCTTCGAAAATCTGACATTCCAGTTGAAAATCTTAAGGTGAATAAAGTTTCTGAATCCGAAATACCACTTATTAAAATCATCGAACAGTTCCCTTCAACATTACAAGATGCGGCAACTACGTATTCGCCTGCGGTTTTGGCTAACTACCTCTACGAATTAACAAAAGCTTTCAACTCTTTCTATCAGCAATGCGCCATCTTGAATGAGCCGGATGAAGACCTGAAAATGGCCAGGATTCAGATTGCGCTTACCATTCAAAGCATCATTTCAAGGGGATTGAAAATTTTAGGAATTACTGCGCCAAATAGGATGTAGTCTCGGTCGCGTTGCCTATCTTTAGGCACCTAAACCTACTGCTATGAAGTTTTCGCTCCTCTTGTGCACCTTTCTGTGTGCCCTTTCCATTATCGGGCAAAAAAACCTTACCCAAAAAGAGATTCAAAGTCACGTCGTTGAACAACGTCAAAAGGACCTATCAGTTTTCGTAGATTTCGTCAAATTTGATGGTAAAATCAACTTGTCGCCAGAAATGCATTCAGATTTCGCGCGTGTGTTTTTTGGATTAACTTCAGACCATTCCCTCTTATTAAACGACAAGAACTCAGATCAATTGGGGTGGACACATTTCAATTATGCGGTTTTGTATAAAGGCATTCAAGTGCAGCACAGTGTGCTAAAGTTTCACATGAAAGGAGAGGTTTTGCTTTCCATAAATGGGGATCTCAAACGTGTGGAGGGTTCTGTAACGCCTTCTTTTTCTAAAGAGCAAGCCATCTCTGCTGGACTTCAGTCGGTACCTGCAGATGCCTATAAATGGGAAAATACCTGGGAGGAGTTGCTCTTGCAGAGAGAGACGGAAAATCCAAATGCAACCTATTTCCCCGCTCCGGAATTGGTTTGGTTTACACCTTCGGGGAATGCAGGATATCAGTTGTGTTATCGCATGGATGTCTACGCATCTGAGCCTCTATCCAGGCAATGGGTTTATGTTGATGCACACACCAATGCCGTCGTTGGCTTGGAAAACAGGATACATACAGCCGATAGCAATGGGGTTGCGGTAACCGCTTATTCGGGAAACAAGGCCATTGTAGCGGATTATTTTGCCAATCAATTTCGATTGAGAGAATCTGGTCGCGGAAATGGGATTCAAACGTTTGACTTAAACAATACCTCAAATTATGGTACTGCGGTGGATTTTACAGATGCAGATAACTTTTGGAACAACACTACCAACCAAGATCAATACGCCGGTGATGCCCATTGGGGTTCGGAAATGACGTACGATTATTTTTGGCAAATCCACAACCGCAACAGCATTGATGGGAATGGTTTCATGTTGAAAAACTATGTGCACTACAATACCAATTACAACAATGCTTTCTGGGATGGTCAGCGCATGACTTATGGTGATGGCGATGGATCTGTTTTTAGTCCCTTGACGTCTATTGACATTGCAGGACATGAGGTAACACATGGTT
>Ga0209400_1000219_pt1 | contig 51121 bp, 34 predicted proteins | sample M_130807_EF_Meta_FD_187313 | JGI IMG/M metagenome (GOLD analysis project Ga0209400, IMG submission 187313) | Freshwater microbial communities from Lake Montjoie, Canada to study carbon cycling - M_130807_EF_MetaG (SPAdes) (version 2) | ecosystem: Environmental > Aquatic > Freshwater > Lake... | reverse complement strand
AGGTCAAGCTGCCGGCATTGATTACAGCAGCAGTGTTTGACAGGTCTCCCGTATCGATCAAGGCAGCGCCTGCAGCGATGTTCACAGGAGTGCTCGTCGAGGTGCCGCTAAATGTCAGCGTGCCATTCGTTACAGTGAGCGAACCACCACCGACGCTGCCTGAAATAGCAACAGCATTTTTGGTTTCAGTATTGCCTAACAATTTTCCTGTCACCGATCCGCCATTGAGCGTTGCGCCACTCGCTGCTGTTAACGATGCATTACCAGCGAGAACAGAAGTAGAACCATTTTGCACATACGTGCCGATTGTGTCAGCATTCGTGTTAACCGTCAGACTGCCCGAGTTGGTCACTGCCGCAGTGTCGGATAAATTTCCTGTGTTGATCATGGCTGCACCAGTTGAGATGGAAACGGGAGTGCTCGTCGAAGTACCACTGAAAGTCAGCGTGCCACTCGTCACAGTAAGAGATCCACCTCCGACACTGCCAGAGATAGAAACAGTGTTCTTGCTCTCAGTATTGCCCAATAATTGTCCCGTTACCTGACCACCGTTGAGTGTTGCACCATTGGTAGCTGTTAGTGCCGCCGTGCCAGCTAGAATGCCAGAGCCGTTTTGAATATAGGTATTGATCGTATCCGCACCACTCAGCGATAGTGTGCCAGTGTTCGTCACATTGATTGTGTTTGCTAAATTATTTCCAGACAGAGCCAAAGTGCCGCTGGCGTTGTTTAATGTATTAGAGGTCAGTGCAAGAGTAGCACCACTTGCAAAAGTGGAAGTTCCTGAAGAATTCAATAAGAGTGAACTACCAGTGTTGACTCCAGTGATGTTCATGCTCGCATCTACTTGTAAGTCTACTGCGCCAGCGGTGTTGAAATTTAACGAGCCAAAAGTGGTCGTTTTAGCAGCACCACCAAGGGTAATCGAGGTGCCATTAAGAGTGGCTTGTCCCGATACGGCGATATTGCCTGTATCGGTAATTGATCCGGTAGATGTAAGATTCAGAGTAGTTGCCGATACGCCAGCCAGCACCGTGGCAGATTCTTCGTTCACTGTAACCGTGGTGCCTGTCACATTCAGACTGCCGAAGTTTGTGAGTGCTGGGCCTCCGATCGCTCCCAGGGTAATGCTACTGGAGGTATTAAACGTAGCTAAACCAGCAACTGTGATTGTTCGTGTTGATTCATCAGTGATCGTTCCGGTAGACATAACCGTCAAAGCAGACGTGCCCCCCGTAATCAACACATCAGACTTAAACTCCATTCCTACGCCCGCTAAGTTTGCTGAATTAAGGATCAGTGAACCACCACCGTTACCAGTAATCGTAGCACCCACAAGTATGCTCGAGTCAGCTTGTAGAGTAAGAGAATTACCGTTAGCCCAACTTAGAGGCGATCCTACCGTAATTTTTCCCCCATTGACAGTTCCTGTGGAGGTCGCGGAGGCGCTTGTCACGACCACGTTGCTGGTGGCCAACGAACTTGTTAGCGAAAACGCGCTGAGTAGCGAAGTGCCACCATCGTTACCACTATCCCGCCATGTCGTAGTGCCAGACGCAAGAGAACTCGTAATAAGTGTGTCAGAAGTATTGACAAGGATATCTGTCGCAGCATGGAGATTGGGAGACAATAATGTTAGAAAAACGAAGCAACAAATTAGTTTTTTAGAAGGTTTCATAATGTGTGTGTTGTAGGTCTTAAAAATAATACGCTTATTTATTTACTGTTTGTTGATTGAATTGTTGGTGCCAGGTGATGGGATATTTTTCTTTAATCTTGCGAGTGAAATCGGCTTCGGAATTTTTACGGATGCGGACTCGCTCTTCGTGCTCTAGCTCGGCAACGACAGATTCAAACGATCTTTGCACGGCTAATTCACGCTTAAGCAAGCGCACCAGAAAAACTCCCTGAGGTTTGGAAATTACAGCACTCACTTCTCCGTCTTCCTTAAGCGAAAAAACAATTTCTGCTAGTGCTTTACTCCAATCGTCCATTCCGCCTGCTTGCTCGGTCCAGCCTACGATGCCACTTTTGAAACGGCTTGCAGCGTGTTCGGAATAATCGATACTGAGGACGGAAAACCCTTGCTCAGGATGTTCCTTGATGTCGGCATTTTGAAAAACAAACTCTCGCGCTGCCGTGAGCTTTTCCATGTATTGCTGTGCGCGTTCAGGATTGCCATTCGGATTGAGCCAGAGCACAGCACACTGGCGTTTTTCGTTAGATCGAAAACGAGCACCCTCGGCAGCGTAAAGCTCACGAAGCCGGGCCTCAGGAATCGGATTCGCCGCAACCACTTTAATCTCTGGAAATAATTCCTTCTCCTTTAAACGATTGATCAGAATCCGTGAAAATTCTGCACGAACTGAAGCGTCATTTACAAGCCCAGCATCAATGGCGTTTTGTGTGAGTTGTGCGCGAGTCGCAAGTTCATCAAGTGCTTTTTTTTTCGCCGCAGCATCGGTGCGGCCGCTAGCAGAATCCTTCAGGTAGTGATCCAAATCTGCCTGATTGATATCAATCGAACCAACAGTGAGCAGCACAGGGCTAAGCATCGGCACAGCAGTAGACTGCGCCGAAGCTTTTTGCTTTGATTCACAGCCACTCAGAGCAACTGCCAACCAAGCCAAAACCACTATCGATTGACTGTTACTCATTTGGCTAGATTTCGTATCACCGCCTTGCCAGAGCCGCGGGTAAATTCCCACATCAGCAAATGCTGTCCGGGAGTAGTAAAGGTTTTCTGAACTCTAACAGCATCGCCATAGGTATCAGCCTGCATCACACCATCGATGGAAAATACTAACGCATCGTTCCAGTCACCACCCGGCACAGACATTTCAAAATCAATGCTCAACGGTCCACTGACATTGGCAATGATGCGATTGGCTTCTCCCACGCTGCCGCCACTGCTGACCAAATTACCGGTAGCTTGATCCGTTGTCCAATTCCCATTGCCACTCATCCCGTATTCAGATGAACCGGTGATCGTAGCGATGCTACTGCTTGAAAATTGACCAGGCTCAAGTCCCATGCTCACACGATAGAATTTTCTTCGTTCATTGGCAACGAGCGGTTGACCAACAAGTTTGAGGTTATTACCATCCGCCACCGAGTTGAAAGCGGCACTTACATCATTCCACTGATCAAGACCAGCGGATGCTTGCACACTCCATTTCAGATCAGCACTCTTCATCTGACCAGGAATCGAAAGTTCTGGACGGCCATTGACGATGCGCAGGCTGACTCCGAATTTACCAAGATCTTCGACTGAACCAAGACCGAATGCGTATGCTTGCAGATACTCATTCATCCGAGCAGGTGCGATTTTCATCAGCGCAGCGAGATTGGCAATTGAACCTTGAGAAGATGCTTGTAGCCAGCGATCGAAGCCTGCGCCAGAAGCACTCGCGGTGGTGGTGCCTACATAAAGAAGTGCTTCATGAGGATTAGCTAACAGGTAGCGTTCACGTGCCGCTAGCTGCACTAGGAGAACTTTAGGACCATCAGTCAATCCCGCAGAACGGGCCGTGAATGAAATCTCGCGGAAACTTTGTCCCGCAAGGATCGTCGCGCTGCTTGGAACGGTATTGATGTGGACGCCATTTAGAGCAGTGCCACCTAATTGAAATTCCACATTCAAACTTTGTGATAAACTGCCATCGCGGCAAAGACGTAGCTTGGCAGTTTGTGAAGGTGTAACACTGGCATTCGCCTGGATTACTTCTAACCATACCCGAGGGTTGTCAGTTACAGTCTGCGATACAGGAGTGCCTGCCACTGTGAATTTATACTGAGGCAGAACTGAGAGTTGCACAGTAGACGATCCCGCAGTCTTAAGATTCGGGACTGGATGCACCGTGAGCGTCTTGCTCGTCTCGTTGCGTGCAAAACTCACAACATTACGTGCTCCACCTGAACTGGTAGCACCATCAATGACAATGCGTGAACCGTTGGCAAACTCAGCGAAACCAATTGGCACGTCGAGTGCCGCAGAAACCCCTGCACCGCTGCGACTTACTTGCACATTGAATGCCTGCGTCAAAGATTCAGTGATCGAAACACCCGAGTTAGTCGATGCAATCTGCACTGTGGTAGGAATGCTTAGAGAGCCCATGTAAAGATTGCCTTCTGTAATCAAGCGAATCAATTGCGTGGCACCGATGACAGTATTACGCAACACAATTTCTTGAGTGCTATTGTCGATAAGCTTGACAACCAGAACGCTGTCCAATGTCGGCACTTCTGTGGAGTAATTGGTATCTAATCGAACGGAAACGTATTGACGAGCATCACCGGTGCGACCCCAATAAAAAGCGGAAATATCTATGATGTCATTCGCCGAATCGAAGTCCGTGATCACATCTTTATCCTTATCCACAACGCCAAAAACAAAGCGATCTTTTCCAGCACCGCCGGTGAGGACATCAGGGCCAGCACCACCAGAAATGACATCGTCGCCAGCGCCACCGCTGAGATTGTCAAAACCAAAACCACCGCGAATGATGCGGCGTTGTGTGCTCGTGCCAGCAGCGAGATTCATCGGCTTGAGTTCAGTGCTGTAATTCCAAATCACAGCACCATCCCATTTTGACTGAAGATAATCATGCAGGTCGCGGAGCTTTTGTTCACCCAATGCAACAGGAAATGCTAACACTTCTTGCAGTTCTCCAGCGAACGATTGATCGACAGGATTGGCTCCGGTTGAAATGGCCGAGCGGCGCGCTCCGATCGTGGGCAGCACTGGATCAATTTCTGAGGCGGTGATGTTTTCACCGCTGTAGGACAAACCGAATATGTTTTGCACTATAGAACCCTCACGTCGGAAAATCGAGGTGGTGCTCTCTCCTGAAGTATCCTCATATCCACGAACAGCCAGACTGTCGATTTGAAACGTGGGAGCTCCAGGATAGGAGATTGCTTGATTGGTAGCAGCTAATTGCAAGAAACCACGGTTGGTCGATATGATGGTTTGTGGCTGATCCGAAGTCGCGACATTTCGATAGGATGCGAGGATGGTTTGATCGCCAGTAGGCAAGGCGCTGTCTTGGAAAAATAAGTGCGCAGAATTGGTGCCGGAAAAGTCAATAGCACCGCGAGTCACTTTAGGCTGAAACTCAGCCAAAGGTTGCATCGCTGAGCGACCATTACCGGAACGATCCGTCCATGTGCTGATTTTGGCTCCCGTAGTGGGAAGATCTTTGCCATCGAGCCATAACGAGGCATCGCTGCCATCTGCCACAGTAGGAGCATCAGCTGAAATAACGATGTAACCACCAAAGACTTGCCCTCCATCACTCCAACTTAAAGAAAGAGTCGCTTCACGCACCGTGCGGTCCAAATGACGAATCGAAATTTTTCCGGCCTTCACTTGGGCGAGGGTCACTTGAGTAGGTGTGGCGGACGTTGACGCGACACCATCAATTTTGACTTGAAAACCACTGCTTACAAGATTTGCAATTGAAACATTGATGCCACTATCTGGGGTATTTGAATCAAGAAATTCCAAATAAAGCCCCGCTTCTCCTAATTCCGAAACATGAAGCTCAGAAGTAACAAGCTGAGGATTGAGTTGGCTGACAAGCGGATTGCTACCACGAAGAAATTCCTCGAGATTGCTCCAGCCATCGGCATCTGGATCATCACTCGCAATATCAAGTGCAGTATCCAAACCGAACACACGTTTCCACCAATCCGGCAGACCATCATTGGCCGTACTTATGCTATCTCCAGCCACCAGCAAATCGAGGCGATAATCAGTAGCGCGGCTAGCGAAGCTCAGACCATAAAACTCCTTACTGCCATCTGGCAAGGTGGCCGATGTGCCATCGACGGTAATTTGATCGATCTTAAACGAAGTTGGCTGGGTAGAAACAGCTAGAAACGAACCAATGCGAGGATTCGCAGGCAAGAATGCCAACGGCACTTTCACCGCATAAGAATATGCTTTGTTGGCGCCATTGCCTACAGGATGCAAATCACCTCTGATGACAACGCGATTGGCAGGATTGGATTGATTGACAAAAGTAAGCTCTAATTTTCCAGATTGCAGCAGCACCGTTTGACCTCCGCCGGACTTGCGCACCTCGCCGTAAAAGACCACTTCAGGTTCTGTAAAACCATGAGCATGAGCTTGAGGCCCCGCAGCACTAAGAATGCTGAAGATCGAGGCAGTAATGAATTTGATAAAAATTTTCATCGTATGTAGTTGGCTAACGTCGTAGTTCTATTGGTTCATTTATTGCCCTTGATGGGAGTATGTCAGGAAGTAGAGCTTGATATCCTTGATGGTATCGGTGAGTTGCTCCAATCCAGCATCAGGATCGACATGAAGGTTGGCTCCAGGAATAATCAGCATCCATTCAGAGTTCCACACCGAGCGACTGACCAAACGATTGCTTGCGATCGTTTCGCTATCGTCCGGCTCTGGATCTCCATTGTCATGATACATGCGGAAGTCACCATGGCGACGGAGTTCACCGAAGGCACCGTCAATACCATTCAATGTCGGGATATAATTCGGAGACGAAATGTTACTCTGGTTGATCGGATACGGGATGGGAATACGCTGTTCCACCACATTCCACTGACGAACGATGGGGAATGCTGAAGTAGAGGTTCTCATCTTGTCTATACCCACTGGCACGAGGTAGGCACGCGGTGAGGTCGATAGACCCGCGTCATTGTAGTTATCCATCCAGACACCAAAACTTTGGATTTTGGTAGCATAATTTGCCGTGCTATAGTTGTGATCACCAGGTGCAAGCTGCAATCCAAAGAAGTTTTTCCCTGGTTCGATGCAAGTGCTGAAGCGAAGAACTATTCCAGGCTGGACACCTGTGGCAAACGGACGGCAATGGCGCACAAACTCCGGCATCTTATTCAGATCAGGAACAATGCGCGCTTTTAGAGCATCCTTCCAGCGATCATCACTGGCAGCTGCTTGCGCAATGGCCTCTTGGTTGGAAGGGTCATCAAGTTTCGCAAGGAGAACTCTTTGCTCTAACGATAGTTGAGCAGCAGGGAAACTGGTCGCTGTAATGTCATCTTTAAGTGCCATTGCTTCTTCCAATTCTGGATCGAGCGTTGAAATGCGGAACAGCTCGCTGCGTAGTGAGATTTTTTCCGTTTGCGACTGAGGGTTGTTGATGCCAAGCTGCCCTTTCAGGGCTTGGAAATTGCCACTAAACTGAGCAAGGATTTCCGCCAGACCTCCGTGTCCGACCTGAGGTGCGCCATCAGTCCATTTACCTAGTTGACGCTCTTTGACAATTTTATCTAACAAAGCACCCGGTGCAGCAGGATGGCCTGGATCAAGACTTGTTTCATAGTCATAGGCACGGGCCGCCAGCCATGTATAACGGGCCGCATTGTTATATGCCGTTTGGTATTTGCTCATGGCTTCGTTACGTGATAGTCGGAATACCATATCTTGGTAGCGATTTTTCTGCACTTTTGCCGCGAGGATTTTATTGAATGCCTCACGCTCCTTGAGAAGTCGGAAGCCTGACGCCTGAGCAGTGAAATAGGCTTGTCGATGAATCTCTAGATTGTGCAGAGCAGTGCCTATCGCGTCGCGTTTGCCACGATCACCACTGATATGATTTTCCAGTTCTTCCAAGATTCCTTCCAATTCGCGGATCTGATCGAGTTGTTCAACGTCGCGCTCCAGTCGAGCAACAACTTCGTCGCGAATCAAATCAAGAACTTCTACCGCTGCAAGAGCTGCATCGCGAGCGGTTTCTGAAATAATCGCAACCGTTTCAGTAACTGCAACAGCAGCACCCTCAGCTGGTGCGGTAGGAATCGAAGCAGCCAAACCCACAACAGGGTCTGTAGGCACTGAGGCCTCGACAATTTTTCCAACAGACTTTGAAGTGCGCTGGACTGCAGCAAGGGTGTTGATGATGATCTTGGCTGTAATCGCAGCGGCAGTAAATCCAGCCCTTACACCTGTGATTGCATCTTTGATATCTTCCTTCTCATCGTAGCGTTCTAACTCACTGTGCAGACGATTGAGTTTATTTTCATAGGCCTTTAAAAAGCCAATGTAATCAGAAATCGCAGCATCAAGCTCAATCTCATCGGCTAGCATATCCTGCAATGCTCCTTGCACGGCACCATAACTTGTACGTTGTCCCCAGCTCAAGTCGGTTGGCGCTTGGAAGCCATAGCGAGATGCAGTGTTATAAGGCAAACTCAAGTTTTTCAGTTCCGTCCCTAAGCGGTAGGTGCCACTGTCTGCCAACAAACTCTTGAAGGCTAGCGCACGATCCGTATCACCTTGGTCGGTGTTGTTATAAAGATCCACCATGATTTTATTGTTCATGATTTCAGATCCTTTGGCCTTATCAAATAACATCGTATAATTAATAATGCTTGATGGGTCATTGGCACCAACTTGTGGCGGAACGATTTGATCGATCTTGGTCTTATCGAGGTAGGCAAACAATAATGTATCAGGACCTTCGTAACCTTCAGGAAATGCTTTGCCGAAACCAATTTGACCGGAATAAGGACGACCGAAAATTTCGATCAGTTGATTGCGATAATCAAGATCCTGCCTCATGGCTTCTTGAATCAATCCGTTGGTATCATCTCCCAGAGCACGCAATTTATTGTCTGCTTGCGTCGCGTAATCTAACGTGGCGAGTGCATTATTCCCTGCATCAACAGCACAGATGTAGATCTGCTCAAAATGAGAGCGGCGATCACCTCCGGATGAGTTATCATAGAACTGTTGATCGATATCAAAGGCGAGTGCATCAGAGTCGAATCCAAGAGGATTGTAACCGCTGTTCGCTTCGTCCATGGCAACCTGAATCTCGTGCATACCACCAGCAATTTCGCCCACTTCATCAATGGTAGCGAGGCGATCAATGCGATCAAGATTCTCTGGATTCTCGCCTTGTGATTCAGCAGGGATCAAGGCATTGGCAACAGCCCAGTCAAAGTAAGCACCTTGACCAGCGCGATGCGCCCATTCAGAAACACCCCAGGCGCGAGCTTTGTCCGCGCTGTCGGTGTAGCCTTGCCATTGACCATCAGGGTCTTGCGTATAGGCCAAACGATAAGTGCTGCGCACGATATCCCGACCAGCGCGTGCTTTGCCAGAAGCCAGACGTGCGAAAGTTTTTTCATCGAGGAAATCAACTTCGAGAACATTTTGCATCAACGAGTAAAGTTCCGAACGCGTCTTCCAACTAAAGTTCGGTTCTTGCAGCAACAAATAGTGCATATCAATTGCGGAGAGCATATGCCCCCAGGCGTCGCCGTGACCTTGTGGATAGAGTGCGCGGGCGTCATCTTCGTTGATGAAGCCGTCGGTGTTCACGTCATAAATGTTATAATTCACATTATAGGCCGCTTCGCCTAGACCTTTGGCGTAATTCCAGAACATGCGATTGAACACGGGATAACTCTTACGGAAATCAGTGCCGCGCAGCAGCGCCAGCTCTTCATGCTGCAAATCAGCTTCCATGTTTTGGAATGCATGCGTGAAGGAGGCAACGCCACCGAGAGCGCCGTCTTCGCCAGCACTGATGGTATTATCCTGAGCATCACTGTAAGCTTCACGACCTAACAATTCATAGAGAACTGACAGACGCGTCGCCGCAAGAAGCAGTGCTTGGTTAATGCCATCGGAAGTATTGCCATTGCTTGAATTCTTGATCGAAAGACTCTTTGCGCGAGCGAGAACGGTGCGGTAGAGTTCGATCAATCCCGTTCGTTCAATGACATTTTTGTCCGGATTGAGCGCGACATTGCCTGCGTATGGTCCGCCAGCAATCTGGATTTGACTGCTGTAGGTAGCGGGACTTTCGTTACTGAAGAAATCAGTGTAACGAGCCTCATAAGGATTGAGACGATCTAAGACACGTTTGACCCAGCCCATGACCAATTGAGGGATGTAGCGTTTGCTGCCATCGGCTTGGAATTGTGGTGAATTCGCCGCGCCAGCCCATTGAAAAGGAGCGTTAAGCGTGTTGCTGCCTGGTTGCCATGCTGCTGCGGGCGTAATGCCAGCGCCAAGCTCGAAGGGAATGCTCTTCCATCCCTTGTTTTCTGATTTGTGACGATAGCGCATGAGCACCAGCTTATCAGCCAAGACCACATCGGGGCGACCTTGGAAAACAATCGTGTGTAGAGCAGGACCACTGGCATAACGCTGCCAATTAGGATTTGGCAATGCGGTAGCAAGAGAATCAATCTCCGTTTTCAGCGTGGTGTCCAACTGGCGCGCATCACGAATCCACCATTCGTAATCCAGATCACCGGTATTGGCTCCAAATTCGCCGTTGTGTTGTAGGGTGATTTTTTCGCTAAAAGCATCTGATCCTTCGATCACTTTGATGGCACCACGGAAACGATCAGGGATGATTTCGATGATATGGAGAGAAACAGGCGCTCCATTAAGCTCAGCACGATTGTTCTCTGCAATTGTAACGTAAAGAGAGCCAGTAGGCGATTGGGTAAGCAGGCTAGCATTAGGAACCAATGCAGCACCTACACCGAAGCTATCGAGTTGCAAGAGCACTGGTTCGGTGCCAGTTACCGTTCCCGAAAGGTCAGACTTCCAGAATGTTTTTTGCTCATTGACCAATGCCCGCTGATCAGCAGTGATCGATGCACTTGAAGGCACTGACTTGACTCCTTGAAGGAACAGCGGACTGCTAAGGCTAGGAGTCATGCTGGTCACACCATTAGGATTTTGCGATTTTTTGAAGATCTCATCAATCGCAGCTTGCCATGCAGGGTCTGAAGAAAGATCACGAATACCAACATCTGGAGATGTTTTCTTGTAATCATCCAAGGTCATCACTGCTGGCTCGAGCACATTGATCGGGTCAGGGCCTGCGGTAAGAGCAGGGTTTCCACTCTCCTTGTCATTAAGACGACCGCGGAAAACGAGGTTTTCTTCGAGAGAATCATAGTAAAAACGCTTCTGCAGTGAACCAGTGAGATCCTTAAAGTACCAACGTTCAGCGACAACGATCACTTTAGAGGATGCTGGATCGCCAGGTTTCAAATTTGCTGCGATCATTTGCGCATTCGTAAAGCGATACTGTCTGCGGTCCAGTGGGCGAATGATGCGCGCTGATGCCTGATTTAACTCAGCAACCGAAGCAGTACCGATCACCATATCAGGAGTAGCAGAGTCATAGACAATCTCGGCCGCCTTCATTGCTACCAGAGCTGGTAGGCCATTCGAGCCAGGATGTTCATTGAAGTATTCCCCACCTTGATAGGTGAGAGTTTCTCCCCTTTTGAGTTTAGGGTAATCAGAGCGCCAAGCACTAGAATATTTCACCTTCATCGGTTTGGGGCTATCATCCAGTTCTGGAGAACCAGCTTTATTGTCACCGACGAAATCAGCAAGTGTGGCTGTAGTTGTTGGTAGCCATGCAACTGGGGCTCCAATCGGTTGTCCTGGAAGCGAGAAATCAGCTCTGAGAGGATAGAAAAACTGCTCAAAGAATCTACCACCACCAGATACAATCCATGCGTGTTTGCCAGCATCGCGCCATAGGGTGCGGCGGTTCACTCCACCCACTTGAATGTTGCCACCTCGCTCATCAGCCATTGATGCATTGCCGATGACTATGTTGAGCGGATATGGAGGTATCAGCAAGTCACCTGCAAATACGGGATACTCGAAGTCATAATTGAAATCAAACGTTGTATCATCAGCCAACGTTAAGAAACGAAGTTCTGGAGTCGCAGCCGGTTCATAGGCAAGACCAGTAGTTCCACCGACTTGTGAATCCGCAGGACGTGGGAAGGGAATACTGCCCGATCTTTTCTCGAAAACTTTGTAAGCCGCCATTTCTGGTTCGCCCGTGATCAGATTATTGACCTGCACCAACACCCAAGGATCTGAGGTGTAGGCTACTTTATTATTGATACTCGTTTGCAAGGCAAAAGCAGCTAGTGGCGGGTTATTGGCAAGTGCCTCTCCAGCATTCTTGACTTTCAAAGCCGCACGACCAGAAGGAGCTGTCAGCGCGTGTTCTTCATTTGGATTGTAACCTGCTTTCGTCACGTCTGGTTGATTATAGACTTGCAGACCTGCGAACTTATCCAGTGTGAAAACACCTTGTGGATAACCTTTTTGGTCGATCCCTTCCGAACCAACCCGGCTCGCGATATAAATTGCTTTGTCCTTGTTTGGGCCCACTGTTGGGAAAACGACATCTCTATATTCCGTAGCACAATAGGGCCACGCAACGTTAGGATGCGGCATAGGATCGACCAGATAAGGGTTTTCATAATAGGCAACTTCCAGTCGTTTCGCAGGATCATTGAAAAGTAAATTGTGATTCACTGGATAAATGGGACCCCATTGCCCGATCTCAGCCGTACGATTGTATAGATCCACATTGTAGTTTGAATTCGCATTCAAAATGTAGCCGCTGCCATTGAAACCGGCGTTATCGAGAGTGCCCTCTATGCGAGTAGCGACTTCTTGAAAATCCACATTCGCCCATGTTTCCGCATAAATTCCTGATCCAGTGACCGGTCCTAACGCAACAGTGCCAAGCGATCCTTGGTTTGCGAAACTGCCTCCCACAGGTGCGCTTTCAAAACCAAACGAAAGTGTTGGATTGATGGAGCGTAGCCCATTCCCCGGAGTTGTCATATCGCGCATAGTGCGCAATTGACGAACTTCGCCTGCGGTCAAGTAGCCTTTTGGATCTGAACCCATGCTAAACAACCTGAAATTATCAAGACGCAGACCACTGCGCGGCTCAGCATCTACGCCAAAACGTAATGAATTGGTGCTAACAGAAGTGCCTACGGTCGAATTGGCATTTCCTGGGAACCACTGCGTCACAAAACCTTGCTCTTGGCGAATGCCATCGAGATAAAAATCTAACACTGTTACGTTAACACCAAAAAAGGTATTATTAAAGGCGTGAATGGCATAATGTCTCCATGCCATGCCAGATTTTGATAATGGATGAACCACTTTTACTCCACGGTAAGTGAGTGTTACGGTCGATGCTCCCTCATCAAGTGTCACGCTTAGACCGCCGCCGCCAGTTGAGAATACAGTTACCGGTTTGTTGGAGGCGGATAGTGACAGCCCAGAACCGTTAGCGGTGGCCGCGTTGTTGATGACAAACGTTGTACCGTTAGTGATCGAAGTAATTTTCGTCTGCGCGGAAATATTCGTTCCGCTGACACTCATGCCGACAACAATATTCGCCGTGCTAGCGCAGGTCACCGTTTTGTTGCCACTAGAAGTCGTGCAATTCGTCAGCCCCACAGCGCGAGGAGGAAGCAGATCTTTCGCATTGAGCCAAAAATCGACAACGAATTGATCTCCTGGATTAAGAGTTGTTGGCAATGGCGTGAGGCCATTTTGTATCACCCCATGTGCACCGCCTGCTGCCGAGCCGCTGCCGAGTTCGAGCGCGTGACCACCAAGAACTAACTTAGAATCGCCACGAGGAACAACAGTCACAGGCTTGGAACGCACCACTCTCACAAAAAGATTTTCTTTCGCAAGGTTCCCATCCGCAATTTCATCGGGATTAGATCTGGCACTATAGAGCAATACACTGCGGCCAGCTCCTGAAGCATTGAAAGGAATTCCAGGAGCCGTTTTGGTGATCGTGGCCGCTGTCGAAGCATCAGCGAAAGTCAGATCTTGGAATTTCCATGTATCCGTATCAGAAATATCAAGTTTGGTAGGAGCTTGGCGGTCAACTACCGAATCGAAAAGATGACGATAGTGAGCATTTTCCGCCTGAGCGGGAAAGCCAGCCGCAGGATCGATTTGCGGCAACACGATTGTGGTTTGGTAATTCCAGCCGCTCATTGTCTGTGCCGAAGCGGTAGCATCAGCAGGTATCGTCAACTCAAATGTTGTAGCATTCGTCACTGATTCAACGAGCGCACCAGTAACAATGTTAGGTCCGTAAACCGTCATACCAGCTGACAATCCAGTAGTACTAGCGCAAGTAACGGTAGCATCATCCTTAGTAGTAGCACATCCCGTAAGGGCCACGGTGCCCACACGAATACGACTGCCATTACTATCTTCTGCAGGAGCGGACCGTTTGACCGTATCACCAGGATAGCCACTTAAAATTTCCACTTGATAATTATTTCCCCCGACAATACCATCGGGCCAATTTACTTCATAACTACCTGGACGCACAGGAAACAAAGCCAGATCTACGGCATCCCAGCGCAGTGGATCTCCGTTAAGAAAACTGTTATCTGGAGGAGCAATACGCGTCGTAATTAAGTTGCCGGGTCCATTGCCATTTACTTTCAATGCTGCGCCCGCTGGCATAACAGGGAAAAGTTGACCATTCGGTACTGAGCCATCTTCATCAATATCGAGACTTCTTCCCAGTTCGACCACGGCGCGGAACACGGTAGGTTTAAGGACCCAGTGAATGTCTGTGGGATTGATCGCACGACTGACAGTGTAAATTCTTGCCGTCCTAGGATTCAGTAATTGATCCGTCACTGTTACGTCGATGAGAGGAGCGACCGACGTTCCCAGTGCTCCTAGATCGCCGCCAGGGGGCACGGCAAAATTTCCTAACGTAAGAGAGCGGTCAATGGTGCGATAGAATACGCCCACCTCCACTTTTCTGCCGTTAACTGCGCCTGATTCAATCCATACCTCAGAATTGGCGCCTGTTCCCCACACCAATTGATCAACGGTCGTGTTGTCTGCTTTATATACACGCACAAACGATTGACCATCAAGCATACCACCGCCCGCATCAGCGCTTACGGCATCGAAACGATAACGCACTTGACCCGTAAAATTCCACGTAAGATGCAGCGGGTCGGTAATGGAAATCGGTGCGGTAGTGCGTCGCGCTGAAGTATCTTGCGTAAACGGCAGCGGTTGCACACCAAGTATTGCCCCCGTTTTGTCCCGCAGCGAATAACTCACGGTAGTAAAACGAAATCCACCATCCGCATTATTGATACTCGAATCGATTGAAGCATTAAATTGATCGCCTGGTTTATACCAGAATCGACCGACATCTGGTGCGGGATTGCCAAAACCACCCTGCCCCGTAGCGGATTCAATCACCACCGCGCATTCCAAACGCCATCTCCACACGACAGTCACATCTTGCGTAAGCGTTACAGTGAAAAAGGTATTCGCTCCCTGCACTTGCTGTCCGTCGATCGAATAGCCATCATTCACCAAGCGATACCACGCCGGATTCGAATCATCGATTTCACCTGCGGCAGAAAGTTCCGCGAAATCTTTATCCAAATAAATCACCGCAGGTGCCTCAAAGCGCTTCACACTACCGTAGACGTTTCCAGCATAAGTAGTTCCGAAAACTGGATTCAACCCCAGAGCGAGAGACCCCACATTTGTCAGCGGCGACAAATCGGTTTTTTTGTAGGCGCTTTCAATTTTAATGGTAATAGGACGCGTAAACGTAACAGCAGAGGGAAACCTTGGCAAAAGGCCAGCGGTAGTCATCGAACCTACTGATCCATTCTGAATGCCATAGTAACCCGATAGATTGGGTGCATAATTCGCGTCTGTGCTGGAGGCTGGGAAATTGCGACTTTTTATACCACTCGCAAATGTAGAAGACAAGGCCGCAAATCCCGCGTCGATCGATTTGTATTGAAACTCAATGGTATTGGTACCCTCATAAAGTTTTGCTTGAAAAGTAACTTTTATGGCTCTGTTACTATAATGCCCCATGTCACGATATTCCAAAATGAATACCCGATTCGGCGCAGAACCTCGCGTTGAGTATAGAATTTTACTGACACCATCAACTCTGTAAAGATCCGTCCAAAATGGCGCAATGTAATTTGCCGGATTACTATTAGAACTAAAAGCAGAGGGCGAGTAACTGGCTCCAGAGAGCGCAGGAAGTGCGCCGAAAAGTAGCAATCCATTTGTCGATGCTTCACAGGTCGTATAAGCTCTATCATAGTAGGAGAAAGAGAATCCTAGATTGATACTTTGCGTCACATCGTCACCCACCAATAAATCCGCAGACACCACATCAGCAGGCAGAGAACCATCGCTATTCAACAAGCTCACCGTATCGATCGGAGTGCCTTTCATGATGTATCCATACGTATCGGTGCCCGCGACGGGGGCCGTAGCGCCACCAGTCAAATTGATCGTAAACGGATTCCTTGCTGGATCGTTGGTGACAAAACTAAGCAACGCAGTCTGCGTCGCCGGGGTAGCCAGCGGAGTATAAGTTACCTCAAAGGTTAACGAACTGCCAATAGCAACATTCGTACCCGGGGCAGCACTTATGGAGAAAGCACTAGGATTAGTGCCTGTGACCGTAGGCGTTCCCAGAGTGAGGGCCACATCACCCGTCGTATTCAAGACGGTGAATAACCGTTTCTCACTCGACCCCACAAGCACATTGCCAAAATTTACCGTGCTATTATTTAACACCGGTCCGCCCTGAGTGACTGTCATCACGGGAGCGACACCTTTACCAACCAAATCGATCGTATAAGGGTTTTTTGATCCAGTAACATTGTTTGCGATGCTCATGGTAGGACTTGCTGTACCACGACCAGTGGGTGTAAATGTCACAGTAAAGGTGGCGTTTGCACCAGCTCCGATGGGGCCGGTGGGACTAAACGCGGAAGCGGTGAATTGGGCATTACCAGTGCCAGTAAAAGTAGGAGCTGATAAAGTCAAAGGAGCTGTGCCTGTATTAACAATTGTAAAAAATTTGGTTCCAGCAGTGCCACCCCACGTTACGTTACCAAAGTTGTATGAGCTCGAATTATCAGCAAAACCCGTTATATTTATGTCAGGAGCTGTTCCAGTAGCAGTGAGAGCAAAGTTGTAAGGATTGAGCGCGCCAGGAGCGTTGTTGACTATCGAGAATGTTGCATTTTTAGGTCCCGTTGAGGTAGGTGTGCAGGTAATACTGAAAGTAGTCGTTGCGCCGCCTGCAATCGGGCCAGTAGGGTCAACAGAAGTAAACTCCGCCGCATCAGCACCACCAATGGTAACCGCTCCCAACGTAAGAGGATGTTCACCATTATTGGTAATGGTGAAATTCGCCGTGATCGGCGCGCCAATTTGCACATTACCAAAAGCATATGTGCCAGCATCCGCAGTGCCTGTGACCACAATTCCTGAATCAGCCGACGACACAGCCGTGGAAAATGTCAGCAATAGAAAGGCAAGGAATGTCGTGGAGAATCTCTTAAAGAATGATAGATGTTTCATCGTAGTAATAGGAGAAAATTGTGGTTGTAAGTAGGTATTGTGATTCATATAAAGTTATTGTGCGTTATCTAGTGTTTCCACGGTGCTAACACGGCGCATTTCCATACGTCCTGTAAGAGTAAGATTATCTTTGATGAGGCCTGAAATCGTTTCGCTAAATGTGCCGCCAAGGCGATCAGAAACTGGCTGGCTGGCGTCGAAAGCAAGAGTGAAAGTCCGCGTGATTTTTGGACCTTTTGTGAGATCTTGATGATAGACGTGTCGTAGCGGATTGCTGCGGTGGAAAGGATCAAGTGTAAGCGATGTGGTAAGCGTTTGCCCCATCGTTCCTGTCATGGGGCGAGTTAGGTCATATTCCTCTTTCAGAGTAGTCGGGCGAGTCGCAAATGTGAGCAGGTCAGCACCTGTCCATGCACTTGCACTGCGCGGCATGTCGTAGGCAATTGCCTCGATGCGCAGGCCTACACGCTTGCCATTACGCTCTTTGATTCCCTCAAAGAACGGAATTTTCGCAGGATCAACAACCAAAACGGGTAGGTTAGGAATGGAAGGATCAGCGGACTTCGTTTGCATCATCGTCACTTGTGAAAGTAGGCTTGCTGCCCCACTGGCGTTAACATGTACTAACAAGCGCAGCGGCGCAGTGCCAGCAGTCGGCTGAACAGGGGCGCCATCGACCACGATACTAGAGGCCGCATTCATCACCACTTCGCCAACCCATAGTCCCGTGAGCGGACCACTCGGGATGCTACCCGTTGATTCCGCAGTTTGCAATAGTTCGCTCAATACAGCAGAGACGGGCAAGTAGAACGAGGCACCTTTCGCACTCGTTCTCAGGCGGTATAAATTAAAGTGAGGAAGATTATCCGTAAATGTCCGCTTGGCACCTATGGTAAGAGTAGCGGAAGCTTGTGGGGGAACAGCACTGAACGAAGCAAGGAAACCATTGCCGCGCACGTAGGCCAAACCACTGCTAGCAGGCGTAACTTTAAACAGAGCCAATCCGGGGTCTACGGTAATCGCAGTAGCTGAAGGAGTCGCTACATTTGTATCTAAATTGGTAAAAGTGAACTCTCGCAGGTCTAACATATCAGTGCCCACCAATACCGCATCAGTTGGTCCACCATAGTTCAGTTCTCCAGAATTTGCCGCATCAAAATCGACTGCCACGGGACCCGCATACGTTGAAGGACCAGCGGAAAAAATCCAGTAGGCAACGCCTGATTGCATCGTAGCTGAAGCATTAACTTTTGCCCAACTGCCAGTCGGCGCAAGAGCGAAAATTTTCGTTACTGGATGGGTAGTACCAGATGCACTGAAGAACTCACCGAACGTGCGTGTTCCTTCCAACCCAAAGCCTAGCAAATTGTATCGATCAGGATTCCATGTTGGCTTGAAGAAACTCACCTTGCCTGTCACGACCAAAGAAATCGGAGCAGCACCAGTAGTAAATACGAGGTAGGGGCGATTGCCAAAAACCATCGTCAGATTATTCATATCAGCTGGGTCAGAACGTTTCCACTGGAGCCATTCGTCTTGGTTGAATTTGCTCGTTGGAGTAAGCGCGCCAGGTTCATTACCAAAAAACTCTGCCGAGCCAGCTAACTGCTTGGGTGAAGCGACAATCGTAACGGCAGGATTCGTGAAAACATCCTCAGGAGCTTTCGCTTGTCCTTGTTTTGGATCACCCGATGGATAGACAGGTTCTACCTCTAACCAAACAGCATTCCAGCCAGGAGCGAGAGTAATGGCCTGAGGAGCAGTTTGCGCATGGGCGAGACTGGACAAACAAACTATGCCAACCAGCGAAGCTGAGGCTAGCGATTGGAACAAATTCGATAGATGTTTCATTATAAGATTGTGTGAGTGAGTCATTATTCAGGAAGAGTTACGCAGAGACGCATGAATTTCGATGTGGCAGGTGCGGCAGATACGGATGCACGTATCTCTCGATACACCCCGTCGTCGCTGAGAATTGTTTCGCTTACACCAGCAGTGCTCCAGCTCACCAAGTCCGTGGACCATTGTACGGAAAATAGAATATTGGTAGTGCATACTGCTTTCGAATAGGTAAGTGTCATATTCCCACCATTGAGCGCCATTACGGGAAGAGCCGCCGCGGCCGTGTCATAAGGATCCACCCCTAACGCGTATTTAAGTAAATTGGAAACGCCGTCTCCTGCGGCACAAACTGATGGCCCAGCTACGAGCGGATTATCAGCATTAGCACCAAACTCATTGATTTGCCATTGTCTAAAGGTAAGTGTTGTCGTTGGCAAGGTATTGCCAATCGTAGTGCCACCGCCGTTCGTGGCGATAGCGCGGTAGTAGCAGGTGCCCACTGTTGGTAAGCCAGTGATCGCCAGATCAACAGCGACATCACTGGTGCCCATGATTGGCGATGCCGATTCTTGGATCACTTGCAACGAGACAATTTTACGAATCAGTGAGTTTCCTGATTCACCGACAATAACTGTCCCACTGGCTGTTGTAGCGACCGAAAATGGGAGGTTAAAACTAGCCACATCGCCGAAGCCATCAACAGCACCCACCGAGCCGGTGCCAGCCACAGTAGAAACAAAACCTGCCGAAGTAACCGTGCGAATCCGCTGATTTCCCCGATCTGCCACATAGAGCAAGCCATTTTTGCCAAATGCCAAACCATTCGGTGAAGAGAACCGAGCTCCTGCTCCACTTCCATTGCTAGAGTTGGCAACCGTTGAAGAGCCCACAAAATCAGTGGTTTGCCCAGAAGAAGATATTTTACGAATCGAATGACTAAAGAATTCAGTCACATAAGCACTGCCACTTGAATCTACGGCGATTGACAACGGAGTATTGAACTCGGCAGCTACACCTAAACCATTTGCTTTGCCAGCGACACCAGATCCCGCTAAAGTGCTCACGACACCAGTAGTGGCGATTTTCCGCACCCGGTGATTCAGTGAGTCAGCCACGTATAAGTTGCTCGCGCCATCAATAGCAATACCTGTAGGAACGTTGAATCGAGCAGCAGTAGGAATACCGTCGGTAAAACCTGGTGCGCCCAATCCGGCAAAGGTAACCACATCACCCGCAGCATTGATCGCGCGGATCCGATGATTGAGTGAGTCTGCCACAAATATAACGCCCGTGGCACTCACCACGATGCCCGTAGGCTTGTTAAACTGAGCCGTTGCAGCCGCGCCATCCGCAAAACCTGCTACACCAGTTCCTGCGAAGGTAGTGACACCACCATCAGGGGCAATTTTACGAATCCGATGATTCATCGTATCGGCCACATAGACATTTCCAGCAACATCGGTAGCCAATCCTGTGGGTTGGTCAAACTTCGCGGCCACTCCCAGTGCATCTACATATCCTGAGGTGGATCCTGCGCATGTACTGACATTTACCCCATCAAACTCAGGATCGAGCGACCACTCGAAAGATACCAATGTACTGCTACCCTTCGGATTCACTCTGGCATGGAATGTAGCCGTGCCCGCTGCGAGATCGGTTGCTTCCAATGTCGTTACCACTGGCGGATCAAGAGCCACACCATTTACAGGGAAGGTGAACACAGTTTGACCAGGAGCATTACTCGCTATCGTCACATTACCAGCGAAGGAGCCACCAGAAGCAGCTTGTAATGTTAGATCAAACGTCAGCGAATTAAGCGATGGGATCGTAGCTACACCGCCAGTATATTGGTAACCACTTGGCACAACTATGCTGCTAACCGTTAGCGGCCAAGCTCCGGGATTGGAAATCGTAAAAGTTCGTGTGATGGGCTGTCCAGTAGGTGTCGTGCCAAACTGCTCAGCATCCACTTGCAGATGAGCAACCGCAGGAGAGCTAGTATCAGCTCCTGCAAAAACGGAAATCGCAGCCACCGGAGTTGTGAAAGAAAGAATGCTTCCCGTTACCACTCCGCGGTAATTGGTACCGATGGCACGGAAATAATAAGTGGCGCCTGGAAGCAATGGCTCAGAAATATCAGCAGAGACAACGCGGCTGCCGGTGCCGCTAGGAGTCGGAGTTACGACCACTGTGGGCATCAGTAAAGCACGACCAATTTTGCGGATCAGGCCTTGCTGGGAGACCAATAAACCACCTGCACCGTCGAGAGCAATGCTGGCAGGAGAATCAAATTGACTCGATGTGGCTGGATAGAGACCAATACTCGGCGAGTTTTCTTGCCCAGCAACACCTGAACCAGCGATGGTAGTAACACTGCCATCAACTGCGATCCGGCGGATGCGATGATTGCCACTGTCACTTACGTATGCGATACCAGCACTGTCCAATGCAATGCCAGTAGGTGAACTAAATTGAGCACTGTTTGCGGCGCCATCAGCAAAACCTGCTGTGCCAGTTCCCGAAAGCGTTGTGACACCGCTCGCATCGATCAAACGAACGCGATGATTGCCGGAATCAACCACTAGCAAAGAGCCAGTAGTACCGACAGCCAACGCCCGCGGCGAAGAAAATTGAGCCACGGCATTTTCGCCGTCTGCAAAACCACTCACTCCATTACCAGCGAAGGTAGTGACGTCACCCGTAACAGAGTCTATTTTACGAATACGATTGTTTCCAGAGTCTGCGACATAGACGTTACCGGCAGAATCAAGAGCGACACCAGTCGGATAAAGAAATTTCGCTGAAGCAGCTGCGCCGTTTTCGAATCCTGCGATGCCAGAACCAGCGAGTGTCGTCACCTCGCCCATGGTAGAAATTTTCCGAATGCGATGATTTGCAGTATCGGCAACGTATAGATTACCCAGACTATCAATTGCAAGACCTTGTGGACTTTCAAATTGAGCAAGCGCTCCTGTGCCATTAGCAAAACCGGCGACTCCAGAGCCGGCAAATGTTGTGGCTACTCCTAGTGGAGTGATTTTACGAATCTGATTATTTAGGCGATCTGCCACATAAGCATCACCGCTAGGACTGGTGACCATGCCCGATGTTCTATTGAACATCGCAGCTACTCCTGTATCATTAGCAAATCCAGCGGAGCCAGAACCAGCCAATGTGGAAACATGATACGGAAGTAACATTTCAGGATCAGTCGAATACTCAAACACCACATCAGTTAGACTTGATTTTGGATCAACCGTAGCATTAAGACGCGCAGAAGTAGGAATCACAGGATTCGCGGGATTGGTTGCCACTAGAGGAAAGTCATAAAAGAAAAAGCTATGACCTAGCGGAAGCGTTAGACCAGTAGTGGTTGACTTCCAACGGAAATAGTAAGTGATACTTGGATCAAGCCCTAAGGCAACCACGTCCAAAATGGCAGAAACCTGAATGCCAGAAGCATTGCCACTGCCGACAATCACCGACGAAGGCACCGAGATCGGTTTGATAACAATACGACGCACCACGTTGTTTTGCGTATCGGCGACAATAAGATTGCCATCCACGCCCACTGCTACGCCAGTCGGGAAATTAAAACGAGCCACATTGGAATCTCCATTGATCAATGCGGGGCTACTACCACCTGCGATCGTTGACACCTGCCCTACCGAAGTGATTTTACGAATCCGATGATTCCTTTCGTCAGCAACGAAGATATTACCCGATCCATCCGTCGCTAAACCTGCGGGAGAATCAAATTTCGCTGCCGTAGCAAGACCATCCAGATAGCCAGATGTAGAACCTGCAAAAGTGGTTACAGCACCAGCAAGAGCACCATCGGGCACAATTTTACGAATGCAGTGATTTAACGTATCGGCAACATATAAGTCGCCACCAGCGAGCACAAGTCCCTTCGGCAAATAGAACTTTGCCAAGCTGGCATTGGGAGAATTGAAAAGGCCAGAAGTAGCCGCACCTGCATAAGTCGTGACGGAACCACTTGGCAAAATTTTGCGAATTCGGTTATTGTATGCATCAGCTACGAAAACATTGCCTCCTGCATCCACAGCAATGCCATAAGGAAAATAAAAGCGCGCTGCCGTTGGCGCACCATCAAAAAATCCTGGCAAACCTGCTGTGCTACCGGCTAAAGACTTCACATTCCATAAACCACCCTCGGCCAGTGGTCGCTCTAGGACACAAACTCGATGGTTGAAAGTATCGGCTACATAGACATTGCTATCAGGTCCTATTGTCAAAGCGGACGGGAATTGAAATTTAGCAGTTGGTCCGGGGCCATTGGCCAAACCATAAGTGCCGTCACCTGCAATCGTTGTCACTGTGCCATCGACAGCTACCATACGAATGCAATTATTACCCGTATCGGCAATAAACACATTTCCAAAAGAATCTGTCGCCACCGCTGCGGAGAGACCTAACTGGGAAGTAAGCCGAGGGCCATCAAGCAAACCGTTCGTCGCAGTTCCCGCAAAAGTGCTGACAACAGGAAGAAAATTCGGATCGGTGGAAATTTCGAAAATTCCAGTCGTATCCGTGGTTGGCACCCGTGCATAGAGGGTAAGACCAGACGCATTGAAATCAGAAATCGCCACTTCAAATGAGCCCATATCTAAGCCATCTGCCAAAATTCTTGGTAGTCCGCGTTGATCAGTGGTTAGGGCCGTGGCGCCGCCAGCATCAATTACGGGGGAATTAGGTAATGGAGGCATCGTCTGCGTGGGACCACCGTAATTACCAAGTTCAGCAAGCTCTGGATCGCCTGTTGTAAAATTTGGACTACCTGCCCACGTGCCAAAAAACTCCGGATTCGCAGGGGCCGAATTACGCACGACAATTGAGTTACGCATCGTTACGGTGCCAAAGAAGTCATTATAAACTCCGCCGCCAATCAGTGAGGCGGAATTATCCACCATCGTAATGTTATCGATAGTAGCCAAGCCACCGTTATAGAGACCACCGCCGTAAAAACTCGCTTGATTTTTAGTGATAGTACAATTTGAGATGGTAGGCACACCAAAATAATCCGAAAAAATACCGCCGCCCGCATAACTTGAGATGTTCTGATTAACGGTAGAATTTTTGATCGTCAATACGGATGAGTTAGAGACCGCACCACCATATTGTCCTGCTGCATTTAAAGAAAACGACGAACTATCAATGGTCATCGTGCTTGCAAAAGCATTGCAGACCGCGCCGCCGTAATTGAGGGCATAGTTTCCAGAAAAGGCGCAACGGTCAATCGTGCACGTTCCTTCATTGTAAACCGCGCCGCCAAAGCCGACGCTGACGGTTCCAATACCTCTGCCATTGATGAATGTTAGCTTGCGCAAGGTGAGATTACCAGCGCTCGTGACGCGGAAATGACGAGTCACGCTATTACCAGAAATGGTTAAGGTTCCAGTCAGCGATGTCGCGTCAACGGTCACATTACTTGCGACAACAATTTCACTGGCCAGCGTAATCGTCGAGCCACTCAATCCAGATGCGAAATCTACAGTGCCACCTGCCGCAACAGCCGCGCGAAGTGAACCAGTTCCCGTATCGCTGGTGTTCGTCACAGTCTCGCCAAAGCATTGAGAAACGAAAAACATCAGTGAAAGAAAAACGCCTAATGAAGAGAAAGGACTTTTCAATGTTATGCTTTTTTTCTTCGTTGCAGCAGCGCCAAAAAAGTTTTGCGTATCGTTAGACTTATCTTGCATCATCGTCTGAGCGAATGCGCTTACGCTATGAGTGCTAACAGTGGAAAATAGAAAAATATTTTTTATCATAGTATCCCAGAATTTACGTTGAGGCGAACTCTAATTGCTAATGCAACGGCTGTCAAATTTTTTTGAAATTTTGTTGGTTGAATTCGTTCGGGGTTAAAAAATTGTGGCGTTTTCTGGGGCGGTTGTTGAGTGCTTCTTGTGTTTCTTTGATTTGTTTTGCTGTGATGTCATAGAATTCGATTTTCTTGGGAAAGTAGTCGCGAATTAGGCCGTTTAGATTTTCGTTAGATCCTCGCTCCCAACTGTGGTAGGGCTTGGCGAAAAAGCATTGGCATTCTAACTGTTTGCTCACTTCCTCATGCAGCACAAATTCTGTGCCATTGTCGCTGGTCAGTGTGTGGATTTTACCTTTCAACGGTTTGAGCAGACGAATCAGGGCTTTGCTGACTGTGGTTGCTTGTTTGTCTTTGAGTTTTTCCATCCACAACAGCCCAGTGACGCGGTCATTGACGGTGAGAATGACTCCTGAGTGCCCTGCGCCTATGTGTTACGCGCGGAATTAATGTAGGTTGAGATTACGGAATTGAGATCGGAACAATTTCACTGTATTTCGGCACTGACGTAGGAAAACGTGATCATTGTGGTAGTGATTTGGTAAGATCCGTTACTACTTCCCGTATTGCGGCCGTAATGAGCCGGAGCTCTGCCCCGGACCCCGGGATTTTTTAGGCATTGCAGAGGGCTCCCGATGTCCGCATTCTTAACAAATTGCAGGGGGCATAACCACGCGATGTTGCGGATTATACCCCCTGACTTTTTTTGCGATACTATCGATCGCCCCTGTTTTGACTATCCCTTGACGAGTTGCTTCCCAGCATGGCCCGCCTCCGTTTGGTCAAAAGGATTGAGCCCAGGTGTCGGGCACGAAGTTGTTATTTTGTTCTGGGTTTTTGGTTGGTGACAACTAGAGGTTGGGCGGGTTCATCTTGGGCGTTATGCCGCCAGTGAGGTTGCATAAGTACGGCGTTGACTTGTTTGAGATCGACAATTTTAGTTTGGTCCCGAACGGCTTCGATCAGAGACCCGATGCAGAGGTTTTTGACGGCTCTCAAGGTTCCTTCGGAGAGGCGGAGGATGAGATTGACTGCCTCGTTGGTGAAGGTTTGGTGAGGAAGACCAGCGAGGTCGAGTTGTTGGTAGATAAACGAGGAGAGAGCGGTCGGTGCCAGGGCGTCGATTTTTGCGGAGTAGGTAACACGGCTTTTGAGGTCTTGTTGTGGGCGGAGTTGGATGGTGGTATTGAGTGATGGCTGGCCGATGAGGATGAGGTTGTGGTTTTTGGGGAAGTCTTCTAACAGAAGCCGGAGTTTATGGAGCGCGTCGACAGGCAGTAGATGGGCATCATCGATGATGGGGATGATGGTCTTTCCTTTGGCGTTGTACGCGCGTGCTTCGTTAATAAGACGGGCTTCGCATTTTGTATCATTGCCGAGTGTATCGAGCTGGAGAGCTTGGCAGAGAAGGCGCAGCAGGTTGGGCCAAGTGTGGAGTGAGCGGTTGATGACCGGCGTGATCCATTGCTTGGGATCATGACGGATGATGGCGTTTTTGAGAATGCTCTTGCCAGTTCCGGGTTCGCCAAGGATGAGGCAAAAACCGCCTTGCTGGCTGTGAACTTTGAGGATGTCGAAGTGACGCTGCTGATGATCGAGAAGTGGAGCGTCTTCATCGATGGAAAAAGGCTGATGGCTGATGCCGAAGTAGCTTTTGATCATAGTGTTGTTGGATGTTTGGGATGGTGGAAATATTGATGGGAATGGTTTGATGAGGCAGACGGATTAGAACTCGATGTCGGGTCTGCGGTCGTTGGAGATCATGTCGAGTTTGGTAGCCTCGCCGAGACGCTGCCCGTCCTGGTAAACCACAGGCGGGAAGTGGAGGTCGGGGCGATTATGGCGGATGGTGATGGTAGTGTTGCGCAGATCGCGGGGAGCCTCGTAGCGCATATTGTTGAAGCTAAATGTATTATCCACTCGGACTTTGCGGGTGCTTTCCAGGAGGAAAAGTTCGTCATTGAAAGGGCTCGCGGAAAGATAGCGCAGGCGGTTGAGATCCAGGCCGAAGCGGTCAAGGGGTTTCATTCCGAGGGTAGAATGTTCGCGGACGTGATAGGTATCCTCAATCCAACGGATGAACTCATGGTTAAGTTGTTCGAGACCGTTAATATGGCTGAGATCGCGGACGAGAAATTGGTCTCTGACTGTGCGGAAGAACCGCTCGATCTTGCCCTTGGCGGCACCATCCCGGACGGGTGTATGAATCAGCACAGTTGCGAGACGGGTGCAGATCATCGCAAACTCCTTCGAACTATAATTCGAACCATTGTCCACATAAACGGCCTTTGGAACACCACGCTTGTAGAGAGCTGTTTGGAAGCAATCGATAAGGTTGGGAGTGTCGTCAGCAGCGTAAAAAGCGCCGTGAGGCACGACGCGGGAAGCGTCGTCGATAAAGCAGATGAGGAAGGTTTTGATGGAAGCATTGATACCGTTTTTGAGGTAAGGCCCGTGCAGGGTATCTCCTTGCCAGAGATCGTTGGCATGAGGCTTGGCAAAAGCCAGTCGTGCCTTGCTGCTGTTGTGATCGACGGGTTTGAGGAGCTGGAAGCGTTTTACAATCAAGCGAAATGTCGTGGCCCCAACCCGCGAGCCTTGGAGTAGCCCGCGTTGGATGCAGACGCGGTAGATTTCAGTTATATTGTATTTTTTGCCGTGAAAAGAGGGAAGCACCTGCTCGATGGCTTCCAGCAGGTGTTCTGGCTCGACCTTGCGGCTGATGCCTTTGTCGGACCTGCCAGTATGATCGGTAACGCCGTTGCGCTGATAATAATACCACCAGGACTCGACGGTTTTTGGACTGAACTGGTGGGACTTCCCTAATTCATCCGTGAAGGTCATTTGGCTGACTGCTTTGTAGCGAGCCCGCTTCGTTTCTCCTTCGGCATATTCGAGTGCACCGAGCACCCGCATTCTCAAATAGTTGCTTACGCGTTTCATGGCGGCGCGGAGCCTGCCATAGCGCAGCGATGGGAATTGCTTCCTAAAGCGTGTTGCTGCATAAAAAGTCTGTGGAGCAAAATATAGGGCGATGTCAGTTGCTGGCTAACAGAATTAGATGAGCACCCAACGTGGCTGCACAAAAACAGAAAAGTCAGCAGGAAAAAAGGTGGCTTGGTGCTGCCACACGTGAGTCATCCGTTGATAGCCGTTTGAAGATCCAGCTGGAATGCGGCGATCGCGCAGAGTGCCTTGGGAAACGCAGCAGACAAGTGATGGAGAGTGTAGGGATCGGGTAAAGAGTCGGCTTTGCCCGGAGGAGGTATCTTCGCACAAAGCGCCGTGCGAATGTGGCTGGTAAGCTCAAGCCACTTGGCGATCCATCGGTACGCGGAACTTAGGGAAAAAGAGAAACGACCGAAATACCAAGCTCCATGAATGGACGGACGATGCGCGACTGCGCGCACAAGTGTCAGGATCTGCCCGGGTAGCAGAGAACATCGAGGAATCACTGCATTCCAAAGAACAGAAAAAGTGCGGCCGCATCCCTTGTTTGAACCGCGAGCGGAGCAGAAAAAGCGCATGCCTCTTTTATCATCGCCCGAGGCGGCTTGCAGAAATCCATGAGACAAAACCGAGGAAGGGTGACGGCAGTGTGGACACCCTGCCGCTTTAATCTTAAGGCGCATGTTCAAATAATCCAGTGAACCGGGCAACAGAACGCGACTGAATTTCACACGGCCACCTTATCACGCCACGCAAGCCCGTATTATTTGTTATTGTGACAAGTCGCCAGTCTCAATAAGACGGTCTTGTGAGTGTTCCACATTCCTAACAAGTGATCCCAGACTACTGTTCACAACCAGTCTCAATAACAAAATCATAGCTGTGGAACAATTGACTGGATTAGTGTAGAGAATTTGGCATACTCATCCCATGTCAATCACGCAAAAAACAGCCCCATTCTTCCTACGAAGGCCTGTTTTTTACACTGATGGACGCCTCCGGCCCTGACTTCTGGTCCGGCATGTCCAAGAGCCTCGGCAGCAAACGCCGGGAAATCACCGAGACCCACAAGCAGGCCGTGCTCGATCTGGTCAAAGCCCGCAAGGAAGGCCCGTTTGTGAAAATCTTCGACACCACCGACTTCGGCTACCGCGAGATCAAGGTGCTGCGTCCGCTGAAACTGCGCTTCGAGGTCCATGCCGAGTCGCTCGCCCGGCTCGACACGCAGGCGGGCTTCAAAAACCTGGCCGTGAGCAAAAAGAAAGCCGCCGCCGAGCAGAAGCAGGAGGAGAAAGAGGGCCGCGCCCTGCAAGCCGAGATCCGCGCCGCCCTGCAAACGCTCGCGGGCAAGCCCTACCTCAATCGCGAGAAGTTCACCGCCGCGCTGGAGGCCGCGCTCAAGACGGCGGGCTTGAAGCTCAAAGCCCCCGTGCTCAAAGCCATCCTCGCTGGCATCGGCGAGCGCGATGATGCCGCCGAAATCTGCCGCGACAGCAGCGGCCACCCCGAGCCGGATACCGACCTGAACGACACCGAGAATGTGCCGCTCAAGGAAAACGTGCAGACCTACTTCGCCCGCGAGGTCACCCCGCATGTCCCCGATGCGTGGATTGATCCCACCACCTGCGATGCCAAGGACGGCCAGGTGGGCCGCGTCGGCTACGAGATTCCGTTCAACCGGCACTTCTATGTCTTCCAACCGCCCCGCACCCTCAGCGCCATTGATGCCGACCTGAAAGCAACCACCGACCGCATTCTCACGATGATTGGGGGGCTGACCCAATGAGCTTCCCGCGTTATCCGAAATACAAACCCAGCGGCGTGGAATGGCTGGGGGACGTGCCGGAGGGATGGGTTGTGTGTGCGCCAAAGAGGCGAATCAAGTCAGCCGCCGGGGGAACTTTGATTAAAGGCATGTGTTCCGATGAATTTTCAGAGGGACTGTTTCCGGGCTTCAGTGCCTCAGGGCAAAATGTCTGGTTGGAAGAATACGCTTACGATTGCCCCGCAATTGTGCTCAGCGCAGTCGGTGCTCGATGCGGCAAGGCTTTCAAAGCCGATGGCCATTGGGGTGTGGTGGCCAATACTCATTGCCTTTTCCCGCTGCCAAATTCGGACCGGGATTACCTGTGGTATCTGACGAACCAAGAGGACTGGTGGGAAAAGGGCGGCAGCGCTCAGCCTTTCGTGAAGGTAAGCGAAACAATGGCGCGGCCTTGGGTCTTCCCGCCGCTCCCCGAGCAAACGGCCATTGCGGAGTTTCTGGACCGGGAGACGGCGAAGATTGATGAGCTGGTGGCGGAGCAGCGGCGGCTGATGGAACTGCTGAAAGAAAAACGCCAGGCCGTCATCTCCCACGCCGTCACCAAAGGCCTCAACCCCCACGCCCCCATGAAGCCTTCCGGCATCGAATGGCTCGGGGAGGTGCCAGCGGGGTGGAAAGCAATGCGTTTCCGTTATTTGACCAAACAGATTGTCGATGGAACGCACTTCACCCCAACCTATGTCGATGAAGGAGTTCCATTTCTACGGGTAACCGATATCACGTCTCCGCATCTGAAGTTGGATGAGGTGAAACGAATACCACAGTCAGAACACGACGAGTTGATTAAGCGGTGCAGGCCCATAAAAGGAGATTTATTGCTGTCAAAAAACGGGACCATTGGCGTGCCGCAGGTTGTAGAGTGGGAATGGGATTTCAGCATTTTCGTGAGCCTGTGCCTGATTAAGCTGAAGCCTGCGTTGAACGTCTACTTTGCGCGATATGTGTTCTTATCCAGCACGATAGAAATCCAAATTAACGAGGAGACCAAGCAGAGCACTGTGATAAATCTTCATTTAGAAAAGATTGCTGCGTTTAAATTTCCAGTTCCACCAATTGAGGAGCAGAGTGCGATTGTTCGATACCTCGACCAAGAACTGCCTAAATTCGACAGCCTCACCGCCGAAGCGCAACGCGCCATCGACCTCCTGCAAGAACGCCGCACCGCGCTGATCTCCGCCGCCGTCACGGGGCAGATTGATGTGCGCCAACAATCTAACACCAGAGGAGCCGACTAATGGACTACCAGAAAGAATTTATTGTTGATTTCGCCAAGAGAACTCGTGCGAATCTTGAAACCATCGAACGCGACAAGGGTTCCGGGGTCTATGAAGTCACCCAGCTCTTAAACTCGATGCTTGGATTGTTGGTCTTCCCGCAACAAAACTACATGGATAAAATCCCCGAAACGCCATGGCAGGACCTCGTCAAATCAGGCTGGCCAGAGATCAAAGTAATCAAAGGCAAACCATCCTTTGATAACCTGAGGCAGCTGATTCGAATGCTACGAAATGGCGTCTCACATTGCAATGTCAGGTTCATCGCGGACAACAACAAACAAATCACCGGACTGCGTATTTGGAACAATGCAGGCGGAGATAGTCTGAAACGAAAAAATTGGGAAGCAGAACTAAGCATCGCAGACCTTCGCTCTATCGCCATCAACTTTATTGAGTTAATAGAATCACAAGTGAAAGCCAAATAAATAAACCACCTTACAACTCATCATGGCCAAGAAGAAACGAGCAATCAATACAGGTTCCCAGTCCATTCCGGCACAAGCTCGAAGAGAACTTTATGGCAATGCTATCGCTCGCATTACTAACGCGATCGAACATCGCTTTCCACTTGAGGCAATTGCGTTGCTCGAAAGCATGATGGCGGATCGACTGGAGGCGCGGTTGGCATGTATTCATAAGCAAGATCCAGAGAAACTAAATTTTTCTACGCTTGGGAAATTGACCCAAGACCTATCCAGCAAAGCATTGAAGGAAAGTCCCGAGGCGATCGCTATCTACAAGAAAGCCAATACTTGGGCGCATCGTCGCAACGCAGCACTTCATGAAATGATTAAGCTAGCGGAAGGTAGCGAGGAAGTTTGGGCCACAAAGGTCAATGAGGCGCAAGAGACCGCCGAAACTGGGCTCCCGCTTTTTCGTGAATTAGATGCATTGGTCAAAAAACTGAACAAACCGCCGCGTCGAACCTTAGCAAAAAAACAAAACCGGAACTAACCATGCCACCTAAGATCACCACTGAAGCCGCGTTTGAAGAACACATTGAAGACGTTCTGATCAATCAGCACGGTTTCTTCTCCGCCAAGCAGGAAGACTACGACAAGAAGCTGTGCCTGCGGCCTGAGACTGTCATTTCCTTCATCCGCGCCACGCAGACCAAAAAGTGGGCGGACTACTGCGAGTTGACCGGCGACAAAGACCAAGCCGCCCGCAACCTGCTCAAACGCATCAAGGAAGTGGTGGACAAAGAAGGCACGCTGCACGCCCTGCGCAAAGGCTTCGACGTGATTGGGGCTGGGCATTTTGACCTTTGCTACTTCGAGCCGACCAACCCGGTGGCGGAGGAGAGCCGTCGGCTCTATCAGGAAAACCTCCTGCATGTGCAGCGGCAGTGGAAGTTCTCCGAAGCCGACGAGAAGTCGCTCGACATGGGCATCTTCCTCAACGGCCTGCCCATCTTCACTATCGAGCTGAAGAACCAGATCTCTGGGCAGAACATCGCCCACGCGATGAAGCAATACAAAGACACCCGCGACCCCAAGGAGCCGCTGTTCCGCTTCAAGCGTTGCCTCGCCCACTTTGCCGTGGACAACGACCTCGTCTATGTGACCACGGAACTGGCCGGGGCGAAGACGCGGTTTCTCCCCTTCAACCAAGGCCATGACGGCGGCGCGGGGAATCCGCCGTGCAAGGTGGGCTACGCCACCAGCTACCTGTGGCAGGAAGTCTGGCAGAAGCCGCGCATCCTCGACCTGATCCAGCGTTTCATCCGCGTGGTGGACTTGCTGGATGACAAGGGCAAGAAGACCGACAAGCAGCAGCAAATCTTCCCCCGCTTCCACCAACTCACCTGCGTGCGCGAACTGTGTGCCGATGCCCAGAAGCACGGCGCGGGGCGGAATTACCTCAACCAGCAAAGCGCAGGCAGCGGCAAGACCAACTGCATCGCGTGGCTGGCCAACAGTCTCGCCACGCTGCACACCACGAAGGGCGCACCGGTTTTCAGCTCGGTGATCGTCATTTCCGACCGACGTGTGATTGACCGCCAGCTCCAACGCACGCTGGGGCAAGTGATCGAGACACCGGGGATGTTGGTGAACATCGCCTCCGATGACGGCATGACCTCGAAGAATCTCAAGCAGGCGCTGGAAGACGGGAAGCGCATCATCGTGACCACGCTGCAAAAGTTTGGCGTGATCATGGACAGCATGGGCGAGCTGCCGGGCGAACGCTTTGCGGTGATCGTGGACGAAGCGCACTCCTCGCAGGCCGGGACAGCGGCCAAAGCGGTGCAGAAGGTTTTGTCCTATGCCTCCGAAGACGAGCAGAAGGACGAAGAGGAAAAGACGGTGGAGGATCGGATTCTGGAAGAGCTCAAAACACGCGGGCCGCAGAAGAACGTGAGCTACTTCGCCTACACGGCCACGCCCAAGCCGGAGACGCTGCAACAGTTCGGCACCAAGCAGGCGGATGGCACCTTCAAGCCATTCAGCCTCTACACCATGCGGCAGGCGATCGATGAGAAGTTCATCCTCGATGTGCTCAAGAATTACACGACTTACGACCAGTATTGGGCGCTGCTGAAGAAGGTGAAGGACGATCCCGAGTTCGACGGCGGCAAGGCAAAGTCGCTGCTCAAACAGTTCGTCAGCCGCCACGAGCGCACCATCGCCAAGAAGGTTGCCATCATCGTGGAGCATTTCCAAGGCACCGTCAGCGACAAACTAGGCGGCAAAGCCAAGGCGATGATCGTGACCTCTTCCCGCCTGCACGCCGTGCGCTACAAGCTGGCTGTGGACGCCTATTTAAAAAAGCTGGGCAGCCCCTACAAGGCGCTGGTGGCCTTTACCGATGTGGTGAAAGACACCAAGGACGGCCAGGAATACACCGAAGCGAAGATGAACGGTTTCGCTGACTCGGCGACGGGCGACCGCTTCGAGGGCGATGAATACCGTTTCCTGATCGTTGCCAGCAAGTTCCAGACGGGCTTCGATCAACCCAAGCTGCTGGCGATGTATGTGGACAAGAAGCTCAGCGGCGTGGCCTGCGTGCAAACGCTCTCGCGCCTGAACCGCACCACCGCTGGCAAGGAGGAAACCTTCGTGCTGGATTTTGAGAACACGGCGGAGGACATCGAGAAAGGCTTCCAGCCGTTCTATGACCGCGTCACCCTTTCCAAGGAGACCGACCCGAACCAACTCTACAACATCCGCACAGATCTGGATAAATTCGCGATTCACACGGCGGCGGATCTGGATGCGTTCGCCAAGAAGTGGTTCACCGCCAAGCGGCAAATCGAGATGCTACAAGGTGTTGCGAACCCGGTGGCCAAGATATGGCAGGCGCAACCCGAAGAAGAACAAGTGGACTACAAATCAAAGGCACGGGATTTCGTGAAGCTCTATGCGTTCATCTCCCACCTAGTCCCGCTGCGGGATGTGGGGCTGGAAAAGCTGTATGTCTTCCTGCGCTTCCTGCTCCCACTGCTGAAAGGCAAGGATAAGTCGAACCCGCTGGAAGTGCTGGCCATGGTGGACATGGAAAAACTGGCTGTGCGCAAAAAAGACACGAAGCACATTGGCCTCAAGCGTGGAGAGGAGAAGGTGGACCCACTCAACTACGGCGGCGGCGCGACCTTGACGGAAGAGGAGCGGGAAGCGCTCTCAACGATCATCGACGACCTCAACACGCGGTTTGGCACTTCCTTTGCCGAAGACGAGATGATCATGGCGAAGCATTTGATGAAGAAAATTAGCGAGGACGAGGCACTCCAGCAGCAGCTCAAGAACGGCTCGCCGCACGCGATCGAGGCGATGTTCCAGCAGGTGGCAAAAGATGCCTTTGAAGACCTCGTAAACGACAATTTCAAGTTCTACAAGAAAGTCAGCGAGGACGAGGAAGTGTCGAAGGAATTTTTTGCGCGGCTGTTTGAGTGGTATGTGGATGGGCGCAAGAAGTCACCTCCGAAGAAGTAGAGCTCACCACCTAAACCGCCCAAGCCATCGCCGTGATGCTGGAGAAACACGGCATCGCCTGCGACCTGATGCACGGCTTCCACTGGGACAAGTGGACCACCGGCAAACCCACCGAAACGCCTCGCGCTTGTCCCCGCCGTGAAGAAGTTTGCGGATTTCGGCGCCTTGACTCCCATCCTGGCACGCCTCACCCGCACGCCGGGGTTTGCGTTCTTTATCATTGCGCATCCTACACCCTTCACTAGTCTCTTCCCATCTCATGCCCGCCAAACGCAAAGCCTCTTCAGAGACCTCCACCGCCACCATCGGCTTCGAAACCGTGCGCAGCCTGTAATCGCCATGCAGCCCTACGTTCCCCAATCACTGCCGATCACGGATTTGGACTACCGCCTGCTGCTCCCCTTAGTGGGACAAGCCAATGCAGCGCTAGCTCGTTATGATGGGCTTTTGCAGGGGATTCCTAACCCCGAGGTGATGCTCTCTCCCTTGACCACGCAGGAGGCGGTGCTTTCCTCAAAAATCGAAGGCACGCAAGCCACGGTAGATGAGGTGCTGGAGCAGGAGGCGGGATTGCTGCGGGAAGGGGAGAAATACAAGGACATCCAGGAAATTTCCAACTACCGGCAGGCGCTCCATCTCGCACGCCGTCACTTGGAAATGTATCCGCTCCGGCTCAGCTTCGTATTGGAGCTGCACCGCATTTTGATGGATAGCGTGCGTGGGCAGGATAAAACGCCGGGGGCGTTCCGGCTGGATCAAAACTGGATCGGGCGGGCAGGATGCTCGATGGAACAAGCCAGCTTCGTGCCGCCGAATCCGCTGCAGTTGATGGATTATTTGGAAGCATGGGAGAACTACCTCGGTGCCGATGACCTGGACGCCCTGCTCCAGACTGCGGTGATGCACGCCCAGTTTGAGCTGCTCCATCCCTTTAAAGATGGAAACGGCAGGATCGGGCGTATTTTGATTCCGCTGTTTCTTTACCAGAAGCGCGCACTGTCCCAGCCGATGTTCTACCTCTCGGAGTATCTGGAAGCACACCGCGAAGAGTATTACGCGCGGCTCAAGGGCATTTCAGAAAGCCAAGATTGGGGCGGATGGGTGGCTTTTTTCCTCCAAGCCATTATTGATCAAGCACAGCAAAATGGGACCCGGGTAAGCGCTATCCGTGCGCTTTATGAAGAAATGAAAGTGGCCACCCAGGCCGCCACGCGCTCCCAATACACCGTGCATCTGCTGGATGCCATTTTTGCAAAACCCATTTTCCGAGCCGCCGATTTGGTGAATCACTTTTCAGAGAACTACTCGATCCACAAGAAAACCAGCTCCGGCCTTTTGCGTCAACTCAAGCAGGCAAACATCCTGCGTGACCTTCAGCCAAGCGGAGGTCGCCGCTCTGCGGTGCTTTGTTTTCCCAGACTCATCAATCTGGCAGAGGGGAGGTCAGTCCTATGAGCAGAATCAATGGGAGCCTCCGGGCTCCACAAAAATACATTATGGAGCGCGAATCTTATTTTAGGCTCCATTAATGGATTTATGGTGCACACAGGCTCCTCAAACGCTCCCCGTGTAGCATCCAGCCAAAACCATAAGCCATGCCCATTGCCGAACAAAACGGCATCGCCGCCAAAAACATCCGCAGTATTTGAAGCGCCATGAGCAACGAAATCACCCCTTTTGAAGCGATCCGCCGGATGAGCCCGGCGGGCAACGAATTTTGGTCCAGCCGAGACTTCGCGAAAGTGCTTGGCTAAGCCGACTACCGTAACTTTCAGTCCGTCATCGAGTCCGCCCGCACGGCCTGTTTCAATAGCGGCCAGCGGGTGGAGGATCATTTCGTTGAAGTCACCGATATGATCGAAATCGGCAAGGGCGGGCAACGTCCGGCCAAGAGCATCAAGAAGTTGGAGTCCAAGGCACGAAAGGCACTCAACAAACCGAAGTCATGAAACTCCACTTTGAACCAAATCTCGACTACCAGCTTCAGGCGATTGATGCCGTATGCGATCTCTTCCACGGGCAGGAAATCTGCCGCACCGAGTTCACCGTCACGCGGGATCGTGCAGACATGCAAGCGCGCATGGCCTTTGCGGAAAACGATCTCGGCATCGGCAATCGGCTGACGCTGCTGGATGAGGAGTTGCTGGCGAATCTCCACGCCATCCAGCTCCGCCACGGCCTGGCACCCTCGGAGAAACTCGCGTCCGGAGATTTCACCGTGGAGATGGAGACCGTCACTTCCGCTCCCGTGACCCTCGACGAAGGCGACATAGAACTACCGGACATCCTCACCGATCTCCAGGACAAGACCTCACTCACCCGCCGCAGCATCCACCGCAGCCTCGTGCACAGTGGGCGGCTCGATGATTTCAAGCGCAACCCTCAGCAATTCATCGAATTCGCCGCCACGATCATCAACAGCAGCAAGCGCATGGCTCTGGTGGACGGCATCAAATACCAGCGCATCGGCGCGGAAGAATACTACGCACAGCAACTCTTCGAGACGGAAGAACTCACTGGCTACCTCAAATCCATGATCGATGCAGAGAAGAGTTTCCACGAGCAAGTCATCTACCAGTTCGCCACCGAACGCAGCTTTGCTGAGCAGTTGGAAATGAATGAAGCGATCAAAGTTTACGCCAAGCTTCCTGGCTGGTTCAAGGTGCCCACACCGCTAGGCCCCTACAACCCCGACTGGGCCGTGCTCGTGGACAAAGACGGCACCGAGCGGCTCTACTTCGTCGTCGAAACCAAGAGCAGTCTGTTTACGGATGACCTCCGCGACAAGGAAAGCGGCAAGATCAAATGCGGCGCAGCTCATTTTGCAGAGCTAGCCGCCCACAACAGCCCCGCCGCGCAATTCATCAAAGCGACAAATCTAGACGACTTGCTGCAGAATCGCTGATTGCGCCAAGCCGCATAGTACGATGCCCTCGGCGCGGCAGACCGCCAACCTCTTTTACTCCACCGGCATCCCCGTCTGCATCCTCGTGCTCAAAAAGTGCAAAAAGCCCAACGACGTGCTCTTCATCAACGCCGCCAAAGACCCCTTCAAGATCGTCATCGTGCGCGACATTTACCGTTCTGGGCTTGAATTCTTCTTTAAACGCAAACCGGAACTGGAGATGTCCGGCTGCTCAAAGCCTTTCTATTCAGGGGATTGCTTCTTTAAAAACAAAACGGGATGATGCCGAACGAATGCGTCATCTGGCACGCCCTACATGGCCTTTGAGAAAGGGCTGGCTAGTTCCAACGCTGCGCCGACATCCGCGGCCATACGCCGGTGCAGGCCAGCGGGCGCGAGCATTTGCACGAGTTGCTGAACCGGGCGAGCGGCGGCGTGGTGCACGGGTTCCACTGGGTCAAGTGGACCACCGGCAAACCCACCGAACGCCTGACGCTCATCCCCGCCGTGAAGAAGTTTGGGGATTTCCGCGCCTTCTTCCAAGAAGGCAGCGATCTCGCCCATGGGCATTTGAACTACGAGACCGTGGCCTGTGATTAAGCCGTCAGGCCCAGCAGGTTGGTGAGGCATGGCGGCTGGAAGCCGCCGCTACGTATCGCGTCGTCAACGGCAAGCCCGCCCCCACCAACAAGGATAGCGGCATCAGCAACGATGCCCGTCTCTGGGCCACTGCAACCATGGGCAACCGCAAGCATCCCGTGGAACTGTTCCTGTGGGTAATCACCGCAAGCCGGGAGACGATGAAGCCGTTGAATGCGCTGCCGAAGCGGGATATGAACCATGATGAGCGAGAACGCAATAATCCCAGCTGCAGGTGCGCGCCATGATGCAGGCATTCCCTTGTCGGGTCATTTTATCGGCAACAGGTCACGGTTGCCGCACCTTATGGGTCGCAGCGTTTGCCGTCGATCATGCGGGCGATGCGCAGGGGATTGGCGTCCTTGAGTTCATCGGGCAGTTGTTCCTGCGGGGCGTTTTGCCAGGCGACGGGTCGGCAGAAGCGGTAGGCGGCCATGGTGCCGACGCTGGTGCTGCGTCCGTCGGATGTCGAGGGATAGGGCCCGCCGTGGACCATGCTGTGGCTCACATCCACGCCGGTGGGGAAGCCGTTGAAAATAATTCTGCCGGCCTTGCGTTCGAGAATTTCCATCAATGCGGCGGCGGCGGCGAGATCGTTTGTCGTGCCGTGCAGGGAAGCGGTGAGTTGTCCTTCCAACGAGTTGGCCGCAGCGGTGATTTGCTCCCACGTTCCGGTCACGATCAAACTGGCGGGACCGAACATTTCATGGGTCAGCGTGGGGTTTTGCAGAAAAGTCGCGGCATTGCAGCGGAAGACCACCGGCGCGCCTTGGCCGGGTGCGGGGATTTTTTCACTGGCGATTTTTTCGACTCCCTCGTGCCCGGCCGTGGCGTTGGTGGCATCGAGGTAAGCCTGGCAAATGCCGGCATTGAGCATCACGCCGGGTGCCGCATCGTGGATCAAAGAGGTCAGTTTTTCCAAAAACGCCGATTCCGATCCTTCGGGCAAAAAGACCAGACCCGGATTGGTGCAGAACTGGCCGACCCCCAAGGTCAGGGACTGGAAAAACCCTTCGGCGAGGGCCGGGGCTTTTTCTGCCAGAATTTCCGGAAGCATGACCACGGGATTGATCGAACTCATTTCCGCATAGACGGGAATCGGCTCGGGTCGTGCGGCGGCGGCATCCATCAGCGCCCGACCTCCGGCGCGGGAACCGGTGAAGCCGACGGCCTTGATTTGCGGGTGTTTGACCAGGGTCATGCCGACATCGCGACCACCGCCGTAGAGCAGGGAAAAAACGCCCTCGGGCATGCCGCATTGTTGGGCGGCCCGAATCACGGCGGCGGCGACAATTTCCGCAACGCCGGGATGCGAGGAATGGGCCTTGACGATCACCGGACAACCGGTGGCCAGCGCGGATGCGGTGTCGCCCCCGGCCACCGAGTAGGCCATGGGGAAATTCGATGCACAAAAGACCACGACCGGACCGACAGGACGAAGCATCGAACGCAGATCGGGCTTCGGCAGCGGCGTGCGGTCGGGCTGCGCGTGTTCGATGCGCGCGTCCAGCCAGGAACCGTCGTCGAGCATCGCGGCGAAGAGGCGGAGTTGACCAACCGTGCGTGCGGTTTCGCCGCGCAAGCGTGCTTCCGGCAGTCCGGTCTCCGCTGTTCCGCGCGTCCAGATCGCATCGATGGATGCCTCGATCTCGCTGGCGATCGTGCGCAGAAAATCCGCGCGGGTGGCGGCGGGAAGCTGTCGATAGGCGGGAAATGCCGCGGCGGCGAGTTGCACGGCCGATTCGACCTCATCCGGCGAGGGGGAAGCGAAGCCGGGTTCCATGACCTCACCGGTGGCGGGGTTGGTTGCGTGGGATAGGGGACCGTTGTGCACGCCGCGGGAATAGCCGATAAATGAAGTCGCTGTCATGGTAGGATTGTGGTGATGCGGAGTGTTACTGCATCTGCAAGCATTTGGCAAGAAGGTGTGCTCCGAATTGTGGGAATGCATAATTTCACATGAATTGCTTGACAGCTTGGGCACTTTCCCTTCCTAGTATCGCCGATGAAATTACCTCTGATCGGACTACTGGCCACTGGATTGTTTGCCGCCGCGCACCCTGAGAACGGGACCGAGCCAGGCAAGGATGTGCTTCACCCCGTGCAAGTGGGCAACGGCCCCTGGTTGTTTGAAACCGTGCCCGGTTGGGGGAAACTGCCCGATGGAAAAAACCTCGGCCCCACGCACGGAACCGTTCTCAGCGGGGCGGATGGGAAAATTTACTACAGCACCGATGCCGACATGTCGGTGATCGTCTATGAACCGGACGGCAAGTTTGTCAAAAACATCGCTCCCGAATGCGTCGGATTTCATGCGATGGCGATGCGTTCGGAAAATGGCAAGGACGTGATCTACGGGGCGCAGTTGAAAAAAGGCCGCGTTTGCAAAATCGACACCGACGGGAAACTGCTGTTGGAAATTCCCAACGCATCAACGGTGGAAGTCAAAGGCGGATGGAACGGCTTGACCGCTGTCACTGTTGCGGCCGATGGCTCGATTTTTGCCGGGACCGGTTATGGTGCCCAGTTTATCCACAAATTCGATGCCACCGGAAAATGGCTCAAGACCTTTGGTGGTCCGGGGGGGGGCGACGGTCAGTTCAATACCTGCCACGGGCTGGCGATTGACAACCGCTTTGGCGCGCCTCGTTTGCTGGTATCGGACCGCGGCAATCGTCGCCTCGTCCACATGGACCTCGAAGGAAATTTCATCGGCGTGCACTCGAAAGGCCTGCGGCTTCCCTGCATGGTTGACATCATGGGTGACTATTGCGCCGTGGCGGAACTGGAGTCGCGCGTGACCATCCTCGACAAGGACGGTGTGCCGGTCGCGTTCCTCGGCGACAACCCCAACAAGAAACAGTGGGCGAATTTCGGCGTGCCTCCCAATGAATTCGTCGAGGGGATTTTCACCGCGCCCCATGGATTGTGCTTCGACAAGACCGGCAACATCTACGTCCAGGACTGGAATGCCACCGGACGCGTGACCAAACTGGTGAAGAAATAATCGCGCGGATCGGGCGCTTCAGTCATAGAGGCCGGATGTCTTGATGTATTGCAGGACATTCGCATTCAACCATTCCTTTTTCAGGTGGTCGGGCGAGTTGCGCTCGCGAAGTACCGATGCCGAAGCCGGGTGGGCGCCTTCCAGGGCGATCATGCGGTAGCCTGTCTTTTCCGCGGGATATTCATTTCGCGCAAAAACAAGAAATGTCACAAGCCGGGCCAAGATCTCGGGATGTTTCCATCGCGGCAAGGCATCCCATTGGTCACAGCCCATGATCCAAAACAACGATGCTTCGGGAAATTTTTCGGCAAAATGCCCGGCGGTAAGATAACTGTAAGGAGGTTCCGAACTGACGGCATCAAAGTCGTCGACCGACATCCAGGGAGTCCCGGCGGTGGCGAGGTGAAGCATTTCGAGGCGTTGTTCTACAGTCGCGGTCGACGCGGCTGATTTATGCGGCGAATGGCGGCAGGGCAGGAAAATGACCTGGTCGAGCCCGCACTGCTCGAAGGCGGATCGGGCGATGAATAGATGGCCCTCATGCACGGGGTCGAACGTGCCGCCGAACAGCGCGATTTTTTTCGCTGCCTTCACGCGGTGGATTTTTGCTCGAATTCCCGTTTGGAAATTTTGCGGCATTCCGCGACAAAATGGTTGCAGGCCTCGCGGCAGAGCAGGGGAATCGCGTTGGGTTCCGTTAGACCACTGCCGATGCCGTCAAAGCGCGATGCATCGCTGTCGTCCAGAGGCGTGTCCTGATCGAGCTGCCAAAGGATTTTTTTCGCGCACTGGTGAGCGGGACCACAGACATCCTGGACCAGTTGCTGGGCACCGGCATCGCTGATGCTGCCGGCGAAACGATACATTCCCGTTTGCCGACCGAGTTTGACGCGCAGATTCTCCACTTGCAGCGTGCCGCGCTGTTGAGCCACCCAGAGACCAAACGAGGCCGGATAAAATCCCTCGATGGCTGCGAGTAGTTCTTCAATCGATGCCAGATGCATCACCCATTGACGCCGCAAATTGAGCTGGCCCTTGGTGAATCGATATTCGTTCGCCTCGGAGTATGTCGAAATGTCGCGCGCCTGCTGTGGATCAGCCACGATCATGAAATCCTCCGGTTGTCCCAGCGCGGCGACTACCGTCTCGCGGTCGTCTTCATGACAGAGCACGCAAAAGTGATCGACCGCACCTGCGGGCCGCGATGCTCCGTGGAGGATTTCAATTTGTCCGATCCGGTGAAACCCTTGGGACAGCAGATGTTCGAGCCATTGTAGCAATGTCATGATGGTGTGTGGCTTGTGTCGAAGTCGTGAATTTGATCGAGGATGACATCGGCCATCATTCGGTCGGTGCCGATAGCCGAAGAATAAAAGAGATTGCGGCCATGAAGATGATGCGGGTTGTGACGGAAGACCTCCCGCTGGCTCGCGGCAGCACCCACCTCTGACTCGATCCCCAGCAGGACCGGGATGTCCTGAAACGAATGCAAGCCGTCGGCGATGAAAAAAGGAACCACCACGACGTGGGCAGTTTGCGCCATCTGGTGCCAGTCCGCGATGAACGGCTGCTCCTCCATGTAGGCGTCGATCACCGCCGCGTAGGGTACTTCCGACTGCTCACGCAGCAGTGCGCACTGGTTCTTGATCGCCTTGGTGCTGTTGGCATTCAAGCCGGTGCCGTGGCCGACAATGATCAGGGTGGTTTCGCGAGGATCGATACCGGGCGCCACTTCCCGGGCTCGTCGCAAGAGCAGTTGTGTCATTGATGGATGGACGCCCACCGGCGCGCAATAGTGGAAGGTTTTGCCGCGCACGACTGTCGTGTCTCCCTGCAGTTCCAGTTCGCGGGGAATCACCTCCTGGGTGAAGTATCCCTCGCTGATGAAATCCGGCACCACATAGATCTCCTCGCAATCGGTCAGGTACCATGCTTCGCGGAAAGAAGGTTCCTCTTTCCAAAAAATGCAGTGCACCTCGGCGAAAAGGTTCCGATTGCGAATTTCGGACGCGTGATCGAAATAGGGAACGGACGAGTCGGGATTCTCGGTGGAACCATGACCGGCGATGAACAAGGCGCTGTGCGGCTTTGGCTGAATCGGCATCGGCGACATACATGGGAGAGGATCTTTCGTTTGTAAAATGATAATTGCGGGAAATGGGAAAAACGTGTGTAAAATGCTCCTGTGCTTGAAAGCCTGCATGTTTGGAATGACCCGGAGCCAAGGAATGGCTTCGAAAACATGGCGGTGGACGAACTGCTATGGGGGACTTGCACTGCGCCATTGCTACGGGTCTACCGATGGAAAGGAGCTTGGTTGAGTATGGGATACTTCAGCAGCTTGCAGTGCTTGCAGGAGCTGTTCCCCTCCTGGCAGGGCGGGGTGGTTCGCCGTCCGACCGGCGGCGGAATCGTCGATCATCGCCAGGACTGGACCTACTCGCTGTTCGTTCCTCGTGGTTTCCCGTTGGCGGAGATGTCTGCGGTCGATGGTTACCATCTCATCCATTCCGCCATCGCCCGGTTGATCCAGAAACAAGGAATCGCGTCAACCTTGTGCGGGAAAGTTCGCGGCAACGGTTCAGAATTTTGCTTTGATAGTCCCGTAGCGAATGATGTGTTGGACCACCTCGGCCATAAAATCGCAGGTGCCGGTCAGCGGCGCGGACGAAACGGCTTATTGCACCAGGGTTCGATCTCCCATGAACCGTCGAAAAATTTTGCTCTCGAATTGGCCCGTCAACTGTCCAAAAGGGTGGGTTTCTGCGCCCCTGTCATCGATCCTGGGTCGCTGGCAAAACTTGTCGAAACCAAGTACGCCAGCAACACCTGGACGGCAAAAAAATAAGTGGCCATGGGAGATTCTCCAAGGCAATCCTTTACAGCGTGGCCGCCCGCTGTAGAATGCCTGTCACATTCAAACCCTAACCATGCAGACGGAAGCAGCCGATGAAGACACGGATGCCGACTTGGTATTGATGGCCCAGTCGGGAGACATGCGCGCCTTCGATGCCTTGATCCGCCGTCACGGCAGGAAACTTTATGCGATGGTTTACAACATGACCTCGCATCACGAGGACACCAACGATTTGTTGCAGGACATTTTCGCCAAAGCCTTCCAGTCACTGGGAAAATTTCACGGCAAGTCGACGTTTTACACCTGGCTTTACACAATCGGCATGAACACGACGCTCAATTTCCTCAAAAAGCGCAACCGTCGCAGTGGTTTGAGCCTGAATGAACTCGATCAGGCGGCATTTTCGGATCCTGCGCTGATCGACTCCCGCGTTGAGGCCAACCCGGTTGCTTTATTGGAATTGAAAAATTTGCAAAAAAGATTGAACGAAGCGATGCAGGAGCTGTCCAACGAGCACAGAGCTGTGGTTACCATGTTTGATATTCAAGGCGTATCGCATTCCGACATTTGTGAGATTTTGAAAGTCAGCGAGGGCACGGTGCGGTCCCGGTTGCATTACGCTCACCAATTTCTTCAGGGACGTCTTCAGGATCTCGTTGGAAAAAATTTTGAAACCACTTGCTCTATTGGGGATGACATGCATGGTTCGCAGCGTTCGCTGTGAATCAAACCAGGCGATGAGATCGATCCGAGACCAGCTGAGAGTGAAGCGGTATGAGACGCCGCAAGATGGTTACATGGATGATATCGTCAAGGAGTTCCATCGGCGGCAGCGGGTCGCGGCAAGGCACGCCCGTCCAGCGGATTTTGCAGGACTTCTAACTCAATGCCTTCGTGAAGTAACAGCCGCGAAATGGATATGTGCGGCGGTGCTGGGCTATGCCGGCTTCATGACATGGTTGTTGGTCACGCCGTCGGTTGAAGACAAGCAAAGGGGGGCGTTGCCCAAACGTGTGTACAATCCGCTACCAGAGATTCTGAAACCTGCGAAACAATTCAAACGTGACGGTGAAAAACCGGATAAGAAAGTCGCACCCGTCAAGACAGTTCCACCGCATCCTTTTTGATGATTGGCACGATTCATTTCTTGACTTCGGCGGTCCCCGGGTCGTAGTCTTTCGCACCGCACCGCCCTGTCACCGGGCCGCATCAAATCCTTACTTAAGATCATGAACACCAAGATACTCTACTCAGTGCTGGCGCTTTCCTCTGCTGCCATTGTTCCGTCGTGCATTCCTTACGACGAAAATGGTCATCCGATTCCGCAGAAGAAGACCACCAGTGCGGTCACTGATCCCAAACAGCAGGAGTTGGAAGCAAAACGTGAGGTCCTGCGAAAAAAAGAGCTTGCCCGCAAACGCGAGCTTGAGGCGCAAAACGGCGGTCGGAAGCAGGACGAGTCAACGAGCGGCGAGGAAGAGCGCGGCATAACTGACACTACCGACCCTGAACCGAAACCCAAAACAACTCCCAAAAATCATCCGGTTGCGGCAGCTGTTCCCGGCAAGGAGGGATTCGTTTTCAGTCCTTTCAACAACAAAGTTGTTGATGTCCGCGGCATAGCCAGCGGCACATTGGTGGCTGATCCGCAGTATCCCGCGTCCGAGAAGAAGCACTTCCGCGTGCCCTGAGCAGTGCCAACATGCATTGCTTTCTCATGACCGCCGGGCCCGTAGCCCGGCGCATTTTTTTCCATGATTGAACAAAAGAACATCTGTGTGCTCGGAGCCGGCTTGCTGGGCGGTTCGATTGCCCTCGCCACCCGGGAAAGCCACCGGACCACCCTCTGGTCGCGGCGCGATGAAACCATTGAGCAGGCAAGGGCGCTTGGATTGCGGGCTTCGGGGAACATGGCCGACGCTGTTGGGAATGCGGAACTGTTAGTCCTTTGCGTGCCGGTGGGGGCCATGGCGCAAGTGCTTGAACAGGCCGTTGCAGCAGGGCTCCCGCGGACCTGTTTGCTGACCGATGTGGGCAGTGTCAAGCGCCAGCCTCACACAAGCTTGCGTCCCGTAGTCAAAAGAGCCGGAATGGATTTCATCGGCAGCCATCCCATGGCCGGCGGCGAAAAAGGCGGCATCGAACAGTCACGCGCGGACCTTTTCCAAAACGCGGCATGCCTGTTGACGAATGACGAAAATGCCGCGCTCGATCGGCAACAGTGCTTGGAGGGGTTTTGGAGCGACCTTGGGTGCAAAACGTCCTGGATGGATGCGGAATCCCATGACGCACTTGTCGCCCGGATCAGTCATTTCCCTCATGTGCTGGCCGCGGTGGGTTCGATGGTTTCCCTGCGGGATACCACCCTCGCCGCCTTCGGTGGCGGCGGGCTTCGGGATACAACCCGTGTCGCCTCGGGCAGTCCGTCGATGTGGGCGGAGATTCTTTGCGAAAACCGCGAGCACGTCATTGCCGTTCTCGGTGAAGCGATCGGCGAGATGGCGATCATGCGCGATTTGCTGGCGAACAGCGATCATGAAGCGGTGCAACAATGGTTGGCCGAGGCGAAAACGCGCCGCGACGTTCTGAACCCATCCTGAGCTGATGACCTGGCGGGAAATAGACTTGCAAATCCAGGCCAATGGGATTCTATCGGCTCTGCATGCGAAGCTGGCCGCCATGCCCTGATCGCCGATCAACGCAAGCACGGCCCGCCACATAGAAACATTACAATGAGCGTATTCAAGGTCAATGCCATCAATAGCCTCAAGGCGGAGTTCAGTGTGCCCGGAGACAAAAGCATGTCTCATCGCGCGGCGATCATCGCGGGGATTTCCAACGGCGAATGCTTGATTCGCAATTTTCTTCCCAGCGAAGATTGTCTGAATACCCTGAAAGCCATGGGCTCTCTCGGGGTGACCTATACGATCCTGGAGGAGATGGAAAATTTCGGTCCCACCATGCTGCGCATCCAAGGAAAAAAAATGCGCCTGTCCCAACCCCCGCTGCCCATTGATTGCGGAAACTCCGGCACTGGCATGCGTCTGTTGGCGGGGTTGTTGGCCGCTCAGGCATTTGAAAGCGAACTCTATGGCGACGAATCGCTGTCCTCCCGACCGATGGCCCGGATTACCGTGCCGCTGTCACAGATGGGAGCCAATATCGAGTGTCGCGGCGAAAAAAAAGGCTGCGCACCATTGTTGATTCATGGCACGAAATTGCATGCAATCACTTATGAAATGCCTGTCGCCAGCGCCCAGGTGAAGAGTGCGGTCTTGCTTGCCGGGCTTTTTTGCGAAGGCAAAACCACGGTCATCCAGCCTGCGGAAACGCGGGATCACACCGAACGCATGCTCGCCGCTTTCGGGGTTCGCACCCATCGCGAGGGCAACGCCATCACGCTGCGCGGTGGACAAATTCCCGAAGCGCGCGATTTCCGTGTTCCCGGTGACATCTCCAGCGCCGCTTTCTGGATCGTTGCGGCCGCCGCGCTGGATGGTTCGCGCCTGTTGATTCAGGACGTTGGTCTGAACGAAAGCCGCACCGCGATCATCGGCGTGCTGTTGCGCATGGGGGCCAAAATTCACGACATGATCCACACCAAGGAGGACGGCGAGCCGATCGGCAACATCGAGATTTGCGGCAACGGCCTGACAGGAACCGTCATCCGTCCCGATGAGGTGCCCAATCTGATCGATGAAATTCCCGTGATCGCGGTGGCCGCCGCATTGGCCGAAGGCACCACGGTGATCCGCAACGCCCGGGAACTGCGGGTCAAGGAAACCGACCGCATCGCCACTGTGGTTGAAAACCTCCGCCGCATGGGCGCCGAGGTGCAGGAGTTCGAGGACGGCATGGAAATCACCGGTGGCAAACCCCTGCACGGTGCGGTTCTGCAGAGCTACGGCGACCACCGCATCGCCATGGCCTTCGCTATTGCCGGGTTGTTTGCGACTGGTGAAACGGTGATCGAAAACACCGACTGCGTGAATACTTCCTACCCGGGTTTTGAAAAACACCTGGCCGCCATCATGAAGGAGAAAACCGATCCTTCCGCCTACAAACTCAAAACACTCACGCATGAGGAATCATGGGATTGATCGCAAACCAAAACCACGTTGCGATCGCGATCGACGGGCCTGCTGCTTCGGGCAAGAGCACCATAGCCCGGATGCTTGCCAAAAAACTCGGACTGGTGATGGTCAACTCCGGTGAAATGTACCGCGCCGTCACCTGGAAAATCCTTGAAGCGGACATCGACCCTCGCGATGAGCCCGCCATTGTGTCAGCCCTTGATGTGATGGAACTGCAATGCGGCATCAACGGCTGTTTTTCCACCATCGCGGTTGATGGTCGGCTCCTGCGCGATGAACTGCGCAGCGAAAATGTCAACCGCTCGGTGTCGGTCGTATCGGCGATCGCGCTCGTTCGGAAGCGTCTGGTGCAGTTGCAAAGGGAATACCTGCAATCCACCAGCCTGGTGATGGAGGGGCGCGACATCGGCTCCGTGGTGTTTCCGGAAACGCCCTACAAAATTTATGTCGATGCGTCCGCGGATGTCCGCGCGGCGCGCCGCTTGGCGGAAGGGGTGACCGACAGCGTTGCCTCGCGGGATCTGGCGGACAGTTCGCGGGAAACGGCTCCGCTCGTTGTCGCTGATGGCGCGGTGGTGCTTGACAATTCGCATCACACGGTGGACAGCGCCGTGGCGGCGGCGCTGGAAATTCTGCGCGGTCAGGGATTGCGCTGGTCGGAATGACAATTCAAAGCATGGATGAATTATGATGAGATGGATTTATTGGGCCGGATGGATGACATTCGGCGCGGCGTATCGAACGTTGTTTGGGTTGCGTGTCGTTGGTCGGGAAAACCTTGTGACCAGCGGACCGATGCTGATTGCCTGCAATCATCAGAGCTTTCTTGACCCGCCGCTGATCGGCTCGCTCTATCAGGATGAAATCTACTTCCTGGCCCGAAAGACGCTTTTCGTCGGTCTCGGCAAATGGCTTTACAAACAATGGAAGGCAATCCCGGTGGACCAGGACCGCCCGGACATGGCCAGTTTGAAAACCATCATCAAGCTGCTTGTCGACGGCGAGCGGGTGCTGGTGTTTCCCGAAGGCGAGCGGTCCGAATCGGACCAGATCGGCAAGGCGCAACCGGGTATTGGACTGATCGTTTCCAAGGCACGAGTGTCAGTGCAACCGATGCGGATCAGCGGTGCCCGCGACGCCCTGCCGCGCGGCTCGTCCCGCGTTCGTTTCGCTCGCATTACTGTTGTCATCGGTCCGCCGATTGATTTTTCGGGGGAACATTTCAACAAAGGCAAGGAGTCCTACCAACTCATCGCAGACAAGATCATGGAGGAGATCGCCGCACTTTGATCGATACCGACTTGTAACAAGGGTGGGGGAAACTCCTGCGGGATTTCAATCAGGCGATAAAACATGCAAATCTTCGATTTTCAGCTTGATGTTGCCACACAAATGAATTAAGCACTGTCTCGAACAGCTAGGAAATTTGATTTTCCGCCCCCGCTGAAATGATTTTTTGATGACATTTCAAACACGATCCGGAAAAATGAAAAGCACCGCAGCATTGAAAGACGCGGTATTTTCAGCATTGTTGCCGTCATGCCCCTGACAATGGTATTTATGATCGTGAACCACTCTCGCTTCTTCTTCGCCGCATCGACAGATGTGTTAGATTATGAGGCGCAGCATGAACCCACCGGAGGACTAAAGCCATAAGCAAACAAACAAAACCAAATCAGTCAAAGGGCGGTCGCATGGGCAACCGTGACCAAACCCGCGTCAACGACCGCATCCGCGCACCGAAAATCCGCGTGGTGGGAACAGATGGGCAACAGCTCGGTGTCATGACTGTGCGCGATGCCCTGCTGAAGGCCCAATCCGTCGGGCTCGACCTCGTGGAAATCGCGCCGCAGGCGGACCCGCCGGTATGCAAGATCATCGACTACGGAAAGTTCAAATACGAGCAGGCCAAACTGAAAAAGCAGAAGTCCAAGTCTGCAACGCGCATGAAGGAGATCAAACTGCGCGTTGGCACGGGTCAGCATGACTACAACATCAAGATGGGGCGTGTGGAGGGATTCCTCGACACCGGCCACAAGGTGAGGGTGGTGATCCAGTTCAAAGGACGTGAGAACGCCCACAAGGATCTTGGATTCGTGGCGATGCAACGCATTATCGAAGATTTGAAGTCCATCGCGAACGTCGACCAGGCACCCCGCTTGGGTGGTCGTGTGATTGCCATGACGCTGTCACCGCTGCCGCAAGGACAGCGCAAGCGCAAATTCCATCTGTTCCACGGCGAGTTGCTGGAAGAAGACGATCATGATGACGAGGACGATGACGATCATGATGACGCCGCCCATGATGAGGATGGCGATGTGGTGACCGCAGACGACCACAGTGCCTAGCAATGGATTTTTCCAGCTACGAACTCGTTCTTTACGACATCGACGGCACACTGGTGGATACGGCCGGAGCAGGTTTGGCGGCTTTGATTGAAACCGCTGAGTCGGTTTTCAACGCCCCGTCACCCAGTCTCGATCTGGCTGGCAGCACTGACTTGGGAATCCTGCAGAATATGCTCGATCATTATGGTCGTGATTTCCATCCTTCGGAGCGCGATGAGTTTTTCCTTCGCTACCACGCGCATTTGCGGAGCAACTTGTGCTCGGGAAAATACCCGGCGCGCATCCTTCCTGGAGTCGCGGAATGTCTGGAGCGGTGTCGGGCCGAAGGCGTGGCAACGGGATTGTTGACAGGTAACACCCGGCTCGGTGCCCTCATCAAGACGACC